>Ga0180438_10008138_pt1 | contig 13411 bp, 6 predicted proteins | sample SS_ome_12_FD_132455 | JGI IMG/M metagenome (GOLD analysis project Ga0180438, IMG submission 132455) | Hypersaline lake sediment archaeal communities from the Salton Sea, California, USA - SS_3_D_2 metaG | ecosystem: Environmental > Aquatic > Non-marine Saline and Alkaline > Hypersaline >... | reverse complement strand
TCCGCCGAGACACACAATCATTCACACAATCTTTGTTGTTGGAGGCAAAGGATTTAAGTGCTGATTGTGTGCTTTTCGCCTTTTCGCGAAACGGTAGGAAACCACACAATCAGCCGCGCCGGGTGAAAGAGACTTACGTTGCCGCGAAGGGGGGCCGACAGGCCGGTTGTCGGGCGTGGCGGCGGCTAGGCTTCGGCGCCGTCGGCCGCCGCGTGGTGGACGAGGGCGAAGACGGTCACGTCGTCCTGGGCCCGCAGGGGGTGGCGGAAGTCGGCCGCGGCGGCGACGACGGCGGCGACGAGGTCCTGGCTGGAGGTGATCTGCACGGATCGGGCGGCCTCGTGGAGCCTCCGGCCGCCGAACTGTTCGCCGTCTGGGGAGGATCCTTCGACCACGCCGTCGGTGAAGGCCAGCAGGGCGTGGCCGGGCGGCAGGTGGACGGCGTCCTCGAGGTAGCTGACGGTCTCGACGCCGAGCATGAGTTGCCCGCTCTCGAGCGGCCGGATCCGGCCGGCGGGGCTGACGATCAGCGGCGGGTTGTGGCCGGCGCGGACGTACTCGATCCGCCCGTCGCCCGGCTGGTAGAAGCCCAGCAGCATGGTCATGAACATCCCGCCGGGCAGGTGGGCGCCGAGGTAGCGGTTGACGCCCTCCATGACGGCGGCGGGCGTCTGCCCACAGGCGGCGAACGCCCGCATGGCGGCATGCACGGTGGCCATCACCATCGCCGCGTCGAGCCCGTGGCCGGAGACGTCGCCGACGGCGAACGCCAGGCGCCCGTCGGCCAGCGTCCAGACGTCGCAGTAGTCCCCGCCAACCCAGCTCATCGGCTCGTAGAACCAACTGACGTCGACGCACGGGGGGCAATCGGCCCGGCGGGGCAGGAGGGATTGCTGGATCTTCTGGGCCCGGGCGAACTCCTGCTCGAGCGCCTCGCGGACCCTCTTCTCGTCCGAGAGGGTCAGGTTGGTCCTCAGCAGCCTGGCCAGCCGCGCGGCGGCCCGCGTGAAGGCGAGCACGCCTTCCTCGGCCGCCTCGGCGGGCATGTCGAGGTAGAGCGCCTCGACGGACTCCGGCTCGGCGAGGATGGGCGCGCAGATGACGGTTCGCGGGCGTTGCGGGGAGGCGAGGGTGAGCATGAGGTCGGCCTCGCCGGCGGGGTCGTTTCGCGCGAGGACGGCCTCGCCGTCGGAGCGAACGGCCTCGAGGACGCGCCGGGAGAGGTGGAGGCTGGCGAGGGCCTTGGCGGCGAACTCGCCGGAGTGTCCGCTGACGGCGCAGGCGAGCACCTCTGGCGCGATCGGGCCGGCGGGCTGCCGATCGCCGCGTGCCAGGCGGAGGACGATGGCGACCATGTCGGGCGCGTCGGCCAGCAGCTCGCACAGCTCGGGGTAGAGGTTGGCGGATTGCGAGACCCGGCCGAGCCGGTCGCCCAGCCGGTTCAACTGCTCGACACGGCCGATCGACAGCGTCTCGCTCTCGCCCGACAGGCTCTCGAGTTGGGACCTGCCGGCCGTGTCGTCCGAGATCGAGGCGGCGGCGGTCAGTTGCAGGTCGGCCCGCAGCGTGCTGTCGGTCGGCTCGGAGATGGTCAGGCGGTAGGGCCCGACGTGGATCTCCTGGCCGCAGTAGACCGTCTGGGAGGTGATGCGCTCGCCGTCGACCCACGTGCCGTTCTTGCTGCCGAGGTCCTCGACGACCCAGCAGCCGGCCGGGTTGCGGTACAGCCGGGCGTGCCGGCGGGAGACGTGGCGGTCCGGGTCGGGCAGGTGGACGTCGCACTGGGTGCTGTGCCCGACAAACACGCCGGCCGGCGGCAGGTCGATCTGCCGCTGCTGCGTCTCGCTGGCGATCGTCAGTTTCGCCGAGTGCTGTCTGGTGGCCGTCTCCATCTGCCCTGCTTCCGCCGAACGGTGATATGTTCTTTGTACGCCCGGGCGAGGCGAAAAGCAAGACGGCGGCGGGGCGTCGGCGGGCCTGCGGCGTCACCGGGGCGGGGCCGGTCGGCGATCCGGGTCGGCAGCGATCCGGGCCGGGGCCGGGCGCGCGGGGCGGGGCTGCGTGATTACCCGTCGCCGGCGGGGGCGGCCCCGGGGGCGGCCTTGGCCTTGCGGCCGACGGCGAGGATCTTCTCGACGAGCTGTTCGGTCAGCTCGTGGTCCTTCAGCAGCGGGAAGCCCTCCCAGACGACGAAGCCTTCCGGCTCGAGGAGGATCACGTGCGGGATGCCGAAGACACCCAGCTCCTCCTTCGTCCGCGCCCGGGTGTCGATGGCGCTGAAGTACTCGATCCTCGGCTCGGCGAGCTTGCGAACGGCGGATTCGCTCTCGTCGGAGATGCCGATGACCACCAGCTCCTTGCCGAACCGCTCGTGCAGCCGGTTCAGCAGATGGATCGACCGCCGGCAGGGCGGGCACCAGGTGGCCCAGAACTCGATCAGGACGTACTTGCCCTTCGTCTGGGGCTTGTCGGTCAGCCACTTCTCGACGACCAGCTCGGGCGCCTTGGCCCACAGGGCGCTCTTGGCCCACAGACGCTTGCCCTCCTTCGTCTTAGGCGGCTGGTAGTCGGCGGAGAACGGCGAGTTCTCGGCGTAGCGGGGGATGTCCTTCGAGCCGCCCTTGGCCGCCGGGCCGGTCGGGCAGGGCAGCAGGTCCGCTCCCGGCCCGACCGAGGCGACGACGGTGTTGGCGTCGCCGGTCGGGCACGGCGCCAGGCCGCTCGGAGCCGTAGTAGGCCGGGTCGCCGCCGGCGCGGTCGCGGCGGGCGACGTGGCCGTCGGCGGGGCCGGGGGAGGGGGCACCTCCCGGCAGCCGGCCGACGCGACGGTTAATGCGGCAATTACCGCCGTCGCGACCGTCCGGATCGGACGCCGCGTGGCGCGGAAAGCGGATAGGGACACGGAAGTCAACATGACGCGCTGCTCCTTACGGCGGCTCGGATCGCACCAGAGAGTGTACCCGAAGCGCGGCCGTGCGTGACAGGGCAATTGCGGAGCCGCAAGCGGTTTCGCAGAAGAGGGTCAGACCTGTTCGACTCGCCGGCTCGGGAGGTGTCTGCTATACTGGTGGCTTGGCCGCGGGGGCGCGCAACGGACCCAATCATGGCCGGATCGGACGAGATTCGCAAGAGGCTGGAGGCCCTGAACCGCGGGCCGCTCGAGTCGCCGGGCCCCGCGGAAGACGCCGATGACGGCGAGGCCCTGCGGAACCGCCTCCGTGACAGCCTGCGCCAGCGGAGCGGCGCGGCGAGCCGCCCGCCCGCGGGCAGGGGCGGCCGTGAGCCGATCGTCCTCCGCCGCACCGTGTCGCGCCGAAGCCCCTCGAGGCCGCCGCGCGCGTACTCGAGCCGCCCGCACGTCGCGCTGGAGCAGGCCGTCGAAGGCGTCGAGGCGCCCGGACCGGACGGCTCGGCCGTCTGGCTCGTCCAGCGGCGCGTGGGGCAGGGCGACGAGGCCGCCTCGAGTCTCTCCGCGGGCCTCGCCGACGCGCTGGCCGACGCCGCCTCGCCGCTGTGGGCGCAGCTCCGGCAGATCGGCATCGAGGAGCGGATCGGGCCGGATCAGATGCTATTCTTCGACCTCGAGACGACCGGGCTGGGCTCCTCGCCGCTGTTCCTGATCGGGGCGATGACGTGGGATACCGACGGGCTGCTCGTCCGCCAGTTCTTCGCCCGCGACTACTCCGAGGAGCGGGCGGCGCTGGGGCTGTTCCTCGAGCTGGCCGGGCCGAAGCGGCTGCTGGTGAGCTTCAACGGCAAGAGCTTCGACCTGCCGTTCGTCCGCGTCCGCTCGGCCGCCAACGGCGTGGCCTGCCGCCTGGATCCGGCCCACCTCGATCTGCTGCACGTGGCGCGGCGGACCTGGGGCGGACGGCTGCCCGACTGCCGCCTCCAGACGCTGGAGCGGATCATCTGCGGCCGCGTGCGCCGCGACGACATTCCGGGCCACCTGATCCCCGATGCGTATCACGACTACGTCCACACGGGCAACGCGGCGGCCATGGTGACGGTCCTGGAGCACAACTACCTCGACCTGCTGACCGTCGCGGACCTGCTGACGCGCCTGCCGGGGGCGAAGTAGTGATGTACCCCACGGAGTTCATGTTCCGTTTGTCCGTTCTTGGGAAGGAAAGCACGATGAGAGCAACGGCGCTGCTGCCGTTATGTATGGTGGTTGTCTGGCTGACAGCGGCCGGGGTCTGCGCGGCGGGCGCCGGAGAGACGACAGTGCCATCGAGAGGGAAGGTCCTCCACGTGGCCCCCGGCGGGTCGGACACGAACGCGGGCACGAGGGACCGGCCGCTGGCAACGCTGGAGGCCGCCCGGGAAGCGGTCCGAAAGCTCAAGGCGGCCGGGCCTCTGCCGACCGGCGGCGTGACGGTCGTGCTGGCCGGCGGGACGTACGAGCGAAAGGCCGCGTTCCACCTCACGGCGGCAGACTCCGGCACGGCGGGGGCGCCGATCGTCTACCGCGCCGCCAAGGGCGCCGAGGTCCGCCTGACCGGCGGGAAGGCGGTGACGAACTTCCGGCCGGTGACCGACAAGGCCGTCCTGGCCCGCCTGGACGCAGAGGCGCGGGGCAAGGTCGTCCAGGCGGACCTGAAGGCGTTAGGGGTCGCAGACTACGGACAGGCCGGCGGGGGGGGGCTGGAGCTGTTCTTCCGGGACCGCCCGATGACGCTGGCGCGTTGGCCGAACGAGGAGTTCGTGAAGATCACGGGGCTCGTCGGCGGCAAGCCGGTCAACGTTCGCGGCACGAAGGGGGACAGGATCGGCAAGTTCATGTACGCCGGGGATCGACCCAAGCGTTGGGCCGGCGAGAAGGACGTGTGGGTCCACGGGTACTGGTTCTGGGACTGGTCGGACCAGCGGCACGGGGTGGAATCGATCGACACGGCCAGGCGGATCATCTCCGTCAAGCCGCCCTATCACGGCTACGGGTATCGCGTGGGGCAATGGTTCTATGCGTTCAACGTCCTTGCGGAGTTGGACCGGCCCGGCGAGTGGTATCTGGACCGCCAGACCGGCGTGTTGTACTTCTGGCCGCCGAGCGACCTGCTGAAGGGTCGGGCGACGGTCTCGGTCGCCGGCGAACTGGTGAGAATGCAGGGGACCTCGCACGTGGCGTTGGAGGGCCTGACGCTCGAGGCTGCGCGGGGCACGGCCGTGACCATCACCGGGGGCAAGGCCAACCGTCTGACCGACTGCGTACTGCGGAATCTCGGCGCCTGGGCCGTTCGTGTCTCCGGGGGGAGCGGCGCGGCGGTGACCGGCTGCGAGATCCATCACACCGGCGAGGGGGGGATCGGGCTGTCGGGCGGGAGCCGCAAGTCGCTCACGCCGGCCGGGCATGAGGCCGTCAGCAATCACATCCACCACTACGGTCGGTGGCACAGGATGTACAAGTCGGCGATCTCGCTGTCCGGGGTGGGGCTTCGGGCGGCGCACAACCTGATCCACGACGCCCCCCACATGGCCGTCTCGTTCGGGGGCAACGACCACGTGATCGAGTTCAACGAGATTCACCACGTCTGCCAGGAGTCCAACGATGCCGGCGCGATCTACGCGGGACGGGACTGGACGATGCGCGGCACGGTGATCCGGCACAACTACCTGCACCACATCCAGGGCTTCCGCGCCCGCGGCTGCGTGGGGGTATACCTCGACGACATGTTCTGCGGCACGCAGATCGTGGGCAACGTGTTCCACAAGGTCACGCGGGCGGCCTTCATCGGCGGGGGGCGCGACTGCCTGGTGGCCAACAACATCTTCGTGGACTGCAAGCCGGCCCTGCATATCGACGCCCGCGCGATGGGCTGGGCGAGCTACCACGTAAAGACCACGATGACGACGCGCCTGAACGCGATGCCTTGGCGGGACGAGCTGTGGCGAAGGCGGTACCCGAAACTGGTGAGCATCCTGGCCGACGACCCGGCGGCGCCGAAGGGCAACGTGGTGGCCCGCAACGTCAGCGTCGGCGGCCGGTGGGACGGCGTGCACGGGGCGGCCCGGAAGTACGTGACGTTCCAGGACAACCTGATCGACGGGGACCCGCACTTTGTCGACCGCCCCAAGGGAGACTTCCGGCTGCGCGACGACTCGCCGGCGTACAAGCTCGGGTTCAAGCGGATCCCGATGGAGAAGATCGGACTGTTGAGGGAGCGGCGGTGAGGCAAAGCGGTCCGCGTCCGAGCCCGGCCTTCGTCTTGACAACGCAGCCGCGGGGCATAGTCTCATGGGGGACGGCTCGCGGTGGTCGTGAGCCGGTGGCCGGCGGGAGGGCCTCGCTGCGGGCTACAGCGTCAAGTGGGCTCCGGCGCATACAGGAGACGAAACCATGATCCGAGCCGCGCGACCCGCCCCCATACTGTGCGCGGGAATGTCCTGTGTGGTCATGTCTCTGGCATTCGTGACGATCGCGCAAGCCGCCCCCGTGCCCCCGCAAGGCCGCCCGAGCGAGTTGGCCCGGCAGATACTGGAAGCCACCGGAGTCCAGGGCGGCGTGGTGGTCCACCTCGGCTGCGGGGACGGGCGGCTGACCGCCGCGTTGCGGAGCGGCGATCGCCTCCTGGTCCAGGGCCTCGACGCCGACGCCGGGAAGGTCCGGGCGGCCCGCAAGCACATCCGGTCGCTGGGGCTGTACGGGCCCGTGTCGGTCGATCGACTCGCAGGCGGGCGGCTGCCCTACATCGACAATCTCGTCAATCTCGTCGTGGCGGAAGACCTCGGGCCGGTCGCGATGCCCGAGGTCCTGCGCGTACTCGTGCCGAACGGCGTGGCGTACGTCAAGCGCGAGGGCCGATGGGTCAAGGTCGTCAAGCCCCGCCCGGCGGAGATGGACGAGTGGACGCACTACCTTCACGATCCGGGCAACAACGCCGTGGCGCACGACAGCCTCATCGAGCCTCCCACGCGCTATCAGTGGGTCGGCGGGCTGCGGTACGCGCGGCAGCACGATCACATGTCCAGCGTCAATGCCGTCGTCTCCGCAGGCGGGCGGGTGTTCTACATCTTTGACGAGGCCCCCCGCGCGTCGATCCTGACCCCGCCGCGGTGGCGGCTGATTGCTCGGGACGCGTTCAACGGCGTGGTGCTCTGGAAGCGTGAGATGGGCCCGTGGCACGAGCATCTGTGGCCCTTGAAGAGCGGCCCGCAGCTCATGACGCGCCGTCTGGTGGCCGTCGGCGACTGCGTGTACGTGACGCTGGGCACCGACGCGCCGCTGACGGCCCTCGACGCCGCCACCGGCAAGACCCTCCGCACGTACGGGCGGACCAAGGTCACCGAGGAGATCCTCTGCGACGGCGGCGTGCTGTTCCTGAGCGTGGCCGGCAAGGGCCAGCCCCTGCGGAGCGACCCGAAGCGGACCTTCGCGGACCTGAGGGGAATCAGGGCGGCGATCACCGATCCGCTGTGGACGCAGGCGCCCCGCACGGTGATGGCCGTTCAGGCCGAATCGGGCAATGTGCTCTGGAGCAGGAAGGCCAACGTCGTTTCGATGTCGCTGGCCGTCGGCGGCGATCGCGTGCTGTTCCACGACGGCAGGAGGATCCAGTGTCTCGATCGCGGCGACGGGGAGGTCCGGTGGACGTCGCAGCCGCTGCCCAAACGCGAGAAGATGAGAAGCTCGTCCGGCGCGACGCTGGTGCTCAGCGGCGACGTGGTCCTCTACAGCGGCATGGTGGCGGCCGAGAAGTACGACGACGCCCGGTCCACCACGTTGTTCGCTCTGTCGGCCAAGGACGGCAAGGCGCTCTGGCAGGCCGAGCACATGCCTTGCGGGCACATGGGCACGCCGGACGACATCCTCGTCGCCGGCGGAGTGGTCTGGCAGGGCGCGGTGGCCCAGGGCAGAGACTCCGGCGTGATGGTGGGGCGCGACCTGCACACGGGCAAGGTCGTCAGCGAGTTCCCGCCCGACGTGCAGACGCACTGGTTTCACCACCGCTGCTACCGCGCCAAGGCCACCGACAAGTACCTGCTGTTCTCGCGGACCGGGATCGAGTTCATCGACCCCGCCAAGAAGCACTGGACCTGTCATCATTGGGTCCGCGGCGCGTGTCTGTACGGCATCATGCCCTGCAACGGGCTGATCTACGCCCCGCCGCACCCGTGCGCCTGCTACATCGAGGCCAAGCTGTTCGGGTTCACCGCCCTGGCCCCGCCGTCAAGGCATGCCCGGCCCGGCCGCAACGTGCCCGACAGCGAACGGCTGGTTCGCGGTCCGGCCTACGGGCAAGTCGTCGGCAGCCAATTGTCGATCGACGCTACCGATGCCTGGCCGACGTTTCGACACGACGCGGCGCGAAGCGGCTCGACGAAGGCGGCCGTCAAGCCGACCGGCCTGAAGCAGTCATGGCAGACTCAGCTCGGCGGCAAGCTGAGCAGTCCCGTTGTCGCCGGCGGCAAGCTGTTCGTCGCGTCGGTGGACACGCACACCGTCCACGCGCTGGACCAAGGCACTGGCAGGAGCGCCTGGAGTTTCACCGCCGGCGGGCGGGTCGATTCGCCGCCGACGATCTGGAAGGGCCGGGCGATCTTCGGCTCTGCCGACGGCTGCGTCTATTGCCTCCGCGCCTCCGACGGGAAGCTCGTCTGGCGATTCCGCGCCGCGCCGGCGGAGAGGCGCATGGGGGCGTTCGAGCAGCTCGAATCGGTCTGGCCGGTGCACGGTAACGTGCTGGTCAGCGGCGACACCGTCTACTGCGTCGCCGGCAGGTCGATGTTCCTCGACGGCGGCCTGCGGCTGCTTCGGTTGGACCCCAAGACCGGACAGAAGCTGTCCGAGACGACTCTCGACGAGAAGGACCCGGCCAGCGGGAAGAACCTGCAAACGCACATCCGCGGGCTCAACATGCCGGTGGCCCTGCCGGACATCCTGTCCAGCGACGGCAAGTACGTCTACATGCGGTCGCTGCCGTTCGACCTCAAGGGCAAGCGCAAGTTCGTGACCTACGTCGACGTGCGGAACCAGCAGGGCGACGACGTGCACCTGTTCAGCCCGACCGGCTTCCTGGACGACACGCTGTGGCATCGGACCTACTGGGTGTACGGTCGCGCGTTCGCCTCGGGGGCCGGCGGATATCACAAGGCCGGCCGCGTCACGCCGGCCGGACGGTTGCTCGTGTTCGACGACAACATGGTGTACGGCTACGGGCGGCTGTGGCAGTTCTACCGCTGGACCACGCCGCTGGAGTTCCACCTCTTCGCCGCCCGGAAGCAGCCCGAGATCGTCAAGGCGGGCACCGAACGCAAGCCGATCAAGAAGAAGGGCAAGCGAACGGGCAAGGTCAGGACCCTGTCGGTGACCAAGTTCGTGCCTTCGTGGTCGGATGACACGTCCGTGCAGGTCACGGCGATGGTGCTGGCCGACGACGTCCTGTTCGCGGCCGGGCCGCCGGACGTGGTGGACGAAGTCAGGTCGGTCAGAATGCTGGCCGATCCCGAGACGCAGAAGAAGCTCGCCGAGCAGTCGGCCGCCTTCGAGGGCCGACGGGGCTCACTGCTGGTGGCCGTCTCTGCCGGCAGCGGAAAGAGGCTGGCGGGCTATCGGCTGGAGGCGATGCCTCGTTTCGACGGCATGATCGCCGCCAACGCTCGGCTGTACCTGGTGACGGCTGACGGCAAGGTCCTCTGCCTCTCGCCAAGTGAGGGCCGACCCCTCCCGGCGGCGCCGAAGGCAACCGTGACCCCTCGAGCCGAGGAAAAGGCCGCCCCGTAGACACACGCCGATCCGCCCCCGAGGCTGCCCGGGCGGCAAGGGCAGCGAACGAGTGCACTCGAGAGGCGAGCCGGACCGGCTGACGGAACCGGCTTGCGAACGGTCCGTGGAGGGATGGAATCGGCCTGGAGGGCGATGGCGGTCGGCGGCCGGAAGCCATTGCGGAGACCCCGGCTTGGTGAATCGCCGGGCGCCACCGATGCCGCAGCGCAAAGGAGATCACCCATGCGTCCCCGCGTTCTCGCCTTCGTTCTGGCCGTCGGCGCCGCGGCAACGCCGACCGCGGCCGCCTCAACCAAGCCGCAGATGGCTGTCACGCTCGAAAGCTCTCTCGCCCGCTACGTCATCTCCGTGGACGGCCGCACTGTCGGCTTCCAGGACAGGCGAACGGGCAAGGAGTACTGCGCCGGCAGCCTCCCGTTCGCGACCGCCCGCAGGGGCAAGGTCCACTTCCGCTCGACCCGATGCACTCATAAGAGCGGCCGACTGACGGTCGGATTCGGCGATTCGGGCATCACCGCGGTGTTCCAAGCGAAGGCGAAGGGCCGGTACTTCGTGTTCGAGGTCGTCTCGGTCAGCGATCCGGCGGTGGAGGAGATGCGCTTCGCTCGCCTCCCGGTGACGCTGTCGCAATCGGTCAGCGGCATGTCGGGCGTGGCCGCGGGTGAGGACTTCTCGGCCATCATTCGCGGGGGCAATCTCCAGACTCGCGCGCAGGTTGCCGGCCGGCCGGTCGTGCTGGAAGCGCTGTGCTACCGGGCGTATGGGCTGGTGGGGGCGAAGGCAGCGGTGGCCGGCTGCGAGCCGAATCAGGTCCGGCCCGTGCTCCAGGAGATCGTCCGGGGCGAGGGCCTGCCGAACTCGCCGGTGGGCGGGCCCTTCGCGATGGACGCACCGGAGAACCGCGGGTCCTATGTCTTCGCCGCCGTGTCGGAGAAGAACGTGGACGACTGGATCGCCCTGGCCCGCAAGGCCGGGTTGATGCAGATCCACTTCCATCCCTGGTGGCAGTCGATGGGCCACTACGAGCCGAGCCGAAGCCTGTTTCCCCGCGGCTTGGCGGGCGTGAAGGCGGCCGTCGACAAGATCCACGCCGCCGGCATGAAGGCGGGCATGCACACGCTGACCGGCTGCATCGCCACGAACGACCCGTGGGTCCGCCCCGTGCCGGACCCGCGCCTGGCCGCCGACGCGACCTACACGCTGGCCGCGGACCTCGACGCCAAGGCCACCACCATCCCGACGCGCGAGCAGCCGGGCGAGTTCGACACGGTCTGGGCCTACGGGGGGCACGGCAACGTGGTGCGGATCGACGACGAGCTGATCCACTTCACCGCCCTCTCGCGGACCGGGCCCTACGCGTTCGCCGCGTGCAGGCGAGGCGCATTCGGCACGAGACCCTCGGCCCACAAAAAGGGAGCGGCCGTCCAGCACCTGTTCGTCCGCTACGGCTGCTTCCAGCCGGCGGAGGATTGCACGCTGGTGGACGAACTGGCCGGGCGGATCGCCCGCGTGTTCAACACGTGCGGTTTCGACATGATCTACATGGACGGGGCGGAGGGGATGATCGGCGGATGGCACGGCGTGGCGAAGATGCGGCTGGCGATTTTCCGCAAGCTGAAGCGGCGCGTGCTGGTCGAGGCCAGCGAGTGGGGCACGGAGTCGTGGGTGTTCCATTCGCGGCTGGGCGCGTGGGACTACCCCAACTGGGGGCTCAAGGCGTTCATCGACTCGCACTGCCGCGCCACCGAGCAGTATCGGCGCCGCCACCTGCTGCCGGCGCAACTGGGGTGGTGGGCGATCTTCGGGCCGGACCGGCACCACCCGGCCGAGCGGCCGGACGAACTGGAATACCTCTGCGTCAAGTCGCTCGCGCTGGACGCGCCGATGAGTTTCCAGGCCCTCCGGCCGGGGGCGAATCCCCCCAACGCCCGGCAGGAGGAGTACCTGGCCATGCTGGGCCGATACGAGCGACTCCGGCTCAGCGGCAAGGTGCCGGCGGACGTTCGCCGCCGCCTGGCCGAGCCGGGCAAGGAATTCCGCCTGCGGCAGGACGCGAAGGGCGGCTGGCGGTTCGTGCCCACCGACTACCTCACGCACAAGGTGACCGACGCGGCAGGTCCATCGGCGCGGTGGACCGTCACCAACCGCCACGCCGCCCAGCCGGCTCGGCTGCGCGTCGAAGCCCTCTACTCCGTCGAGCCGTACGGAAGCCCCGATGCGGTCGTCCTGGCCGACTTCGCCGACGACGCGGAGTTCTCCGTCCGCCGGGCCGCCGGCGGGGTCGCCTGCACGCTGTCGGCGGACACGAAGCAGGTCAAGGCCGGCGGCCGCAGCGGCCGACTGATCGCCACCAGCAAGGCCGCCGCTCGCCGTGGTTCGTGGGCCCAGGTGGGCAAACGGTTCGATCCCCACGCCGACCTGTCCCCGCACGACGCGATCGGCGTGTGGGTCCGCGGCGATCGCGGCGGCCAGTTGCTCAACATCCAACTGACCACGCCGCGCCAGTACTACCGCGCCCTCGACGAGCACTACGTGCCGATCGACTTCGCGGGGTGGCGGTATGTGGAGCTTCTTTTCCGCGAGCGCGACGCCGACCGGTTCGCCCGGTACGCCTGGCCTTACCCGGGCCACTACTACGTCTACCGCGCACCGCTGGTGCGGAGCCACGTCGACGGGCTGAACCTGTATCTCAACGAGCTGCCGCCCGGTCAGTCGGCCTCGTGCCTGCTGAGCCCGATCAAGGCCCTTCGCACGCGGAAGGTCACGCTCCGCAACCCGGCCGTCACGGTGGGCAAGCGGCGGATCACGTTGCCCGTCTCGATCGTCAGCGGGGGGTATGTCGAGTTCGACTCGACCGCCGACTGCCGGCTGTACGACGCCCGGGGCAAACTCGTGCGAAAGGTGCGCCCGCGCGGGGCGGCGCCTCAGCTTGCGGCCGGGGAGAACCGTGTGGCGTTCACCTGCGAAGGCCCCGAGGGCGTTCGCGCCCGCGCGCGGGTCACCGTGATCGCGTCCGGCCGACCGTTCGGTCCCGAGGCCGGCAGCGCCCGACCGTGACGCTCCGGCCGCTCGGGCCGTCAGCGGGGCATTCCCCATTCATCCCTGAGCAGGCCGCCCGGATGTGGCTGCGGATCGAAGGCGAAGCTGCGGGCGACGACGTTGATGATCGTCCCGTCCATGTCAAGGTGTCGATCCCGCGGAGGCAGGCCGCCGACGCCCGCCCAGCTCAGAATCCTGCCTTGCCTGTCCGGCCGACGTTCTCCGCGGCGAGGTTCGATCTCGAGGACCATGTCCGTGGCGGCGGCCACGTTCAGTTGGGTCGCGAACAGCGTCGCGGCCCGAGCGGAGATCTCGGCTTCGGCGGGCGCGGTCGCTGGCGTTCCGGCCAGCCTCTCGCGAACATGACGGCACATGGCTCGCATGTCCTCCGACAGGTCGACGTAGACCGTGACGGCTTTCACCTCCCCATGGACCACTCGGGATACGGCGAATTCGGCGATCGGCGCGTCCCATTTGAGGATGCGTCCGCGGACGACCAGCGGGCCGACGTCACCAGTCGGTGCTTCCACCACGCGGGGCGCCGACGGGCGGGCGTACAGGCAATAGACGATTGCAGCGACTCCGAACAGAACCGCCACGCCGGCCGCAATCGACCCCCCGAGCAACCATCGGCGCATCGGCCGAGGC
>Ga0180438_10008137_pt1 | contig 13411 bp, 8 predicted proteins | sample SS_ome_12_FD_132455 | JGI IMG/M metagenome (GOLD analysis project Ga0180438, IMG submission 132455) | Hypersaline lake sediment archaeal communities from the Salton Sea, California, USA - SS_3_D_2 metaG | ecosystem: Environmental > Aquatic > Non-marine Saline and Alkaline > Hypersaline >... | reverse complement strand
CTCCACCTCACTCAGCCAGAGGCTAGAGCGGTGGCTGACGTCTACAGAGAGTGGCACCCCATCGCCCTCCTGGACACCCACGAAGACGTATACTCTCTGGGCGTGGAGGTCCCGGAGGAATGCTGGTGTCCCCACTCCGGACACGCCCCAGTGGAAGTCGCGCCTGACAACATCCTCGATCTGATCACGCAACTGGGCAAGGCCATCCAGGAGGAATGGGCTCGGCACGGCTACAAGGCTCTGGACCAGAACATGTTCGCCCATCCCATGCCCGGTCAGCCGGAGGATACCCCCGCCTGGATCGCCTTGGGCAACGCCGTGGAGACGATGAACCTGCACGGCATTCCCTCAGTCATCACCGAGAGCGGCCGGACCCCCGGGGTCCAGCTCTGGCAAGACAGGATCGAGCAGAAGTACCTGGCGGGTATGGCCCTGCTGAAAGAGGTGGCCAAGACCCCCGCTGAGATTTCTGACACGATCTACCAGAACCGACTGCTGGCCATCGAAGGGTCCCAGCGAGTCACCGAAGCATTCATTATCACGAAGGAACAGAGGGAACTGGGCGCCGTACCCCAACTGATCGACACCCTGCTCCACCAAGGGATTCTCGTATACGAGACCGAGGCACCCTATCCAGCATACGTTGTACCGTCAGCCCAAGCTGAGTACGAAATGGCGCGCACCCTGCTCTCCGCCCCCACCTCTCACCTGGCGGCCATGGGCCCAGGCTTGGGGATCGCCGTCGCACCTCTGGAATCACTGCCCAAGAAAGAGCAAAGCGCCCTCATGACAGCGAAACTCACGCGTGTGTTGGCGCCACCACTGCCCCAGCTCACACTCCCCGACAGGCCCGACACCAGGCACTATGCCATACCCAACAGCAGTGACGGCATCAAGCTGGTGAACCGCCTGTGGGCACTGGGCTCAGGTATCAGGTGGCTTTCCGCTGGAGTGGACGCCGCCACAGACGCGCAGGAGAGCGGCACATTCCTGGTCTCCGAAGTCTCGGCGCAGGCGCTGAGGACTCTCGGACAAGGGCTGGCTCTGCAAGTCAGCGTTTCGCCGGCCGCCGCGACGACAGAAGGCCATCTGCTCAGGAGGCCCAGGGTGGCCCTATACACCGGCCAGGGAGTGGACAGGCCCGACGCTAGCGCCAGAGGCGACGTATGGTGGGCTCTGGACCGTCTAGGATTCGAGTACGCCCCCCTGGTTGCCGAGGACATCAACAAGGAGACTCTGTCCCGATATGACATTCTGATCGTCCCCGACGGAGATGCTCAGGAGATCGTGCAGGGCTGGGACGTGAAGGCGCTGCTGAATGCGGCTCCGTGGGAACTCCCTGGCAAGCCACGTGGTATCGGCCAGCAAGGCCTCGAGGCCCTGCGCAACTACGTGGAAGCGGGTGGACACTACCTGGGCCTCGGAAGTGGAGGAGGACTCCTGGCCTCGAGCCGGTACGCCAATCTGATCGACCTGGAGGTGTTGGCTCACGACCTCGGCTCCGCTCGCGTGTTGCTGCGAGTCGAACAGACCGCCCATCCGCTGCTGTCTGGACTGAACGGGTACTACGACGAAGGCGGCACATGGACCGAGGGCTATTTCCCTGCCCAGTACCAGGCCGCGAGCTTTACCGATACACCCGGCGGACCCGTCTTCCGGGCCGGAAAGGGCTGCTCGACCCTGGCCAGCTACTATCGCGTGGACCGGGACCCAGCCAGTCCTTACGTGGTCAACCCACAGTACTTGACCGAGACCGAGGGTGGCGTGGCCGTCGCAGTACAGACGGTAGGCCAGGGCCAGGTTGCCGTGGTAGGCGTTCGCGCTGGCTTCCGGGCTCTGTGGACCAACACGTGGAAGTTACTAAGCAACGCCATCTTCCTCGCTGCGGTTGGAAAGGATTGATCTACCGGCGCGGCCGGACCAGATGGTGAAGACTTATAAGGAGAGGCTCTTATGAGTGAATACGTTCCCAGCAGCTACACCAACATCCTGAACCGAATGCTCTCCCGCAAAGCGCCCCCGGGTCAGGGGGGGCATCTGGAGGGAGACACGGAAGACGTGACTCAGGCCATCACCAGGATCGACACCGCCATGTATGGCTTCCTGGCCCGAGAGATCTCAGAGACCCTGGGCATGGAGGACGCGGATTTCCTGCTCCGCGAGGCCGTGAAGGACTTTGGCCGGTACCGGGGTAACGACATGCGGCGCGAGGTGGAAAGACGCGGCCTACCGTTGGATGTCCAGCGGCTGATGGCCTACTGGGACCTGCCCTCACTGGAGGAATCCTGGGAGATGCAGCACAAGGACAAGTCTCCCCACTACGAGGGGTACGATCTGCCAGGCTGTCCCTTCCATGACTACCTTCGCTACCTGTGCCCACAGCAACTATCCGTTCTGATGTGTGAAGAAGTGCACGTCGCGGTGGCCAAGGAATTCAATCCGGAGATCGACGTCTGGTATCCCTCACTTCTGACACGAGGCCAGAGCCGCTGTCTATTCCGCTTCTCCATGACCCTCGACGCCGCTGATCGGGCCGGCCGCCAGGCCGAACGCCTACGTGCGGAGGCGGCTGCTGAGGGCCGCACTCTGGAGGGGGAGAAGAAACCGGGCATGACGGACCCCGAAACCACCTTCCGGATGATGGCCCGCCTCTTCTGCCTATTCTATCACTCCATCGTCAACGAGCTCCTGCGCGGCCTGGGACAGGACCAGACAGAGGACATCGTGAGGCGCGCCATGCGCAAGTGGGGCGCCTGGCGAGGCGGCGACATGGCCCAGGATCACAAGGAGAGAGGCTGGAAGCCCGACGTGGAGACCTTCGTCACGTACTACGACGACCTGTCCGCAGGAGACGCCTGGTTAGCTGAGAACGTGACCCTGGCGGCCAACGAGCACTCCAAGGACGTCGTGCAATCGGCGTACGCCGACTACTTCGACAGATTCGGCACCGGCCGGTTTGCCGCGATGCTCTGGGAGGAGGCGCTGCCAGCCCAGGCCAAGGCGTACAACCCAGACATGGAAGTCAGCATCCCGTCACTCTTGGAGCGCGGGGACGATTTCACCAGGATACGTTACTCCATGACTGCGTAGAGACCTGCCACTCTTCAGGCACTTCACCAATAGCCACGCCTCCCGCGCTATCCCAATCGCGGGAGGCGTTTTTCCTCCTCTTCGAAGCCCACCTCCGCGATCTCCGGGAGCGCTGAACACCTTAGCCAGGCTCACCAATGCAGCTTGTCTCCCTCGCCACACCGCACTACAATCGAGACCGAAATGGCTGGATCGCTAGGGCTGAGCCCATCGAGGGCACTGGAGCCCGGGATCAACAGGAGGGGCGGGCAATGACGAAGAGGGTCTTGTTGAGGATCGGTCTGGTGATCAGCGCCATCGGTGTGTTCTATAGTGGCCTGATGTTTTTGGGCCTGGTGCCGTCTACGATGTCCATCAGGTTCTGGGATGGAGGGCAGGCGGCCCTCAATACAGCCGCCATCCTGGACATCGCCTCCGGGAGCGTCCTCTGCTACCTGACCGCCCAGGTGCTGTTGGGGATCGACGTCCAGCGCCAGGCCAGGAACGCCGTGGTCGTCTGCATCCTGGCCTTGGTCTCCGACTGGATCGGCGGTCTGTACGGCATCAGCGCGCTACTAGGTCTGGTGTGCAGCCTCTTCATCAGCAGGGAAACCTAGTCGCCTGGCGAGGACAGTGACCCGCCCGCAAGACGCATCAATTCGGTGGGTATGCTCTCTCGTCCGCCCCCCGGCGGAGTCCAGAATACCTGGATTCCACTGAACTCCCCACCGCTATACGAGTAGCGCAGCCGCAGATCATGCCAGCCAGCCTCCAGCTCCAGCCGCCCTGAGTTAGAGGTCGTCATTGCTCCCTCTGCAGTGACAATCTCCCCTCCATCGACGTACAGTACGGCCTTGCCGTTCCAGGGTGCCACCTCGAACTGATAGGTGCCTGTCTCTTGCGCCAAGAAGTGACAGCCACAATCCAGGCTGTATCTTGCTCCCGCTAGATCTCGCGAGAAGCCGGACTGCCAGATGGTTGGCATCCTCACGAGCGACAGCGAGGGCTGGATGCTCTGCTCCAGGGGTTCGCCGCTCCAGTCAGGTCCCTCGAAGACCGAAACCAGTACTCCGTTGACGTCCTCCCTGGGACTCAGGAATTCGGCGGGTATCACCTCCCGAGCGCGTCCAGGCGCAGCCCACATCAGCCGCGCCCGCGCCCCCTCCTCCAGCCCGGCACAGGTTACCCGCAACCTGTGCCACCCCTTGGCGAGTCTCGTCTCCTCCCCCTCACTCAGTGCCTGGTCATCTACCTGTATGTCGCACCCCCCCTCCGGCTCGGCCTCCAGAAGAAAGCCGCCCGCCTCTGGAGCGAAGAGGGTTCCGCGCCACTCAACACTGAACGGAAAGGCAAGCGGAGGCTGATCCAGCCTCCAATCGAAGGAGAGTTTCTCATCCGATCGCACCGCCGCCGGCTCAGAATCCACATCGCGCCCGGAATAGTAGTAGCCCCGCAAGCCCTGAGCCCGCCTCACCTCCTCGGCTGACACGTGAGCAGCGATGAACGTAAACCGGCCGTACTCCCCCTGGATGGTCTGCAATTGAGCCTGGGGATAGTAGTAGACTATCAGCTCGGCGAGGGCCTCCACATCGTAAGGCGTGACGAAGATGTAGACCAACTCCTCATCTCCTCGCTGGCGATGGCTGGGAATCGCGTCCAGCACGTCCACCCCTCGCTCCCCAGGACTCTCTTTCGCCATCCAGGCGAAATCCATACCCGGTGAGTAGTATGGATAGTTGGCGAAGAGGTAGACGTAGCGGCCGTCTCCCAAAGAGGAGACGTAGTTGGCCACCGCCGAGATCTCTCTGCTGAACTCGATACGCACTGCGTCGGCGTGTACCTGGCGGTGGAAGAAGACGAAGTAGTTGGCGTAGCCCGCCAGCGCCAAGACGGGCACCAGAACCACGACGAAGTAGCCCCGGCGGGATGCGCCCAAGCTTCGCTGAAAGGCGCCCCAGGATTGCTCCACGAAGACCCCGGCGAACAGAAACAGCACGGGCATCACTCCCGCGAAGCGATGGCTGCGCAAGTCCACGGTCAGCACCCCACCGGCGAGAACAGTGAGCACTAGCCAACTGAGGTAGAAAAGATGCTTGTTCCTCCGAAAGTAGAACAGACAATAGCTGAACCCCAACAAGAACAGAATCCCGGTCCAAGGGTCCAACATAGGCAGATCGGGTAAGTTGACCGCACCCCACGCCTCGCCCTTGTAGTTGAAGAACCCCACCACCCTCTCCGCCCGCTCCAGCAGGCCCTCCATCTCGGGAGTTCCTCCACCGCCGAACAACGCCGGCATAACAGAGCTGAACCGCTCGCCGAAGGCCACCCTCGGCTCTCGCCACACCAATGCGGCGAGGGGAACCGTGAGGGCAACAAACGAAGCCAGGAAAGACAGCCAGAGACCCTGCAGTTCCCCCCCAGCCCTCCCCACAGCCGCCCTGCCGGTGCGCCACAAGGACCAGGCCTCACTCAATCCCAACAGTAGGACCAGAAAGGGCACAATCCGAAACGAGGCGTGGCTGTATAGCCCCAAGCCCATAGTCACTCCGGCGAGCACGTAGTTCATCAAGCCCCTTGTGCGTCTGCCCCTCAGTAGAAGATAGAACGTGCACACCTCCAGGAGCATGGCCGGCGTGGACGGAAGCACCAGCCTGCTGAAGGCGATGTGCCAGCGGGACACGGTGAAGAGGAATGTGGCGGCCACGGCCACCGGGAATCGAAACAGCTCCCTTGCCAGCAAGTAGAAGACCACCACCGTCGCGAAGCCCAAGACAACAAACGTCAGACGCAGGGCCAGGACCGTGGGTCCCAGCAAGAGGAAGGATAGACAGGTGGAGTAGACGGAGAAGGGAAACTGCCAGGGGCGGGAGTCGTGGAAGAGGACGCCATAGGCATCCTTGCCGATCTGTGCCTCATCGTTCCATGAGATGCCCCCTGGAGGGGGGTAGTAGTCCAGTTGGTGCAAGCGTAGGAAGAGACCCAGTGTCAGTACGGTCGCCACCAGGAGCAGTTCAGCCCAGTGGTCCCTCACCGTGTCCAGACGGGGAGGCTTCCATCCCTCCCGCCACGAGCACACCGCTCCGACCAGAGCCAGGCTCGCTGAGTACAGCACGAGTCCAGTGAAGAGGCTGTCCCAGCGCACTGCCAGGAGCCAGCCTGCCAGCCACGCCGGCACAGAGGCCGCCAATAGCACCAGTACTCCCCTCCGGTTCCACCTGAAGACAGCTGGTCGCTGCTCCCTTACCTGGTCTCTGGGCAAGTCTCGAAAGGCAACGAGGACCAGCACCGCGGCCGCCGTGAGCAGGGCCACCGCCACGCCTTCGCCCTCCCGCCTGCTCAGGAGCACCTGACCAAGAGAGGCCAAGAGGAATCCGAGAAGAGTGAGCACGAATGGTGTCATGGTCTAGATTGCGGAGACAAGGCGACAGACGAAGACGCGGAACGGCCTCCTCTAGCGGCTGAGGCCGGACATCTTCTGGATCCTGTGGTTGTAGGTGTCCGCCACGTACACTGAAACCCGCTGATCGTAGCCTATGCCGACGGGCTTGCTGAACTGCCCACCCTGCGAGCCCTTACCGCCCCAAGACGTCACCAGCCTGCCGTTCTGATCGTAGACATGAACCCTCCCCATCTCCGGGTCCGTCAGGAAGAGCAAACCCTGCCTGCCCCAAACGATGTGAGGGCTGTCGAAAGTGTTGGCAGGCGATATGGACCACTCCCGCAGATACTCGCCCTCTCGATTCAGCACCTGTATCCGTTCGTTCTCGGTGTCCACGATGTAGAGGTTGCCGAGGTCGTCCACCGCTACGTCGGTGGGCTGACTCAAGGCCCCAGGGCCATCCCCGGTCGTGCCGTACGATCGTAGCACCTGTCCCCCATCCGAGACCTTGACGATCGCATTGGCTCCGGTGTTAACCACGTAGACATTGCCCTCCAGATCCAGGTCCACCCCGCGAGGATCGAAAAGCCCCCATCCCTCGCCCCAGCGCTCCTCGAGACGCCCTTCAGAAGAGAATACTAATACTCTGTCCAGCTCAGCGTCCACAACGTACACCCGACCGTCCTGTCCGACGGCGAGATCGAAAGGCTCACCCAGCACGCCTTCTCCCCACTCCGCCAGGAACTCGCCAGCCGCATCGAAGACCTGAAGTCGACGGTTTCCAGTATCGGCCACGTACACCACTCCCTGCAAGCTAGCCGCGACCCCTCGCGGTTCCCGGAACTCACTGGGACCATCGCCGAGCGCGCCCCAACTCGTCTCGAAAACTACTTCACCCAGCACGGGCACTGGCTCCGATGGCGTCACAATCTGTCCGAGCTCGGGAGTCGGCAGGGACGGAACGGTCAGTTCCGCTCCCGGGGGCAAGAGTTGCTCCTGCGCCACCTGCGACCTGCTGCCTCCCGGTGGCACCCAGTACAGCTCTATCTTGCGTCCGCCTCCGTCCTGGAAGTACAAGAGCCGAATGTCGTGGAAGCCCTCCTCCAGCTGGATTCGTCCCTCGCTGTACACGTCTCCGTGATGGCCACCATTGTCCACCACCAGTTGGCCGTCCAGATAGAGATAGGAGCCATCATCGGAGATGGTGCCGAAGGCGTAGGGTCCGCTCACCGGCAAGTAGATCTTGCCCAACCACTCTATGCTGAAGGGTGACGGAAGCACATCGTTGGGCGCGACGAAGGGGTCCAATTGCACCACGATGGCTTCGCCCTCCCAGTCGGTGCCCCTCCTGTAGAGACCCAGCAGCCCATGTCCATACAGCTCTCCGACATAGAGGGCACCGGTGGGGATTACCTCTTCGCCGCCGTCCGGTTTGACCCAGCTCACGCGAAGATCACCGTCTTCCTCCTGCACCGCCTCCACTTCGATGCGGAAAAAGCCGGCTGGCATTTGCACCCTCTGTTCAGAGCGACCCACCTCAACCTCCAACGATACGTCCTCCCCCACCCGCAGAGTGGCCCAGCCAGAGGCCTCCAGGACGAAAGTGTATGGCCCATACTGCGGGACGTACAGGGAACCCGACCAACTGGCCGAGAGAGGTGGCGACACGGGGAGGCTCCCCTCCGAGAAGTCCAGCAGCTTCTCCACGCGCTCCGCCACGGGAGGTTCCTTAAAATCCACGCCCTGATAGTAGGCCGCCTCCAAACCCTGGACACCGGTGACTTCTGCCCGGCTCACTTCGTACGTGTGGAACGTGATCCGCCCGTATCGGTCAAGATGCTTCATGTACTCTCCACCCGGATACAGAGTGCGGAGTCGGGGAATGAGGGACTCGTGGCCCCAGTCCAGCACGTAGACCACATCGCTCCCCTTGTCCCCTCTCAGGGGTAGATGCTTGTTGAGGTCCAGTACCGCGAATGGAACCTCGTACGGAATGAACTTGAGATCGGCATGGTTCGCCAGCGCGTGCGAGACCAGCACCTCGTGGTCCAAGCCGTGAGCCTTGACGTACTCGCCGGCCGCCGTCTGTGCAGGATCGAAGTCGTAGTAGACCGACTCGTTGGAGGCTTGAGCCCCAAAGTAGAGACTGAAGTTGCCGCCCCAGATGAGGGCCAGGATCACGCCCACCGCCAGGGCGAGATAGCGGCGCGGTTTTTTCTTCAAGAGCGGTGAATACGTCGCCCAGAACCGGTCCCAGAAGGCAGTGGTCAACAGGAAGACAGCCGGCACGTTGCCCAAGGTGCGCAGGGAGTGAGGGTTGGAATCAGCCAGAGAGAGGATTCCAGGCAGCAGCCCCAGCAAGAGCCACGCCACGAGGAGAAAGTAGCGGTCATGTCGCCAGCGCAACACCGTGTACCCCAGCCCTAGGCTGAAGAACACTGCTGACAGCCCATCGAGCATGGGCGCGTCTGGGAGATTGTGCCGCGCCCGGGGATCCCCCGCGTCGTTGTACATCAGCAAGCTTTTGCGGATGTTATCCAGAAGCGGCTGGTAGCTCCCCTCTCTCTCCACGTCCAGCAGAACAGAGGCGGCCTCTGCCCGGCGCATGAAGATCTCCGGTCTCTGTACAGCGTACAGCGCCAGTGGCGAGAGGGTCATGAAAGTAGCTAGGGCGAAGACCGCGAGGCCAGTCAACTGGGGGCGGATCCAACCCCTCCTGGAGACAGCCAGGTGAAGCAAATACAGCACGATCACCAAGGGGAAGATGCGATATCCTATGTAGGTGTGAAACCCCAGCCCGAAGCTCAGCCCCGCGAAGACGCAGTCCAGCCTCCGGCCGTGGCGGATGCCACGCCACAGGAAGAGCACCGCCAGAGCCTCGAAGAGAGGCACCTGGAGGTTATCCAGGAAGCCCAACCGGCTGAAGTGCACGTGCCAGCGGGAGACGGCCAGCAGTGATGTGCCTATCTGCGCTGGCACCACGCCGAACATCTCTCGCGCCAGGAAGTAGAAGACCACCACCGTCGCCAGGCCAACCAGCACATCGAAGGTCCGTAGAACGGACGACTCTGTCCCAAAGACCTTGAGAGCGATTCCCATCAACTGAAAAGGGAAGGTGGCGTTACCGTGCCTGTGCTCGGTGAAGGGAGAATAGGGTCCTTCTAGGAAGCGCAGACTCCAGACGGCGTTGTCAGCCTCGTCCAGGTAAACACCGGCAGGCATTCCGTTCAACTGGTAGGTGCGCATGAAGAGGGCCGCCAGCAGGATAAGAGCGAGGATGAGCAGCTCTCGCCGGTCGAGCCGCCACACCGGACGAGTGGACCCCAACCAAAAGCCAGCGACGAATAGTACCAGACCCGCCAGCCAGGCCACGAGTGCCCGGTTGCTGGCCTGACAGAGGTAGAGATCCACGAGGGCCAGGCAGAGGAAAAGGAAGCCCAGCCCGATGAGAAGCAAATGTGTCTTGCCCAGTTTCCCTTCAGACGGCCCCTGGGGCGGCGGATCTTCGCGACGCGGAGGAACCACCAGCAGGAACAGGCTAGCGAGAGCGAAGAGGATGATCCCGTCCACTGCGGGGCCCTCGTGCGAGAAATACGTCTGGCCCAGAAAGCCGAGACCCAGAGCAACGGCAAGAGCCAGAGGAGCCCTGATGTCCATCTTCACCTACGAGCAGACCGAAACCGACCCAATACCGAAGCGCACCTGCCAGCCGCGTCTCTCAATCCAGGGCCAGGCGCCGCCCTATGTCACACACAGGGAGAGCTTACCCTTGCGGGGCCAGGATCAACTGGGCTGATCCGAACCGAGAGGATGCACCCAGCGCCAAAGCCAGCACCCACAGTCCCCAAATCGCAGTATAGTGGCGCAAGGGGCCTCTGTCAAGATGAAGGGGGAAGCTCTGCAGGCGAGCGCCATACGCATGCCACATGAAAGAAGCCGTGTGACGGTCGCTCAACGGCAGACAACGTCAGATCACGGCTTGAGGCAGCACTCAATGATTCGTCGAACTGCTCAGGCTCGCCGCTAAACAGAGCGACTGTATATTTCGGGGGCGGGACCTGGCCGAGGCCATTCCTCCCCTTTGACCCTCAAGGGTTCTCCTCAACACTCAAGGGTGCAGGGAGTCTCACAGCCGCACGTCTCGGCACCACACTCCTTGCACTCACCGACCACCTTGAGCTGTAGACCGCAGTCGTGGCAAGCATAGACTTGCCCCAGTCTCATCTCGAGACAGTCAGCCATGGCTCCTCCCCTACCTCTGTAGTCCGGTCCTTCGTACGCCATGACCATTTCCCGGCAGACCGGTCATCGCAAGCCGGCGAAAAGGTCCATCTCCAGCCCCTCCGGCCATCCAACCGTGGAGCGAGCCAGCTGGAACGTCTCCTGCCGGAACCACGGCTCCTGCAACACTGCTTCCGGAGATTCCCCCCACGGCGTGTCGTACCCCACCTGAGACACGTGGCACTGCAGTCCCCTGAGTTTGACTTCCGCGTACTCGCTCACGTCCACGACGGTGGTGATCTCCTCTGCGGGGTGGCCGACAATGGGGAAGGGAACCCCATCCATCATCACCCTGGGCGGCCCCTCCTCGTCTGACATTGCCGCCAACCGCTCCTCAGACAAGACACGGTAGTAGAGCTTGCTCACCTGATGGGGGACACACCCGTCCTCCACTTGACCGGGGAAGCAGTCGGGATCGACGGCCAGGTCGAAGGCGATGGTCGCCCATCGATGCACCGCGATGTGGTCATAGTGCCCGTAGATACCATCCGGACCGAAGGTAACGAGCACCTGGGGTCTCAATTCCCTTATGAGACGGACAAGCTTGCCCACCGCTTGTCCCTGATGAATGATGCTCAAGAGGCCGTCAGGATAGTCCAGGAATTGGGGAGGGTGGATGCCGTAAGTCTCACAAGCACATCTCAACTCCTCTTCCCGCACGAACGGTAGATTGGCGGGCGAGGTCAGATCCGGCACCACGATCTCTCCTGCCTCACCGCGGGTGGCGGTCACCAGGTACACTTCGCAGCCTTCGGCAGCATACCTGGCCATCGTACCTCCGGTGCCGAAGGCCTCATCATCCGGGTGCGCGAAAAGGGTCATCAAGGCCAGATTGCTCTGTGCCATCGCCAGCACCCCGCTACGGCAGCACACCGGCGAGCAGGGACTACGTCCGCGTCGGCTATTCTTCCTCCGCCCCGCCTGCCGCCGCCTGTCGCTCGCCGAGCTGTCTGTCCATCATCAGCAAGCCCATGGGCTGGTCGCCCACTCTCTTCAACTGATCAACCACTGCGCCGGCGCTTTCCTCTTCCTCCACCTGCTCGGTAATGAACCACTGCAGCTCCATCTGTGTCGCGTAGTCGTTCTCGCTCAGAGCCAGTCCATAGAGCGCGTTGATCATCCCCGTCACCTTGCGCTCGTGCTCGAGGACCTCCTCGAACATCTCCAGGGGAGACTTCCAGACTGGGGCCGGCATCTCGATCGCCTTGAGAACCACACGCCCGCCCCGGGCATTGATGTGGTCAAAGAACCGCATCGCGTGCTCCAGTTCCTCCTGGGCCTGCATCCGCATCCAGCTGGCAAAGCCGGGCAGACTCTCGGCTTCGCAGTAGGCAGACATGGAGAGATAGAGGTATCCAGAGTAGAGTTCCTTGTTGATCTGCTCGTTGATGGCGTCCTCAAGCTTCTTGCTCAGCATCGTCACACTTCTCCTTTCACCGAAGGCATCGTTCTCCTCTCAATATAGCACACTCACGCCCCCCTGCAAAGAGCGCGCGTTTTCACCTGCAATCTCCAACGCGTATGCGCCCCCACCCGGGATAACTCGAGAGACCACCCCAGGGGCGGTGCACCTCCACACCAATCACGAGTCGTCGTACTCCTCCTGCGACCGATCCTGGTGATCGGCTCCCCCTTTCCTATCGGCTCTCCTCCGTTCCAAGCGTTCATTCAGCCTCAGTATGCTCTCCGCCGCGAGGATCAAGCCCACCAATGCCGCCGTCACAGTGCCCAGGAGGTACAAGCCTGCCCCGATCGCCAGCCCGATGGAGCCTACTGCCCAAAGACCGGCCGCCGTGGTCAGGCCCTCGATTCTGACCCCTTCCCTCTTGAGTATCATTCCGGCACCAAGGAATCCTATGCCGGTTACAACCCCTGCTGCTACACGGGCGGTGTCACCCCCTGGGAATGCCAGCCCAGAGATCAAGGCGAATGCCGCCGCCCCCAGTGCTACCAGAGCATGAGTGCGCTCACCCGCAGCCTGGCCTCTCAACTCTCGCTCGAGCCCGATGAGGTATCCAAGAAGGGCAGCCAGTACTAGACGGCCCACAAGTTCCACATCTGACATTGGAACCATCAACACCCCCTCATCTCGCCGTTTGTGCCTTCCTGTGTTGCCCCTCATTCTACCACGAGTTTGTTGTGTTGACACTGGCCTCTCTGACACCAACGACACTTGAGCGCTGTGGCTCTTGCCCGTGGGCGACGACGCATGATAGAATCGACACGTCCTTTGCTCGTCTCGCGGCGCCTGTGCTGATGGAGGCGTTACTTGATTCGCGCTCAGGTTCCGCACGCGAAGAGCGAAGTGACTACCCGTTCTCCATGATGCGGGTGTATCGAGCGACCATGACGCTGAAGAACTGCGTGCAGCGACCCTAAGTCGACGCAGTGAGACTTGACGGGAGCTGGGCCTCATGTCAGAGAAGATTCTGGTCGTGGAGGATGAAGTTCCCCTCCTGGAAACACTCGAATACAGTCTGACCAAGCAGGGATACGAAGTCCGAACCGCCAGCGATGGGGTTCGCGCCCTGGAGGTGGCAAGGCTCGAACGCCCTGACTTGGTCCTTCTGGACATCATGCTCCCCAAGCTGGACGGCCTGGAGGTCTGCCGCATCCTGCGCCGCGAGACAAACGTCCCCATCATCATGCTCACCGCTCGCAGCGATGAGGTGGACCGAGTCG
>Ga0180438_10008136_pt1 | contig 13411 bp, 14 predicted proteins | sample SS_ome_12_FD_132455 | JGI IMG/M metagenome (GOLD analysis project Ga0180438, IMG submission 132455) | Hypersaline lake sediment archaeal communities from the Salton Sea, California, USA - SS_3_D_2 metaG | ecosystem: Environmental > Aquatic > Non-marine Saline and Alkaline > Hypersaline >... | reverse complement strand
CCTTCAATCTTACCAGTAACATACACTTTACTCATAGTAACATGCCCATTTCCTTGTACTGCAAGAATCTCATATAAATTCCCCCAACATCGTCCATACGAGCAATACGTAAATATAAACTAATAACACATATTTTTGTGCGTGGAGCTCTGATTGTCACAACAAAGCGCGTGCTTTGCGATGGGTTGCATGCACACTTTTCCTAAAGCAATGGATTTCACTTTTCACTCATTGAGTTGACGGCATATATTACTAGAGAAGGGACCAAATAATCAGAGAATATGAGGAGCCTTAAGAAAAGGCTCCATCGAAATGAGTGGATTATTCGATTAATTCGAAATCTTCTTTCGCTGCGCCACACATTGGGCATACCCAATCATCGGGTAGATCAGCGAACTTGGTGCCAGGGGCTATACCACTGTCAGGATCGCCTTCGTCCTCGTCGTAAACCCATCCACAAACCATACACTCGTATTTAGCCATGTCAGTGTCTCCGGTGTTTTCCTATCTTCTACGGATATGTAATCCGCTCGAAAATCATAGCTGAATTGGATAAAAGGGTTCGGATTGGGAGGAAAGAGTAAAGAAATGAAAGGGCAATCTTTCAATCTTCCTCTCCGAACTCCTCCTCAGAGGATTCCTCTTCTTCTTGTTCTTCTAGGGTCGTGTCGAAATCCCAATCTTCAGAGATGTCTTCTTCTTCAGCAGGTTCTTCCATCTCTTCCGGTTCTTCCATTTCTCCGGGTTCTTCTTCAATCGGTTCAGCTTCCATCTCTTCTCCTTCTTCAGGCTCACTGATTGGAATAGCTTCTTTCAATGCCTTCTTTGAGTGATAGAGGTAATTGAGAACCATCACCAGTGCAATGAATGGGAATAATAGAAGTTTGATAACATCAGAAACAACTCCCTGCAATCCTGGATCCACAATTATCAGAGTGAATACACTGTCGACAAACATGAAGCCTGATGCAAGGAAGAATGTCAGAGTTGCGGCAAACTCTCTCGAAATCTTGAATCTTGTATCTAGTTCTGCTCGACTTGCCAGAGTCCTTCCAATGCCGCTCATTGTATAGAGAATGAATGCAATTGAAATCGCGATACTTACTAGATCCAATGCGGGATCGAATCCCTTTAGGACATTATAAATGAAATATGCCGAGTACAGGGAGATGAATAGGCCAAGGACAGCAACTCCACTTGCTGTTGATTTGTTCCGCTCTGCAACCAGTATCAGTCCGTTCAGGAAGTTGAAACCAAGCGCTAATAAGCCTCCCAAAATGGCTAGACCTATTGCTGGAAGAGTCGGCGCAAATAGAATAATTCCAAGAATTGCCGCACCAATTACCACAGCATAGTTGAAGATGTAAATCGCCCCGTAAAAGAGACCTATGAGAAGTGAGCGTTTTCCTACATCCGCGCCTTTTGCAAAACCCAAGGAAGTTCTCGTTGCAAAATATGCTTGAAACCCAATCCAACCCAAGAAGGTGATTCCAACAAATAGGAATATGAAAAGTGGAAACGTGAAGAAGACCATTAGAATTAGTACAAACGCACTGATAACACCCCATATGATTGTGTAGATGAATGATTTCTTGTACGAATCCTCGCTAACCACGAAACGGCTCAAACCCAATAAGGACATGACTGCCACCAACATAAAGTATGTTGGAAATACTCCACCAGAGAACACGAGTAACGCTATACCGGGAAAAATACCCCCGAGTATCGCACCAAGTCTCTCCCAGACAGTTATGAAAAATGCTCCAATAAAGAACACAAGGGCAAACCATCTCAATTTCTTACTCTCAAAGAATAACTTCAGACCTTCAATGAAATTGGTCAATATTGGTATTTCCAAAAGCACTTCCTCCACAGACGTAATTATCATGCAACACTAAGACTATTTATTCTTAAGCACATGGAGCATTTCTGCCTCCAATGTTTCTTTAACCATTGGTTTTTCGATGATGGTTGCAACCAAATTCCCATCTGCATCATAGAAATTAAACCAGGGAATGGCTGTCACTCCCCATTCATCAATTTCCGGTGGAGAAGGTGGAACAGCCCACTGTCTATCTGGATCTAATGGTGCAGTCTTGATATTACCAAAGACAAGAACCTCAAGCCCAAGTTGCTCCTCAATCTGCAACATCACGGGCATGGCTCTTTTACAATCACCACACCATGCCGCACTAAAGACTACTACTGTTAAATCTCTGAGATAATCCTTTAAATCATCGACCACCACAGAATCAAGTTTGTAATTGTTATAGACTTCGAGAAACTTCTCTTTATCCTGTTCTTTGAGTCCGTCTATGTAATCTCGCACACTAGTTGTACGTGATTTGATATCATCAAGGTCGACCATGTTCATACCGCCAATTAGTATCCTTCTAAAAGTCTTCTATGCAACCCTTAGAGCTCAGACCCATAACGCTGATAAGAAGCTTGAGCCAATTAGCTGCTGTTCATCTCGGGACCGGTGAGCTGGTTGTCTGTCGAACTGTATAAAGCGATTATCGTAGGACCTCCTAATGTGGGGAAATCAAGTCTTGTTCGACGATACCAAAAAGATGAGTTCAGAGAGACACACACTGCAACAATCGGTGCAGACCTGAGTGCTGCCACATTCGACTTTCCTGAGGGTCGCGTCGTTCTCACAATCGCTGACATAGGTGGCCAGGAGACCTTTGCTGGTCTTAGAAATCAGTTCTATCAGGGAGCTCATCATCTCATCATGGTGTATGATGTTACGAGTCGCCCAACCTACGAGAGAATAACTGACCTTTATGAAGCTCTTACTGAGAAGATATGCATTCAAAGGGAGCATTTCCTCGGAGGATCCCTCGTTGCAAACAAATCTGATATGAAGGATACCGCAGAAGTTACTACCCAAGAGGGACAGCTTCTGGCTGATCTCTTGACCCTGAAGTTCTTTGAAACATCTGCAAAGACGGGTATGAACGTGAGTGAGCTCTTCCACTATGCCGCTGCTGAGTCACGACGACTTCGCCATAGCACTACACTGTAGAACTCGGTATCACTGAGTTGCTGCAGTCATTCTGCAATCACGTATTCTCATTGAGGGTATAACTGTTGGCGTTCTTACCTCCCACCAGAAGACCTGAGTCCTATCATTGCCCAATGCATCAATGCTCGATAGCATCCTCATAGTGTTGTCACTAATTCGCATGTTCTTGATGGGCTTCATTTCTTCTCCATCCACTAGAAACATTGCATCTCTAGGGATGGTCGAGAACTCTCCAGATTGTTGATTCTGAAATCTGGTGTACCAATTACTTGTCACATGGATGGTAGGTCGTGTCACATCCAAGAGCTCGTCAATCGAATGATCACCGTTCTCAAACACTATGTTTGATGATGCTGGCATTAACAACTTCATTGAGGTGCCGAGAAGAGTCGAGCTTCCCGTAGTTTCACTTTCGAACATTCTCGCAGTCGTTGTATTATGAAGAAGTGCTTTTAGAACTCCGTTTTCAATTATCTTCACTGTCCTGCAAGGTGTTCCCTCCCAGTCAAATGCCCGACTTGAGAGACCTCCCTCGTATAATGCATCATCAGATGCTGTGACAAAATTAGGTGCAATCTGTTCCCCCATCTTATCGCCTAATGGCGAAGCTCCAATTAGAATTGACATTGGATTGGCTAGTCCTGGTATCGAACCAATCACATCTGCGGCAACAGTTGGTGACAAGACCAGATCATATTTCCCTGGTTCACCTTGAACAGCACCTGCTGCCTGCTTCGATAGCCTACCAGCTTTTTCTCCTGCTCTGACCATCTCTCTCTCAGATTCTGATGGTTTGACTCCACACGACAATCCCTGACCAGAGAAATCCAGCTCTTCCTGAAAGGCTCGTACACTGAGTTCAAAGAATGTTCGTCTACCAGATCCCTCTGGCCCATGACTTGATTTGAAGAAGAACCTAGCTTTGTCAAATCGGAGCGCACCTGCAACCCTCTCAGCACCTGCCTCAAGGCTGCTATCCACAACAGAATTGATGATTTGCGGAGCTTCTTCTACGAAGGAGTCGAATTTGTCATCATATTCTCCTTTCAGTTTGGGATACGGTTGAATAGTATCTTCAAGACCAGCATAGAACTGAGAGTCTGGTAGCATCCCGGTGAATTTGATAACATCATCCACTGCATCTCTAACATCATCACTACTTGATATTGGTCGTTCAGTTGAACCAGTCTTAGCACCCTTTACTACCGCAAATAGCTGCAACTGAAGTTGTTCCCATCGCTTACTGATGTCAATTGCATTCTGGGAGAATCTGATCTGAGAGCCACTAGACACATTCACTCGAGCAAGAATAGCATCAGTCTTGTCCTTTCCATAATCTATAGCATAGTCGACCAAGGCTTTGTAATCATTCATTAACCAACACCTCCCAAGCGAATCTTTCTGAACCGAAGTTCCCCCCCGCCTGCATACACTGGGCAACCCTGTGAAGGATCTCCCTTTCCGCAGGTGCCAGGGAAGTCAAAGCCAAGATTTTTTGATACTGCGTCTATAGCAGAGAGAAGGCCTATACTCGTTGTTTCCATGACCGGTCTTTTGACCATGGTGTCTGTGATTTCGCCGTTCTTGATCAAATATGCCTCAGACCCACTGTACTTTGATTGGTATCTTCTATCATCGATGTTCCATTCCATGAAGCTCCTCATGTATACTCCAAGCTTAACATCCTCAATCAGTTCATCAAATGTGTGATCTCCTGCTTCAAAGTAGGTGTTTGCCATGCGGATAATCGGTTCTCGATTATAGGCTACAGAACGTGCAGCAGCGTTCGAACCTGACCCAAATCTGGTGCCAAACTCTCTGTTGAGTAGTGGTTCATGAAGAATCCCATTTTTAATCAAAACACGTTTCCTAGCTTTTACACCCTCATCATCATAGAGATAATATCCCGAAGTATTAGGAATTGTTGGGTCCTCACCTATTGAAACCACATCCGAACCTACACGTGATTCACCAATCTTAAGGTCTCTCCAGAAACTCTCTCCTGCCTGAGCACCTTCTCTCCCCATGATTCTGTCGCCCTCACTGGGATGACCTACATTCTCATGAGCGATAATTCCTGCAACCTCTGGACCGACGACCATGTCGACCGGTTGGTTTAGTAACTCCTCAATCTTGACTGCATTTGTTGCTGTCTTCTTTAATCTCTCAACTTCATCCAGAACTCTGTCGATAAGGTTCGTTTCTTTAATACGCTCCCATCCTCCAGCGAGAGTGAGGTCAAGGTATCTCTGCTCTGAACCACCATTTCCTTTTGCTGTTAGTATTGAATACATCAAGATGTAGGATTGCTGGCTTTCAATCTGTGTTCCCTCACTTGTCACGAGATATTTGTCCATGACCTTCGGATTGATTGTGAAAGTGAATGCTACTAGACCATCCATCTGTTTGTTTACACTGTCCGAGAGCTCCATCAGGGACTCAATATCTATATCTCTAAGTGAATCTTTGACCTTCATATCCCATTTCGCCCTATTTGCCACTGGTTCGCCTAAGTCGATTGGTGTCTTTCGCTTCGCGGTCTTCGTCATCTTGTGAACAACAGATATTGATTCCTCGGCAAGCTTCTTCTCTAATCTGTCAAAGGATGCAAAACCCATATTGCCATCAACAAGAATCCGAACACCAATACCTGTAGAAGGAGAGAATCCTCCTGAAACTGGTTGACCATTTCTGTACGCCAGGCCTCGTGTTGTGTCCCTTACATACCTTGCTTCCACATATGTGGCGCCAAGTCTTCTTCCATATTCGACACAATAGTCTGCCAAGTCTTTCCCATCTTTCACCAATGACACCAAAGCTTCTACGATTCCATCTTAAAGATAAAGGCTGTGTATGAAGTAGCTATACCGTATAGTTCAAAACATGTCCCTCAGACCAATAATCGAGGACAGGAAGATGATTGAGGAAGTCAATCGTGAGAAATGGATGGCTATCTATGCATTTCTCATCATGGATGTTGTGCAAATTCTGCTTGTGTCCGTGCTTTATGTAGGCCATCCAATCTTCGTGCTGGGATTCGATCTCTCACGTTCAGATCCCATCATATCTGTTTCATTATTTTTCACAATTGGCTTGATGCAAATCATACTGCTTTATGTCACAGCCAGTCAGATGCTAAGGCAAAGAGACCTAATCATGCTCTACCCCAACTACAACAAAGAGACTGAATGGAGGAGTAGATACTCTCGTGACTCTCTTGTCAAATGGACTCAGGATCTGGCGAAGAAAAGCAAGGTGAAAGTCGATAAAATCTACTTGATGGACTCACCCCTTCCCAATGCCTTCACATTCAGTTTACCTTTGTTGGGGTCAATTGTCGTTGTCCATAGCAACACATTGGAGGTCTTGAACGAGGAAGAAGTCAAAGCAATCATAACCCATGAGTTGGGGCACATAGCAAACCGCGACTCAATCGTTCAGATATTGACTAGGATGCCATCCTTCTTTATCGATATTATCTACCTGTACATCTATATCCTTCTTGCAGTCGGTGTGGCAAGTGCAATCTTCCTTCAGTCAGATATTGTACTTGCTGGGATTCGACTCGCAGTGCTAGCGGGATTCTTTCTAATCTCGAGGGTTCTCACCATTATCTCTCGATTGTTCATGCAGAAAGCATCACGATCAGCTGAACTGATGAGTGACTATCATGCAGCATCTGTTCTTGGATATGAGGCAACAATCAATGCGCTTATTCGATTAGGCCAACGTGTCGAGGCAATAACTGTGTTGATTGATGAGGTTCGATGGTTAGAGTCATTAAATCCTGAGCGTGCTGGTCCTATATCGAACGTGGAGCTCATGCGCATCATAACACACTTCCCTCTTGATGGCATAGATGAAGCCAACGCGCGCCAGGTCGCCCCAGGTGTGTTTCTATCCCAGAAGCTGAACAACCTGCGTGAGATTTATGGTATCGAGCTCAGTGATGACCAGATTCAGCATGCAGTAGATGCAGCCCTACCAGTTCTAAAAAAGAAGCGCAATGATGCTAAACCTGTTTCTCAAACAACTAAGGAGATGCAGATAGTAGATTGGAGGAAGGTCGATTATGACAAAGACAGACGCCTTTCGAATGACGAGCTTATGGATCTTCTTAAGATACTTCGAGAGAATCCCAGGAAGATGCTCTTCGATAGAGAGGTGGGTGTGAACCTCTTGACTCTGGACCATCCAGACTTTAGACGACGGGTTCTGTTCATTGCTGAGGAATTTGGTCTGTAGGAGCAATGGTTATTCCAGGAGCAGCTCGTTCAGCTTCGCAGGGGTTAAGTCCTCTCAACGAGGAGATAATAGCTGAAATAATTACCAAAGCAGAAAATGCCCAAATTGTCAGCTGCACTGCCTGACCATACCCAGTTGAGAAGATTGGTCCTGATGTGATCCCTCCTGGATTGGTCAAAAGGAAGAACACGCTAAAAGCAGTAGTAACCAATGCTGTAGCGATTGAGAATCCACTAGTCCTTGCTATATTAATGAGCGCACTCACAACTCCCATGTATTCTTTTGGAGCCGCAGTCATTATAAAATTCCCATTTGCAACACTGAAGAAGGACAGACCTGTCCCCATTATAGCAACACCAACAGCCATCAGTAAAACATTGGGAATTGCTAACGCAACGAATGCAAGTCCAGCCAATTGTATAATTAGACCCACGACAGTTTGGTTCTTGGCACACCACCTCTCTGAAACAAATCCCGCGATTGGTCCAGTCACTGAGATCATAATTGGTTGGACCATAAGGAAAATACCAGTCACTGATTGTGAAAAACCGAGAGCCTCTTGGAGATAGAATGGTAGAAGGAATGAGATTGGAACCATGGCCATATACGCCAAGATTGCAGAAAAGATACTTGTTGATATTCTCCTATCTGCTAAGACTCCCATTGCAATGATGGGTGAGTGGAAGGAACGTTCTCGAATGAGAAAGGATAGGAAGGCGATGAAAAATCCCACAACTAATAGGATTCCAACTTCAAAGGTAATCGATGTGAACACGGTAAAGAAGTAGATCATAATGAACAGAAAGCTGAAGAATAAAATAGCTCCCGGTGTATCGAACCGTATCTCTTTCACTGGCTCAGTATCTGGTACAAGAAACTGAACAACCACGAATCCTATGATGCCGATTGGTAAGTTCACGAGAAAAATACTTGGCCAACCATAAAATTGACTCAAGACACCACCAAGAACAGGACCAAATCCAAGTGCAGCTGCAAGCACTATCGAATTCATCCCTATTGCTCTTCCTCTGTTTTGAGGAGTTGTGAAGTATGTCACCAGTGCTAATCCATTTGCTGCGAGCATACTGCCTCCAAGTGCTTGAAGCACTCGAGCAGCAATGAGCATCTCAAGTCCTACAGAGATCGCGCAAATGAATGAACCAAAGATGAACACAAGCATTCCAAGCTGGAAAACCTTAGTCTTTCCAAGACGGTCTCCAACCTTTCCCATGAGCGGCATTGTTGATGTCAAAATCAGCAGATATGCTACAACAATCCATTGAATCGCAGCCATAGATACTCCAAGACTGTCTTTCATCGTGACAAGCGAAACGTTCACAATTGATGAATCAAGTGCACTAAGAAAGACACCGAAACTTGTAGCTGCGACAATCTTGTAGGGTCCTGGTATTGAGGGTTGAGGATTTGATTGGACTTCTATGCTCATCTAGGACCATCTTCTCCGAGTTCCAAAAAGGAACAGTGTTCAGGTCTAAGTGGTATCTTTAGCATCCAGTTTCCACTACTTAATTGCCTTTGCGGTCTGACACGAAACCATTTTGTGCAAGTACAAGTATCCCGAAATCATGCCTGATTGGGAGGAACTGCTGAAGAAAGCAAAAGATGATGTTACTAGCGCAGTGGATGTGTGGAGTGATATCCTCCCAGACACCTTTGGGAGTCGTCTAGAGTATGCCTATGTAAAAGGTTCTGCATTGAAGGAATGGGACTCATTCATCGATTATGTACCAATCCTAAGTGATGTGGACATACATATCATGCTGACTGATTCAGAGGATTTGTTTCCTGGGACACGCCAGGGGTTCTACTCTTCAATTGATGTTACAATAGCGTATGAGAAGGGTTTCAGAGAAATCAGACCTGATCATCTTCACATTCCGAGAATGCAAGTCATGCACATCAACCCAAACTTAGGCAAATTCACACTACCAATGGTGTCTGATGTCCATGTGATGATAGGTTCTCCTAAGGATGGACGAGTTCCCACAAATGAAGACGTAAGATCTCGTGATTATGTTGAGTTACAAGAACTAGACGAGTACCTCAAAGATCTCCCACGGCAAACCTTCGATCGAGTTGGCCTTGATTTTTGGGCTCTACTACGGAGGATGTGCTGGAGAGTTTCACCTTCTCCGGTCAGGCTTCTCACTCAGACCCATAACAGCCCCCTTGATGTCTGGAAATGGAACAGAACCAAGATTGTTCAAGAGCTAAGGAAGAATGAATTTGAAACAATTGCCGAATCATATGAAAGATATTACATTGCTGGATGGAGGCTATTCCTCTCTGACTTCACTAGTTCCGAAGAACTCAGGAAAACTATTGTTGAAGGATATAATGTGCTCCAAGGTTGTATACGCGAAGTGAAGCAAACCCCTGTAGATGATTGAGTCACGTTTGCATAGCTCGCGAATCTAAAATCAAGTCAAAATCAATCGTCATTGTTATTTTTTCAATGACAAGCCTTTTCAGACTGTTTGAACATGTGTGCTTTGTGAATCAAAGGATTCGCATCTAGGAGGAAATAAAAAATTGTCAGAAGGCTCTGGCAGAGTAATGATGTCCATCTTACTCGTCATTGGTCTAGTCGTCGGGTTTGGTGTTGGTTATATGATTCCAGGACTTACACCACCAGTTACTCCGCCCGATGATTACGACGTAATAACAGACAGAGGGACAATCATCGTAGGGACCAACTCAGGCTGGCCTCCCTTTGAAATGCTCAATACAACCACCGATGAGCTCTACGGTTTTGATATAGACCTGGCTGAATTGGTGGCAGACTATATTGGTGTGACAGTCGAATGGGTTGACATGGATTTTGATGCCCTTATAGGCGCATGTCAAGCTGGATCGATTGATATGATTGCTTCAGCGACGTTCATCACCGCAGCGCGGTGTGAGGTCCTACAGCCATTGTGTTGGTATATTAGAACAAACGAGGTCGTAGTGGTCAAAGCTAATTCAACACTCACAATTAGCTCTCTCGATGATCTTGTTGGCTACACTGTAGGTGCTCAAACAGGAACCACTGAGGATGAAGAGCTCTCAGAAATCGCAGGTGTCGATTTAGTGAGATATCCTCTTGTTGAAACGATGTTTCAAGACCTGAATGCTGGCGCTCTTGATGCTGTCTATGTGGACGAGCCAATTGTGGCCCTTTACAGCACTGTCTACAGCATCAAAATAATATTCACAGTGACTGCTCCGCCAACTGCATTCTATATACGCTATGGCAGTGACAGACTTTCTGCAGCCATAAACAGCGCTATAGCTGAAGGATTCGCTGATGGATCCGTAGATGCACTTATTGCACAGTGGTTTGGGTGAGATTGAGTGCAAGGGCCATTTGGGTTATTCGATATTCTTGTATTGATACTCATTAGAGGACTCCCAATGACTCTTGCTCTCACCCTTCTTTCTTTATTAGTCGGTTTTTTGGTGGGCCTTTTACTGGCTTTAGTCCGAGTTTACGCTCCATATGGACTTAACTACATTGCCATTGGATATGAGAAAATATTCAGAGGAATTCCATTACTGGTTCTTATTTTCATATTTGGTGCTGCTTTACTGCGGTATTTTATATGGACGGGTTCCTTAGCAAATGCGTTATTTTTCGCTGCTATGCTATCGCTTGCTTTGAGAAGTGCAGCATATCAATCGGAGATATTTCGCGGTGCAATAATGTCTGTTGATGCAGGTCAGATGATGGCTGCAAAGTCTATTGGAATGAATACTTTTCAGGCAACTCGAAATATTATCTTGCCACAAGCACTACGACTCTCTTTGCCAGGATGGGCCAATGAATATGCAGTCGTTATCAAAGACACGTCATTAGCTAGCGCAATTGGCATATCTGATCTAATTTATCAGGCTCAAGCATTCACATGGGATTATCCCGCTCAGTTTCTACCAATCATACTGATTGTAGCAATCATCTATTTCGTGTTTACATACCCTGTTACTAGGTATCTAGGAGAGAGTATGACATTGAAGCTTAGACAGCTTGGACTTGGAGGTGGCAGATAATAATGGTTGTTTTAGAAGTAAAAGATGTGTGGAAAGCTTATGATACACTTGAGGTGTTGAAAGGTATATCCTTTGAAGTAAACGAAGGTGAAGTGAAGGTCATCTTTGGACCAAGTGGGTCTGGGAAAAGTACCCTTTTGAGAGTCATCAATATGCTTACACCCCCTGAAAAGGGGGAAGTCTTACTTCGTGGACAGAGCCTGATGGATCCAAAAGCGGATCTTAGTAAATTACGGTCACACATTGGTTTTGTTTTCCAGAATTTCAACCTCTTTACACATTTGAAAGCGATAGATAATGTTAGCATAGGTCCTCGTCTTGTTCTTGGGATGACAAAAGAAGAGGCTGAAGAGGCTGCGTATAAAGCACTTGAACATGTTCGGATGAACGAATGGAGTAATCACTATCCAGCTGAATTAAGTGGTGGCCAACAACAACGTGTGGGAATTGCGCGATCTCTAGCCATGGATCCTGATGTCATCTTGTTTGACGAACCCACCTCAGCACTTGACCCTGAACTGATTGGAGAAGTATTGCAAGTAATGCTTGACATCGCGAAAGAAGGAACGACAATGGTAGTGGTCACACATGAAATGGGATTTGCGCGAGCGGTTTCGACTGAGATGATCTTCATGGATAAGGGTGTTGTTGTGGAAAGAGGTACTCCACAGCATTTCTTCACGAATCCCGAATCTGAGAGAGCAAGAACCTTCCTTCATAAGTTGGAGGTCTTGTACGGCCAAGCAGAGCGCGAGATGAATTCTCAATAATGGAGGTTTCAAGCTGACAACTACATCAATGAATCATCTCATTGGTGTTTCTGATATATTCGAGGATTTAGAGAAAATAGGGCGATACTTGCCTGACTTGGTTAATGGTTTTATGATGATGATGGGGATGTACATATTTGCACTCGCTTTTGGCTTTGGGCTTGGACTAATAGTAGCTATTGCTCGACACTATGGCGGTCGCATATCATCAAGAATCGCAACAGCGTTTATTGAGTTCATGAGGGGAACCCCCTTGGTAGCTCAGATTCTAGCAGTTACTATTCTTCCATATGCAATCAATATTTGGCTAGAGGCTCAAGGTCTGCCTCCATTTGATGTTTCTTGGCGCGTGACGATACTTGATGTATATGGAATCCAACGGACAATTTTGAATACTAGGATTCTATTATGTATGATAACTCTTGGTCTCAATAGTGGTGCATACCAGGCTGAGTTTTTCCGTGGATCGTTATCATCCCTGGCAGCTGGTCAGACACTTGCAGCTCAATCAATAGGAATGACAAAACGTCAGGAGATCAGACACATAGCGCTTCCTCAGGGATTAAGACGAGCTATACCTTCATGGGCAAATGAAGCAGTCTATCTTCCAAAGTACATCACAGTTGCATATTTTGTCGGTGTCCCTGAGCTGTTTGGCGCGGCAAAGTTGGTGGCAACACGTACCTACGAAGCACTCCTCGTTTATGGACTGATTGCTATTGTATTCCTTGTCCTAATCAGTGCCATATCTTTCTTGCTAGATTATCTATACAAACGGATTAGGATCCCTGGACTTTGAAGGCGCGCTTTCAAATTTAGAAACATCCTAAAGTGTAGAGTTTGTCTATTATCTTTAATTGTATACCCTAATGCATACAATTGTATACTATTTGTACACATCTGTGTGCTTATATTCAGTTTCAAAATTCTCAATGTAGGGTGAGTAAAATTGTCGTCGCGTGACATCCAAATGGAAACAAGTGCTGATATTCTTTCTATAGCTTCGAGATATATTGTAGTCAGCGTACTAGTAATTGCAATAGGTGCAGTATCGACTGTCTATGCCATTCTTGACTACCTAGTATACGGATTCCTTCATGGTATTTTTCTTGTATTCGGTGGTTTCTTTCTCGGTATTGCATTTGTCATAATTGGTCTGTTTATTGGAATATGGGGTCTCTTCTGGATGCGAACAGAGGGAAAGCGTCTTCGAGAGAGATTCGAAATCACCTACTCTAGTACTGGAGGTGCAAAATAATGAAACGAGTCGAAAAGGAGATGAATATTCCTACACCAGAAGTTGCTGAGATTGAGG
>Ga0180438_10008135_pt1 | contig 13412 bp, 11 predicted proteins | sample SS_ome_12_FD_132455 | JGI IMG/M metagenome (GOLD analysis project Ga0180438, IMG submission 132455) | Hypersaline lake sediment archaeal communities from the Salton Sea, California, USA - SS_3_D_2 metaG | ecosystem: Environmental > Aquatic > Non-marine Saline and Alkaline > Hypersaline >... | reverse complement strand
GCAATGATCCGGTGGCAACCACAAGTGCGTTTATCGCGGGCTTACGCGCGGGGATGGATGAGAGGTTGACATCCTGCCCCAGTTGTGGTATCATCGCCGCCAATCAACTGAATATCACTGGATGAGAGTTTTCTTATCGAGAGAGGTGGAGGGACCGGCCCTGTGAAGCCTCGGCAACCAGGCGATGCGACACAACGCACGCTATGGTGCCAATTCCGGCAGAACCTCAGTGGGTTCTGGAAGATGAGAACGTGGCAACGGCTAAAGCGCCTCTTCAGAATCCCAACTGAAGAGGCTTTGTCGTTCTAGGTCGTTTTTCGCCTCTCCCGGTAGAGGAAATCTCAATCACGTTGGTCGTGAGATGACCGGAGAGGAGATCTGATGTGAACAAGAATCATCGTTTTTCGACCCAGGCCGTGCACGCCGGTGAGGAGAAGCGGAAGCCCTACGGCGCGTTGACCACCCCCATTATCCAGACCTCGACCTACACCTTCGCGGACACAGCCGAGATTTTGGACTATATGCACAGCAGGGCAGCCGACGACCCGGAGGCAAGAGATGAGTATGGACGTTACAGCAACCCGACGCAGCGCGTAGCGGAGCGCAAGATCGCCGCCTTGGAGGGTGGCGAACGAGCTCTGCTTTTCGCCAGCGGGATGTGTGCCATCACCACCACGATGTTGGCCCTGCTATCCAGCGGCGACCACCTGGTGATGGTCAGCGGCGTCTACCGTCGCACGCACGAGTTTGCCCACAGCTTTTTGACCCGCTGGGGGATCGAAGTGACCTCTGTACCAATCGACGATCACACTGCGCTAGCCGCGGCCATTCGTCCCAGCACCCGTATGATCCTTGCCGAAACGCCAACCAACCCCTACTTGCGTGTGATGGATCTGTCCCCAATGGTTGAGGTCGCCGGGCAGGGTGACATCATCACGATCATCGACAGCACCTTTGCCACGCCGATCAACCTGCGCCCCCTGGAGTACGATGTTGATCTGGTGATCCACAGCGCCACGAAATACCTGGGTGGTCACAACGACTTGTTGGCCGGAGCGGTGGTCGGTCCCAGTGAGACCCTGGCTAGGATCGAGCATGCACGCGGGGTGTTGGGAGGTGTGAGCAGTCCTCACGATGCGTACCTATTGCTGCGTGGTCTGAAGACGCTCGATCTGCGCGTCCGTCGTCAGAACGAAAATGGGTTGCGCGTTGCCCAGTTTCTAGAGAATCACCCTGCCGTCCGCCGCGTCTACTATCCCGGCCTGCCCAGCCACCCTGATTACGAGATAGCCCGGCGGCAGATGACTGGGTTCGGCGGCGTGGTTAGCTTTGAAATCGAGGGCCAGAGCGAAGACGGGGACAAAACGTCCCACTTCATTGATCTCGTGCGCCTGCCCTACGTCGGCCCCACACTGGGTGGCGTGGAAAGCATCATCGAGCAGCCGGCAATGTTGTTCTCCGTGGACCGTGATGAGCGCCGGGAAGCGGGCATCAAGGACAACCTGGTGCGCTATGCGCTGGGCATTGAGGATGCCGACGATTTGATCGCTGACCTGGATCAGGCACTGGCAGGTATCTAGCCCGATAGCTCGGAGGATACGATGATCGTGCACAAGTTTGGCGGTACTTCAATAGGGGACGCGCAGCGCTTTTCCAGTGTCGCGGACATCATCATTGAACACCACCACAGGACAAATGGCGCAGCGCCAGGAGAGACAGTGGTCGTCGTCTCGGCGATGAGTGGCGTGACCAGTCAGTTGATCGCCGGGGCGCGGGCAGCCGCCGAGGGTAAGGACACCGTCTACCGCGAGATCAAGGCTGGACTACTAAGCAGGCATCTGGAGGTCGTGGAGACACTGTTGAATAACAGCACCGAGCGGCTTGAGGTAGGCGGGCTGATCGAGGATCGGCTACATGAGTTGGAGCGGCTCTATCGCAGCATCGCCGTGCTGGGGGAGTTGACCATCCGTGGACGTGACCACGTCGCGTCCCTGGGCGAACAGCTTTCGGTCAGCATTCTGGCTGCCTTGTTGCGAGAGCGGGGTGTGCGCGCCCAGGCGGTCAGCGCAACCCAGTTGATTGTCACGGACGACAACTTTGGTGCGGCCACGCCGTTGATGGATCAGACCCGCCAGCGACTGCAACAGCGGGTCAAGCCGCTGGTCGAGCGGGGCGTGATCCCGATCATCACTGGTTACGTCGGTGCGACCGAGGATGGGGTGACCACCACCTTAGGGCGCGGCGGCAGCGACTACTCAGCGGCCCTCATCGGCGCTGGCCTGGACGCAGATGAGGTGTGGATCTGGAGCGACGTGGACGGCATTCTCACCGCCGATCCCAACATTGTTCCCCGGGCGCGCACACTGACCGAGCTTTCCTATGCAGAGGCCGCCGACCTCGCCTACTTTGGCGCGGACGTGCTCCACCCCAAGACGATCCGGCCGGTTGTCGAGAATGGTATTCCCCTGCGCATCCTCAACAGCTTTAACCCCACGCACTCCGGCACGCTGATCGTCAAGACGCCCAGCCCTCATCGCGAGTTGCTGCCGGCCATTATCTCCACCGCTGGCCTGAGCCTGATCGCCGTGGGCAGCCAAGACGACTCCTGGACACTGGGGATGGCTGCTCGTGCGTTGCAGCATCTCAGCGAAGCGGGTCTTGAGGTGCCGATGTTTTCCCAGTCCCTGTCCGAGCATAGCCTGAACCTGGTGGTGCGTGAGCAGGATCAGGTCCACTGTCTGAAGACCCTTCATCATCAGTTTGTGGGCAACAGGACCGGCGGACAGGGGGGCGTGTACAGCCTGGGGGTCAAGGAAGAGGTGGCGACAATCTCTGTCGTGGGTGTGCCCGGCTGGAATGGGAGTGAGGACGGGGCAGGCATCGTCTCTCACGCTTTCTCTGCGCTGGGCAAGCAAAACACCCGCGTCATCGCCGTGGCCCAGGCAGCGACTGAGTACAGCGTCTCCTTCTGCATCCCCGAGGAGCAGGTAGCGGACACGGTGCGCTTCCTGCACCGCGAGTTAGGATTGGAGCGTGTAGGAAGGACTGCTAGCTCACAGGAGTGAGCCAGCCATGACGATCGGGAATCTGGCCGCCAGTGATGCCGAAGAACTCTGTCTGCAGGCGTCCGGTGACCGGGCCACGATGTCCATTGCCGATAGAGATGTGGTCTACGGAGCGGATGGGCGTGATCTCGGCCGCTGTCCCGGTGAAAAAGACCTCGTCCGCCATATACAGGGCCTCGCGCGGGATCAATTCCTCCCGGACCTGGTGGTCCAGGTCCTCAGCCAGAGTGATGACGCAGTTCCTAGTCACCCCTTGGAGGATGGAAGAAGCCAGGGGAGGCGTCAGGATGCTGCCGTTTCTGACCACAAAGATGTTCTCGCCACTTCCCTCGCTGACAAAGCCGTTGGAATCCAGAGCGATTCCTTCGGCATAACCGTGCTCGGCGGCCTCCATGGCGATCAGTTGCGAGTTGATGTACTGCCCGCCGATCTTGGCCGCAGCGGGGAAAGTGTTTGGGGCCATGCGCTGCCAGGAACTTATACCCACGTCCACTCCCTGTTCGATGGCTTCTGGTCCCAGATAGCGCCCCCACTCGATGGTGATGATGGCCACTTCCACCTGGCACGCCTGTGGATTCACGCCGAGTGCGCCGAGGCCTCGGAAGACGAGGGGACGGATGTAGCAGGCTCGGTGCTTGTTGGCCCTGACCGTATCTATGATGGCTTGCCTGATCTCCTCTTTAGTGTACGGAATCTCCATGCGGTAGACCTTGGCCGACGTGAATAGGCGGTCAACGTGCTGATCCAGGCAGAAGATGGCCGACCCGTTGCCCGTCTCGTAGGCCCGGATGCCCTCGAATACGCTGGAACCGTAGTGCAAGGCGTGGGTAGCGACGTGCACCTGTGCTTGATCCCAGGCAACCAGCCGCCCGTTGACCCAGATGTTCTCTGTCTTGTTCATAGTCGTATCTCTCCTGAGTGTGTGTACTTTGCCGCTCCTATCGCAGAATGGCGCCCTCGCTGGCCGACGTGACCATCGTTGCGTAGCGGGCCAGGTAGCTGCGGGCCGTATAGGCCGGAGCCACTCCGGGCGCTGGCGCTTCCCAACTCTCCTGTCTCCGGGCTATTTCCTCCTCAGGGATGTGAAGCGTTAACTGGTTGTTGGGTATATCCAGCTCGATCTCGTCCCCGTCCTGAACCAGGGCAATTGGTCCTCCGGCGGCTGCCTCCGGGGAGATGTGGCAGACAGAAGCTCCCCGCGTCGCTCCGGAGAAACGGCCGTCAGTCAGCAGAGCTACTTTGTCGTCCAGCCCCATCCCTGCCAGGGCAGAGGTGGGCATCAACATCTCCCGCATGCCTGGCCCGCCACGAGGGCCCTCGTGGCGGATGACGACCACGTCGCCAGGCTGAATATCCCCGCCCAGGATGGCGTCCAACGCCGACTCCTCATTTTCAAAGACCCGAGCAGGCCCTTGATGATGCATCATCTCTGGCCGGACCGCGGCTGCCTTGACCACCGCTCCATCCGGAGCCAGGTTGCCCCACAGGATGGCGATTCCCCCGTTGGGCCGGTGGGGATCATCAGCGGGGCGGATTGTGTCATTGAGGCGACGCGCTCTGTTCAAATTCTCGGCTACCGTCTTTCCCGTCACCGTCTGTGCCTCGCCATGCAGCAGATGACGGGGAAGCAATTCAGCCATCACCGCTGGCACCCCCCCCGCCGCGTCCAAATCCTGCATGTGGTAAGGGCCGGATGGACTGAGTTTGACCAGGTAGGGTGTGCGACTGCTCACAGCCTCGAACAGCTTCAGAGGGAGCGAGACGCCTGCCTCGTAAGCGATGGCTGGCAGGTGGAGCACGGTGTTGGTCGAGCCTCCGATGGCCATATCGACGGCGATGGCATTCTCGAACGCGGCCTCCGTCATAATGTCGCAGGGTAGGATATTCTCGCGAACCAGTTGCAGGACTTGCATCCCAGCCCGTTTCGCCAGCCGAAGCCGAGCTGCTGTGATGGCCGGGATCGTACCGTTGCCTGGCAGACCCATCCCCATTGCCTCGGTCAGGCAATTCATCGTATTGGCGGTGAAAAGGCCGGCGCAGGAACCGCAGCCTGGGCAGGCGGCCAACTCTAGTTCTTGTAGCTGTTCCTCGCTCATCCGCCCGGCTTGGTGCTCACCTACCGCCTCGAACAGGCTGTTCAGATCCACGTCTGCGCCCCGGTAGCGCCCAGCCATCATTGGACCACCGCTGATAAAGATCGCCGGAATGTTGAGCCGGGCGGCAGCCATTAGCATGCCGGGCACGATCTTGTCGCAGTTAGGGATGAGCACCAGGCCGTCCAGGGCATGGGCTGCGGCCATGATCTCCACGGAATCGGCGACGAGCTCCCGGCTGGGTAGGGAGTAGCACATGCCTGTGTGGCCCATAGCGATACCGTCGCACACGCCGATGACATTGAATTCCAATGGCGTCCCGCCAGCCATCCGGACACCCGCTTTGACCGCCTCGCCTATTTTGTCGAGATGGACGTGGCCGGGCACGATGTCGTTGTGGGAGTTGACCACTCCAATGAGTGGGCGATTCAACTCCTCGGGCGTCAGCCCGGTAGCATAGAACAGGCTCCGGTGTGGTGCCCGCTCGAAACCTCGTTTTACTGGATCGCTACGCATTCTCTATCCTTTCGGTGACAAGATTTCCCATTTCCCTGGTTCCGACGAGGGTAGTGCCTTGTTCGTATATGTCTTTGGTGCGGTAGCCTGCCGCAAGAACGACCTCGACTGCGCCTTCGATGGCCTGCGCTTCATCCGCCAGCTCCAGCGAGTAACGGAGAAGCATCGCCGCGCTGAGGATCGTGGCGATGGGATTGACCACGTTCTGGCCAGTGTACTTGGGCGCCGAGCCGTGGATGGGCTCGAACAGGCCGGGTTTGTGCGCGCCGATCGCTCCCGAGGGCAACATACCCATAGAGCCAGCGATCATGGAGGCCTCGTCGGTCAGGATGTCACCGAACATATTGCCGGTGACGACGACGTCGAACACGTTGGGGTAGCGCACCAGCCGCATAGCCGCGATGTCCACGTACATGCTCTCGAACTCTACGTCTGGGTAGTCTTGGGCTACGCGCTCAGCCGTCTCACGCCATAGGCGGGAACTCTCCAGCACGTTGGCCTTGTCCACCGAGGTCACCTTCTTGCGTCGTTTCCGCGCCAGGTCAAAGGCCACGCGCACGACGCGCTCGATCTCGGGCACGGTGTAGAACATCGTATCGTAGGCCGCTGGGACGCCGTCCACGCTCTTGCGACCTCGCTCGCCGAAGTAGATCCCGCCCGTCAGTTCGCGCACCACCAGTAGATCCACATCGGCGATGACCTCGGCCTTGATGGTCGAGGCGTGGAGCAGTTGCTTGTGAAGCTTGACGGGCCGCAGGTTAGCAAAGACCCCCAGGCCCTTGCGCAGGGCCAAAAGCCCCTGCTCCGGGCGCACTGGCGCCCTCGGGTCATCGTACTTGGGGTCACCTACCGCGCCCAGCAGGACGCCATCGCTTTCTTGGCATAGCGCCAGAGTCCTGGCTGGCAGTGGTTCCCCTGTTGCGTCAATGGCGGCTCCTCCTACCAGGGCATTCTCAAATGTGAAGGCATGGCCGTATACCTTGGCCACCTTTCGCAGGACCTGTACTGCCTCTGCAATGACCTCTGGGCTGATCCCATCCCCGGGCAAAGTGACGATTTTTGCCTCCATGAATTCTCCTCAGTTCTCCCCAAGAGATTGACCCGGCGGTATCCGGGTCAGTCGGTGTCATTCACTTGCAGCGACACCATGTCGATTTTCGGCACGACGAGTGTGACGTTCGCCGGTATGTCCTGCAATCGCTATCCTATCATTGTCAGGCCGTACTCCACTGCGTCCGCCAGAGCGATCCAGCTCGCCTCGATGATGTTGGTCGAGGCCCCTACGGTGCTCCAGCGGCGCGTCTCGTTCTGCATATCGATAAGCACGCGGGTGGTCGCCGCCGTCCCGTGGTCCCCATCTAGGATGTGTACTTTGTAGTCAGCCAGGTCAAATTCGGCCAGGTGAGGATACGTCGACAACAGCGCCTTGCGTAGAGCGGCGTCCAGGGCGTTCACCGGTCCGTTGCCCTCGGCTGCTGTATGGAAGACCTGATCGCCCACGCGAACCTTGATCGTCGCCTCGGCAAAGATTCCGCGGCCTTCCCGGTGTTCAACGACGGCTGTAAAGTCGAGCATCTCGAAGGGTGCTTGATACCCTGGGCGAGAGCGGTGCAGCAGCATTTCCACCGAAGCCTCGGCGCCCTCGAAGGTGAAGCCCTGGTGTTCCAACTGCTTGATTGTCTGGAGCACCTCTGCCGGGTTTTCGATCTCCTGGAGCGCGATGCCCATTTCCTCCGCCTTACTCAGCAGGTTCCCCCGACCCGAGAGTTCTGAGATGAGGACCCGCGACTGGTTGCCCACGAGGGTGGGATCAATGTGCTGGTAGCTCTGCAGGTTGCGTCGCATCGCCGACACGTGGATACCACCCTTGTGAGCAAAGGCACTGCGCCCAACGTAGGCTGCCTGACGATACAGCGGTTGGTTCGCGGTAGAGGCCACCGCGCGCGCAATTCGCGTCAGATGGCTCAGCTGACGTGGGGGCAAAGCCGCCAGCCCCATCTTCAACTCCAGGTTGGCGATCAGGGTACAGAGATTGGCGTTGCCACACCGTTCGCCATAGCCGTTTATTGTCCCCTGCACGTGCGTAGCACCGGCCCTGACGCCGGCAAGGCTGTTTGCGACGGCCAGTCCGCTGTCGTTGTGGGCGTGGATGCCCAGGGAGACACCAGGGAAGGCAGATTGGATCTGCCGGACGATTGTCTCGATTTCCCAGCTCATCGAGCCGCCGTTGGTATCGCACAGCACGAGAGTGTCTGCGCCACCCTCGGCTGCAGCCCGGAGCGTAGCTACGGCGTAGTCGGGATCGGCCTTGTACCCATCGAAGAAGTGCTCTGCGTCATAGATGACCTCTCGATCACAGGCCTTGAGGTAAGCCACGCTGTCTTGGATGATGCGCAGGTTCTCCTTCGGCGTGGTGCGCAGGACGTCGTGGACGTGGAGGGTCCAACTCTTGCCCACAATGGTGACCACCGGCGTCTCTGCTTCCAACAGGGCCTGAATGTTGGCATCCTCTTGGGGTCCGCTGCCCACCCGGCACGTGCTGCCGAAGGCTGCAATCCGGATTTGCTCCAGGTCCAGTCGCTGCACTCGCTGGAAGTATTCGACATCCTTGGGGTTAGAGCCTGGCCAGCCGCCCTCGATGTAGTGCACTCCCAGCCTATCGAGCAGGCGGGTGATCTTTAGTTTGTCATCAACCGACAAAGAGATGCCTTCGCCCTGCGTTCCGTCGCGCAGCGTCGTGTCGTAGAGCAAGACCTGTGGCTTTTCCATCGTTTTCACTTCACACACTCTGCGTCCCAAGCCGCTCCCGCGTATAGGGCACCAACCCCCCGGCCTGGATGATGTCCATAATGAAGGGGGGGAATGGGGACATCTGGTACGTGCGCCCGGTGCGCTGATTGGTGATTGTGCCTGCCCTCAGGTCTAGCGCTAACTGATCGCCTTGCTCTGCACCCTCCACTGCCTGTGGGCACTCCAGGATGGGCAGGCCAACGTTGATGGCGTTCCGGTAGAAGATGCGGGCGAAACTCCTGGCGACCACACAGGAGATGCCTGCTCCCCTTATCGCCAGCGGCGCATGCTCTCGCGACGATCCGCAGCCAAAGTTCTCGCCTGCCACGATCACGTCTCCTGGCTGCACTGCACAGGCAAAACCTGGGTCTATGTCCTCCATGCAATGGCGTGCCAGTTCCTCCGGCGTCGAGACGTTCAGGTAGCGGGCCGGGATGATGGCGTCGGTGTCCACGTTGTCGCCGTATTTCCAGACCGTGCCCGAGGGGGTTTCTGTTCGTCTCGTCTTCATCCGAGCACCTCCTCGGGTCCGGCGATACGCCCGATCACCGCCGATGCAGCCGCGACGGCAGGCCCAGCTAGGTAGACCTCGCTCTCTGGATGGCCCATACGTCCACGGAAGTTCCGGTTGGTGGTGCTCACCGCTCGCTCACCGGCGGCCAACACGCCCATGTGCCCGCCCAAGCAAGGGCCGCAGGTCGGCGTGCTGACTACTGCGCCTGCCTCGATGAAAGCCTCAATCAGTCCCTCGCGCAGCGCGTCCAGGTAGACCTGCCGGCTGCCAGGGATGACAATGCAGCGCGTGTCGGGATGAACCTGGCGACCGCGCAGGAGTTCAGCGGCGGCGCGCAGGTCCTCCAGCCGGCCGTTAGTGCAGGAACCGATGACGACCTGATCGATGCGCATGTTGTCAGCCTGGCTCACCGGGCGAACGTTCTCTGGCAGATGAGGGAACGCGACCTGCGGCTCAATCTGGCCCGCGTCGATCTCGATGACCTGTGCGTAGACAGCATCGTCGTCGGCTGGGTGGGCTTGGTGGGGGCGCTGGGTGCGACCGTTCACGTAGGCGCGAGTCGTTTCGTCCACGGCAAACAGCCCTGCCTTGCCGCCAGCCTCGATAGCCATGTTCGCCATAGTCATCCGTCCCGCCATAGAAAGGCCGTCCACCGCTGGTCCGGTGAACTCGATGGTCTTGTAGCGTGCGCCGCTGGCGCCGATCTGCCCGATGGTGTAGAGAATCAGGTCCTTGCCGTCGACCCACGGTTGCAATTCGCCGTGGTAGACGACACGAATCGTCTCCGGGACGCGCAGCCACACACGGCCCGTGGCCACAGCCACGGCGATGTCGGTGGAGCCCATACCCGTGGCAAAGGCTCCCAGCGCGCCGTAGGTGCAAGTGTGCGAGTCGGCGCCCACGACGACGTCGCCCGGCACGACCAATCCCTGCTCTGGCAGCAGCACGTGTTCGATGCCCATGCGGCCCACGTCGTAGTAGTTGGATAGCCCTTGTGCCCGCGCAAACTGGCGCATGACGCGGCACTGTTCGGCGGATTTGATGTCCTTGTTGGGCGCAAAGTGATCGGCCACCATGACCACACGGTCGGAGTCGAATACCCGTTCTACACCCAGCTTCTCGAACTCCCGGATGGCGATGGGCGCGGTGATGTCGTTGGACAGCACCATATCCACCGTTACCTCTACCAGGTCACCAGGCCACACCTCCGAGTCGTTATCCGGGGTGGCGCTTGGATATTCATTTGTCAGGTGGGCAGCGATGATCTTTTCGGCTTGTGTATGCCCCATTACGTTATGTGCTCGTTTTGGCAGGACTTGGCGGCCAGAGGAGTCCTATCGACTCTCTCGCTTCTCAGCCTCGGATAGGGCAAAACCATCCCACTTCATGGCCCAACTGCGAGGCTCTGCGAACTTGTCACGTGGTATGCTGCCGTTGCAGTCCTCCTGCACACCCTCTGCCATTGGGGGAGCTGGCTCCTGGGCGAACACCCACTTCATCGCCCAGCCGCGAGGCTCCTGGAACTTTTCTCGGCCGCTACTGTTCTGAGTGCCCATTTTCTCCTCCTAAGTCTTGTATTCACACACTCGCATACTTGCTCATTTGCCTACCTTCAAACTCTCACTCGCTGGCTCTGCCACCTCACGACGTGCAGCGATGAGTCGGTTCAGAGCAAACATATAAGCCTTGGCGCTGGCCACCACGATGTCGGTATCGGCTCCGCGCCCACTGAACACCCGGCGCTCGACGCCGTTCTCCTTCACCGGCTCGTCAACCTGGATGCGGATCGTCACTCGTCCCACGGCGTCAATCCCCTCGGTCACCGCTCCAATGGAGAATTCGATGAGTTCGTTCGGCTCGCCGATGACGCGGTTGATTGCCCGATAGATGGCATCCACCGGCCCCGTGCCGTGGTCAGCGTCGCAAAAGATCTGGCCGTTCGGTCCACGGATGCGAACGGTGGCCGTGGGTATGCTGTAGTTCCCACAACTGACCTGAACATGTTCCAGGTGGTATGTCTCCTCGAAGAAGACCTGTGCCTCGTCGGCGACAATAGCTTCCAGGTCACGGGTATCCACTGTCTTTTTCTTGTCCGCCACGCTCAGGAAGCGCTGGTAGACCTTTTCGAACTGCTCCCCGTCCAGCGTGTAGCCCAGTTCGTTCAGCCGATGGCGCAGCCCAGCCCGGCCCGAGCGCGCCGAGAGGATGATCTCTGAATCAGGTACGCCGACATCGTGGGGATTGATGATCTCGTAGGTGGTGCGCTCCTTCAGCACGCCGTCCTGGTGGATGCCGGAGGAATGAGCGAAGGCATTGGCCCCCACGATGGCCTTGTTCGGCTGTACCGGGATACCCGTTAACTGGCTGACCAGCCGGCTGATCGGATAGATGCTCCGCGTGTCGATGCCGGTCTCCAGATTGAAGAGGTCACGCCGGGTCTTGAGTGCCATGACCACTTCCTCCAAGGAGGTGTTGCCCGCCCGCTCGCCGATGCCGTTGATGCAGACCTCTGCCTGCCGTGCCCCATTGAGGATGCCAACGAGTGTATTGGCTGTGGCCATGCCTAAATCGTTGTGGCAGTGGACGGAGATGGTCGCCTTGTGGATATTGGAGACGTTCTCGACGATGCCGCGGATGAGCGCGCCGAACTCGTCGGGCAAGGTGTAGCCGGTGGTATCGGGAATGTTGACTACCGTGGCCCCGGCGGCGATGACAGCCTCCAGCACGCGGTAGAGATAGTCTGGGTCAGCGCGGCCGGCATCCTCGGTGAAGTACTGCACGTCCTCCACGAATCTCCTGGCATATTTGACCGCCTCCACGCCCATCTCCAGCGCTCCTTCGTGGGTGGTGCGCAGCTTGTGCTGGATGTGAACGTCGGAGACGCCGAGTCCCGTGTGGATGCGGGGACGAGCCGCGTCCTTCAGCGCCTCGGCTGCTGCGTCGATGTCTTGCCGGTTGGCCCGCGTCAGGCCGCAGATGACGCAGCCACGTATCTCCTGCGAGATGCGCTGCACTGCCCGGAAATCACCTGGTGAGGAGATGGGAAACCCGGCCTCGATGATGTCCACGCCCATTCCTTCTAGCGCTCGGGCGATCTCCAGTTTCTCGTCGATATTGAGCGCCGCGCCTGGCGATTGCTCTCCGTCCCGGAGGGTCGTATCGAAAATCGCAACGGTATGTTTGGCACTCACCCCACTCTCGTCCATGACGCTACCCTCATTCGCTCCAGTTCTCTGGCCGAAGCGAGCGGACTGCAGCGCCCGCTTGCCACATCTCTGATTCCCGCATCTCTCGCAGTTCGGCGTCTAGTTTCTCCTTATAGTCGGGGGCGCTGTTGGCTGCAATGACGATGCGCGTCTCTTCGCCGGAGACGACGCTTTGGTATAGCTCGTCGAAGACGGGCGCGACAGCCTCACGGAACCTGTGTCGCCAGTCGAGCGCGCCGCGCCGCGCCGTCGCGCTGCAGTTCTCGTACATCCAGTCCATACCATTCGCAGCCACCAGACGGATCAGGCTCTGAGTCAACTCCTCGACCGTCTCGTTGAACGCCTCGCTCGGGGTGTGTCCGTTCTTGCGGAGCGTGTTGTATTGGGCCTCCATAATGCCAGCGAGCGCGCCCATCAGTACACCCCGCTCCCCCGTGAGGTCGCTGTACACCTCATTCTGGAAGGTGGTGGGGAAGAGGTATCCCGAGCCGATCGCGATGCCGACGGCCAGGGTCCGTTCTGTCGCGTGGCCCGTATAATCTTGATGTACGGCGTAGCTAGAGTTGATGCCGCTGCCGGCAAGGAAATTGGCCCTCACGCTGGCTCCCGATCCCTTGGGCGCGACCATGATCACGTCCACAAACTCGGGAGGAACGATGTCCGTCTGGTCGTTGTACACGATACCGAACCCGTGCGAAAAATAGAGCGCGTCTCCTTCCTTCAAGCCAGGCTTGATCCTCGGCCACAAAGCCACCTGGGCGGCGTCGGAGACCAGATACTGAACGATGGTGGCCCTCTCCACAGCCTCCTCAAAAGGGAAAAGCGTCTTGCCAGGCTCCCATCCGTCCTCCACCGCCTTCTCCCAGGAGTGCTCACGCCTTGGCGATCCTCCCACAATCACATTGATGCCGTTCTCCTTCATATTCAACGCCTGAGCAGGACCTTGCACCCCGTATCCCAGAACCGCGACGACCTCGTCTTTCAGAACCTCGCGCGCTTTGTCTAGTGGGAACTCCTCTCGCGTGACAACATCCTCCACCGTTCCCCCAAAGTCGATTTTCGCCATCTTTGTCCTCCCTATGATTTCCTGTTGTTTCCGTCGCCACCGCGCACCATGGCCACCCGCCCGGTGCGTACCATCTCCAGGATGCCGAAGGGGCGGAGTACCTCGACCAGGCCATCTACTTTCTCCTCGGTGCCGGTTGCCTCGATCATCAGCGTGTCTATG
>Ga0180438_10008134_pt1 | contig 13412 bp, 10 predicted proteins | sample SS_ome_12_FD_132455 | JGI IMG/M metagenome (GOLD analysis project Ga0180438, IMG submission 132455) | Hypersaline lake sediment archaeal communities from the Salton Sea, California, USA - SS_3_D_2 metaG | ecosystem: Environmental > Aquatic > Non-marine Saline and Alkaline > Hypersaline >... | reverse complement strand
TGGCCTTCCGTTCCCGACGCGTGAGGATTTGCCTGGGAGTGAGTTCCTTTGCCCGCGCCTTCTTGCCTCTTCCCTTCACGCGCGGTCCAGCAAGCGGGTCCCCAAACCGCACCCATCCGCCATAGCGGGACAGGCTCTCGCTACAGGGGTCCACTGCGCCGTGGCGGTCATAGGGCGGGTTGCCCAGGCAGACAATCACGGGCACGTTGGCCTTGACCTTCAGGGCCTTGGCGTGTTGCTCGGCAATGGGTTTCAGGTAGAAGGGCAGCCCCGGCGGGGGCGTGTTGGGGCCTTCCAGCGTGTCGGTAAGGTAGACGTGGCTCCCCCCGGCGGGCAGCTTCGCGCCCTTGCCGGCGAGCGCCCGGCTTACGCGAAGTTCGCTCACGGCGAAGGGGCCTACCATGATCTCAAAGCCGTAGAGATGGGCTGCCAGGGCCGACGCCTGCCCAGGCACGGCCCCCGCGCCCTGTTGCGCCTCCACCTTGGCCAAGGCGTGGTCAATCACGCCAAGAAGGTACGTGCCCGTGCCGGCGGCGGGGTCCAGCGTGATAACGCCAGGATCGGCGAAGCCCAGCGACTTGCCCAGTCGGTTGGTCAGCAGGTCGTCAATCAGGCGGACCTGGGCGCGGACCACTTCAACGGGGGTGTAGTACACTCCCATCTTCTTGCGGAAGTCCGGGTCGTAGGCGGCCATGAAGTCTTCGTAGAAGAAAAGCCACGGGTCCTTCGGGCCGGTCATTGCGGCCGTCGGCACCTGGCCGATGACGCGAAGCAGCAGATTCAGGGAAGCCGAGATTTCCGCTTGGGCGTTGGGGTCGGTCAACACTTGAAGAGCGCGGGATAGCAGGCTGTGCTCGGCGGCCAGGGCGCTTTCGGCGGTCGGAAGGTCCAGCGGGTCGGCCCCTTCACTTCGGGCCAGCAGCAGGGCAAAGGTCACGGTCTGAGCGTAGGCGTCAGCAAACTGCTCATCGTCGGCGTCCGGAAAGAGAAGTTGCCGCCAGTCAGCCGCCAGTTGCACCAACGGGGACTGCGCATCCCTCAGGGCGTCGGTCACATCGTCGCGCAGCATCCGGCACAGCGGGGCCAGCAGACCGGCCAAGTCCTTGACTTTCTTGGGGATGATCGGTTGCCAGGAAAGGAAGTCGGTCAGCATCCCCAGCACGGCCGGGGCGTCCTTGTTGGCCACGGCCTTCTTCCCATCGGCGGCCACGTCCCCCGACAGGCGAACTAGGGGGCGGACAGGCTTCCCGTCGCGATACAGGCCCCACTCGTTGCCGTCGGTATAGAGCAGGTTCGGAATGGCCGAGAAACGCCTGAATTGGTCGCGGTTGTGCCCCTTGAAGTGCTTGGCGTTCGCGCCGACACCGGGGGCCTTGAGTTCGACGTACCCGGCCAGTAGCTTTGCCGAATGCACCGCGTAGTCGGGCTTCCCCAGCCGACCGGCCAGCTTGGTTTCGCCCGTGCATACGATCTTCAGGGCGAGCGCGTGGCCGACTTCCTGCATGAACGTCTCGAAGGGGCCGCGTAGTTGGTCTTCCGGCTCGCCGGCGGTCAAGGTATTCAGCTTGGCCGTCACGGCGTCGGCGAACTTCCTCAAGGCGGCGAGTATCAGCTTCTCGTCTGGCATGGGCGATTCCCCCTGTCGCCGTCGGCAGCGGGCGCGGCCGATGGGTTGGTCTTCTTTCTTGGCATGGGCAAAGCGTACTCCCGTCGTCAATGACCGTCAATCGCCCGGCTTGCGGTCCTGGGCGCTATCGTCGCCGGCTTCGGGGCCGGGCAGTTGCTTGGGGGCGTTGGCCTGAGCGTGGGGTTCGCGCCCATACGGGTGGCCGCTTCCTCCCATTCGGGCCGCCTATTCGTCGCCGCCGTTGGCGCTTTCCAAGGCGCGCTCAATCTTGGCGATCGTGGCCGTGGCGGGCGTGGTCTTGCCCTTCTCGATGCGGTTCAACGTCTCCGGCCGGATGGTCGCGCGGCGGGCAAGCTCGGCCTGTGTCAGCCCCGCTTGGCGGCGGGCCTTGATGATCTTCCGCGCCAGGGACACGCGGGCGTATGCCACGGCCGGGTAGTTGCCCTGGGCGTCGGCCTTGGGCAGCGTCGGCCAGTCGCCCGCTTCCCCGGCGTAGGCAGCCAGGCGCTTGTAGTCCTTCTCGGGCAGGATCGCCCATCGCTTGCCGGCCAGTTCCAAAATCTTCACGGTCATGGTCAAGCCCTCACTCATAGAACCTGTCGCGGTGTCCGATCTTCTCCACGATGACCGCTCGCCCCTCCACGCGGAATTGCAGGCGGTAATCGCCGGTGCGAAGGCGGTATCGCCCGGCCAGCGGGCCGGACAGGGGCTTTGCCCCGCTCACGGCCGGCCACTTCGTCAGGCGCTGCAACAGCTTCACCACGCGGGCGTGAATGACAAGCGGCAGGTCTTCCAGCCCTTCGGCGGCCTCGGGCGTCAACGTTACCTTCGCCACACCGTTCATCCTATCGGCTTATTGGCCCAAAAGTCAAGAAAATTGACTCTGGTCTCCCGTCGTCACCTTGCCCGTTCTGCGGCTTCGCCTGGGGGCGGGTCCGGTGGTGTCGGCGAACATCCTCAAGGCGGCGAGTATCGGCTTCTCGTCTGGCATGGGCGATTCCCCCTGTCGCCGTCGACGGCGTAGACGCTCGCCCCGGCCCCGACAGCCCAGCTTGCCAGGCTCCGGCGCAGGTCGTGGGGGCGAAGTTCCTTGATGTCAACGCGCTTCAGGATACGCCGCCAGGGCGCTTGCGGATAGCCGACGTGCCCTCCGCCGCGCTGGGCTGGGAAGACGTAGGGGCTCGCGTCGGCTTCGTCCAGGTCGTCGCGCTCGGCCAGCCGGCGACGGAGAATGTCCACCACTCAGACTGCCATCGGGCCGACGACAGCGATGACGGCGACGCTGGCAAGCGGGTTTGCATCAGGCCTGCGCAAGCGGCTAGAATGATGGTGGCTGCCGGGCTGCTGCGCCCGGCGGTTGCCGAGTCCGCCCCCCATGCCAGCATGCGGCGGACAGAGGCAGGGCCGCCTGGCGCGGGCTTTCGTCCCCTTACTCCCGCGCCGGCGGCCCGCTTGATGTCCCCCCCCGCTGTAGTCGCCGAGCGTGCTTACCCTCTTGAACCCACGCCGGCCTGCGGGGTTTCCAGCCACTGCGCAGGAAAAGCCCCCGGCAGGTTGAGAACGGGCACTGCGGCGCGGGGGGGGACGCCGCCCACCTCGTTGCGGCCTGTCGAGGGCACGGTCATTATCGTCAATGCGCGGGCGGCCTGTCAAGGGGGCAGGTGGTCAGACGCGGCGGCCCGTGTGGGTCTGCGGTTCCCTTGGGCCTGCCTCCGAACAGAATGGCCCCGCCAAGTGAGAAGCGACCTGGCGCTGAGCAGCGCCAAGCTCGCATCCACGGCGGGGCCGAGGCCACTGTACGCTTCCGGGCTACGGAAGCAAGCCCCGGCACGGGCGATCGGCGGTTTCGCCGACCGGTGCCGGCGCGATCGCCAGACCGCAAGCGGGAAGACCGACCACGCCTTCACGATCCCTGGATGAACGGGTTGTGCAGCTTCTCGGCGCCGATGCTCGTCGCCGGGCCGTGGCCGGGGTAGACCTGCGTCTGGCTCGGAAGCGACAGCAGCCGGTTGCGGATGTTCTCCAGCAGTCTCGGCCAGTCGCCGCCGGGCATGTCCGTCCGCCCGACGCCCCGGGCGAACAGCGAATCGCCGGTGAAGACGACGGCCTCGGCCTGACAATAGAAACTGAGCCCGCCGGCGGTGTGGCCGGACGTGTCGAGGATCCGCCAGACCGACTCGCCCAGCGGAAGCTCCTGTCCGGCCTCGAGCAGCTCGTCGGCCGGCGGGGCGGTCATCGGCAGGCCGAACGGCTCCGACAGGTTCAGCGCGGCGCTGGTGAGCATCTCCGCGTCGGCGCCCGCCACACAGATTCTCCCTTCCGGCGCGACCGCCTTGACGTCCTCGACTCCCGCGATGTGGTCGCAGTGGCCGTGCGTCAGCAGGATGCGGGACGGGGCCAGGCCCCGTTCCTGAAGGAAGGCCGCAACCGGGCCCGTCCCCATGCCGGGGTCGATCACCCAGCACTCGCCGCCGCTGCGGACGACGTACGTGTTGGTCTGGAACGGCCCGACGGCGAAGGTGTCGATCTCGAGGGTCATCTCTGTGGCCGGCTGGCGAGGTACTCGTTGACCACGTCGGCCACGTCGTCGCAGTCGGTCTCCGTCTCCGCCAGGCCGACGATCCGCCGCTCGCGGAGCGCGTTGTCGGTCGAGTCGGAGGCGTGGGCGCCGTTTCGCATCAGGTCGCGCCCGAAGTCGCTGCGGACCGTGCCCGGCTCGGCCTTGGCGGGGTCGGTCGAGCCCAAGACCTCGCGGACCTTCTCGATCGCGCCGACGCCTTCGTAAAGCAGGGCAAGGCACTTGGTCTTGCTGGCGGTGGCCTTCTCGGCGTCGCTGATGTCGGTCGGGTTGATCCCCGTCATGTACTCGACGATCTTGTTGAACTCGGTGAGGGCGTTGCGCTCGGCGAGGTGCTTGGCGAGGACTTCGGCGTCGGCCTCGGTGAACTCGAACTCGAAGGCGTCCGCCAGCTTCTCCCGGACGGCCCGGCTGACGAGAAACTGGAGCTTGCCGACGAAGACATCCTTCAGCGGGCCGTAGAACTGCTCGCCCTGCGCGACGGTCATGTTGAACAGCTTGGCGGCGACGATGCGCAGGCCGGTGAGGCTGAAGGCGTCGATGATATTGCCCGGCCGGCGGCTGCGGCGGTAGAAGTTATCGGGCTTGAGCATGACGAGGGAGACCTCGTGAGGCTGCTCGTACTCGATCCGGTCGGTGAGGACGCCGCCGTCGGAGACGGCGTAGTCGGCCAGCAGCCTCAGGTGCGCGTCGTTGAGCGTCGGGTCGGGGCAGGTCAGGACGGCGGGCTCGAAGTAGTGGACCCGGCCGTCCTCGTCGCGAATGAAGTCGCCGTAGGTCCCTCGAACGGTGTCGCCGACCGGCTGCTCGGTGAACGGGCCGATCACGTCTTCCTTCAGGTGCCGCACGGCGTTGTCGCCGCGGAACAGCAGCAGCATGCAGCGGGGGAGGAAGCCCCACTGGTTGTGAGGCCTCAGTGAGGCGTCGAGGTAGCTCCGCCACGCCTCGGCGATCGCCGGCTCGCAGTTCGGCGGGCAGATGATCTTCTGGTACTCGTCGATGAACTCGTCGGAGAACACGTACATTCGGGCGGCGACGAAGTCGAGTTTCGCGTAGGCCAGCAATCGGCCGATGATGCCGCCGGTGCGGCTCTTGTAGAGGCTGTAGGGCGTGATCAACGCGTAGGCCAGTTCTTCGCTCAAGCGTCGGCTCCTGTCTGGATTCGGCAAGACCGGAACAATAGCAGATCGGTCGGCGGCGGACAAGGCCGAATGGGATCGGGCGCCGAACGGCAAGCTGTGGGAAGGCGTCTGGTGTCGCGTCGGCCCGGGCGGCAGACGGAGCAAAGGTGCGCGGCTCCGGTGCCGATAGGGGGAAGGAGGGTCCGGCATGGGCGGCGTCCGCGCGGCAGGGCGGGTCGGCCCCGGCTGGGGCACGTCGCTCTTCGGGCCAAAGGGAGACGAGAGTATGTCACATCTCGGGCAGCGGTTCCGTACTGCGGCGGCGGTGGTGCTGATCTGTTCGGCCCCCGCCGGTGCCGGCGAGGCCGGGCAGGTTTTCGAGTCCCTCTACGGCAAGCAGGTTCGCTCTGCGCTGGCCACGCGAGACCGCGCGGACGACGCGGCCTTGGCGGGCAAGCTGCTCGAGGCGGCGAAGGGGGCGGACGTTCAGCCGGAGCTGGTCGCCGTGCTGTGCGAGAAGGCCCACCTGCTCGGCAGCAGGGCTCCCGCCGGGCACGAGGCGGCGCTGGAGGCGATGGAACTCCTGGCCGCCCGCGCGCCCGCCCGGAGGGCGGCGGCGCGGCAGAAGGCCCTCGCGCTGCATCAGCGCCGCTACAACAGCAGCCGCGGAGCGGACCGCTTGGCGACCGGGGAGGCGCTGACGGCGTACCTGGTGAGGCTGGCCGACGAGGCGAAGGTGGCAGGGGACTACGCGGGGGCGGTGGGCTTTCTGCGGCGGGGCCTGGCCGTGGCCGGCTCGATCCGTTCCGCCGAGGCCGGCGCGATCCGGGCCGGGCTGAAGGAGCTGGCGGCCGAGCAGCGGATCGCGACACGGATCAAGACGCTTGAGGCCCGTTTGGCGACCAAGAGCGACGACATGTCGGCCCGACAGCAGTTGATCGAGGTGTTGCTGATAGAGCGGGACGATCCTGCCGAGGCGGCGAAGCGGGTGACGGCCGCGTGCGGCGAGGAGCTTCGGACGTACGTGCCGCTTGCCGCGAAGCCGGCCGACAACGTCGAGCCGGCGGCCTGCCTGGAGCTGGGCGACTGGTACCGTCGGCTGGCGGACAAGTCGGCGGGGGGCGCGAAGGTGGCGATGCTCTGCCGGGCGCGGGGCTGGTACCAGGCATTCCTGGCGCGGCACGAGGCGAGGGACCTCCGGCGGACGAAGGGCGAGTTGGCGCTGAAGCAGGTGGGCGAGCTGCTGGCGAAGCTGGGCGGGCCGACAAACGGCGCGCCCGGCGGGAAGGCGGGCAGCCGCCTGTCGCTGGTGACCCGTCCGGCGCGCGTGGAGGGCGCGGCGAGCTGGACGATCGAGACGCGGACGCTTCGCGGGCGACTCGATGCCCTGGCGGTCAGCCGCGACGGGCGTCAGGTGGCCGTGGCCGGCCACAGCGGCGCGATCCGCCTGCTCGACGCGGGGACGGGGCGACTGGCAGGCATCCTCATCGGGCACGACGACCAGGTCGGCGAGCTGGCATTCCTGCCGGACGGCAAGACGCTGGCCTCGGGGGGGCACGACGGGACGATCCGCTTCTGGGACGCCGCGACGGGGCGGGCGCTGCGGACGGTGACGGTTGGCGGGCCCGTGCGCGCGATGGCCCTCTCGCCGGACGGCGCGGTCGCGGCGGTCGCGCGGGGGGCGGAGGTGGCGCTGTACGACGGGCGGACCGGGCGGATGGTCGGTCGCCTCCGCGGCGGCCACGCCCAGCCGGTCACGGCGGTGGACTGGTCGCCGGACGGCAGGTGGATCGCATCCGGCGGCGGGGCCGACGATGGCACGACCTGCCTGTGGGACGCTCGACGGAAGGTGCGGCGGCAGGTGATTCGCGACGATATTCAGGCCGTCGGAGCGGTGGCGTTCTCGCCGGACAGCCGGTCGTTGGCGGTCACCGAGGCCACGCCCAAGAAGGGCTGCCTGGTCATCTGGGACATCGCGTCGAAGAAGGCCGTCAGGAAGCTGACCGAGCCGGTGGACGCGTCGCGGTTTGTTCGATGGTCACCGGACGGCAGCCGGCTCGCCTGCCAGAGCGAAGGCAAGCGAGTGCAGATCTGGGAGACGGCCTCGTGGACGCCGCGGCGCGCGTTGGTGGTCCTGCCGGCGGCGCGGAAGGCGGCCTGGTTTCCGGACGGGCGGCAGGTGGCCGTCTGCGGCGGCGAGCTGTCCTGGGGCAACCTGTCGGCGTGGGCGATCGTCCGCGACGTCGAGTCGGGCCAGGCCCCGTGGCAGCTCAAGGCCAACTCCGCCCAGATGACCGCGATGACGTGGTCGCACGCGACCGGTCGGCTCGCCTGTGGGCATGAGGGCAACCAGTTCGGCATACAGATCTGGGACGTCGCGTCGGCCTCGCTGACGGGCAGTATCACGTCGGCCCACGCGATCCAGATCCTCCAATGGTCACCGGACGGCGGGCAGCTCGCGTCGAGCTCGCGCGACGACGACGTCGTACGGGTGTGGGACCCGGCCTCGGGCTCGACGGTCCAAAGACTCGACTTCAGCGTCAGCGCCGAGGAGAAACGCCCCGCGGGAGGGATGACCTGGTCGCCGAAGAGCAAGCGTGTCGTCGCCGTGCCGTACTTCGGCGGGCCGCCGGTGGTCTGCGACTCGCGGACGGGCAAGGCGATCGGCCGACTGAAAGGCTACCACTCGGGCTGGTACGGCACGCTGGCCTGGTCGCCCAACGGCATGATGATCGCCCTGAGCGGCAAGGGCGAGGGGAACAACCTGAAGGACGGGAAGAACCTGGCGATCTGGCGGGCCGACACGGGGCGGTATCTCGGCCTGCTCGAGGGCCCGGGCAGCATGCTGTCGGCCGTCGATTGGGCGCCCGACAGCCGGAAACTCGTCACCGGCTCGGACGACGCGATGGCGCTGATCTGGTCTGTCCGTTCGCGGCGCCCGGTGAAGGCGCTGCCCGGCGTGCGCAACCCCGTCCAGTCCGTCGCCTGGTCGCCGAACGGCACGTGGATAGCGGCGGGCGAGGGCCATGGCGGCGAGGCCTCACCGGCCGTTCGGATGTGGTCCGCCCGTTCGCTCAAGCTGACCGCCTCTCTGGGAGGGCATCCGGGCGACGTCCACAGCCTCGCCTGGTCGCGCGACGGCAGGACGCTGGTCTCGGCATCCGAACGCCTCGTGCGGTTCTGGGAGGCCGCGACCGGCCGGCCGAAGCTGACGCTGATGGCGACGGGGCAGGCCGACGGCGTCGCGTTCGGCGCCGACGGCCACTACCGGCTGTCAGGGGAAGTGGACGCGGAGAAGGAGTTCGTCTACGTCGTCCGGACGGCAAAGGGGCAGGCCGTGCTCACGCCGTCGGAGTTCTCGAAGAAGTACCGCTGGGCCAACGATCCGAGCAAGGTCGTGCCGTGAAGGTCACCCGGCGGCGCCGATGGGTTTGTCGAGGTCGACGATCTCGCGCGGATCGGTGACGTGGCCGGTGACGGCGGAGGCGGCGGCGGTCAGGGGGCTGGCGAGGTGGACTCGGGCCTCCATGTGCCCCATGCGGCCGGGGAAGTTGCGGTTCGTGGTGGAGATCACCGACATCGGCGCGTTGACTCGACCGAACGTGTCGGGCGGGCCGCCGAGGCACGCGCCGCAGCTCGCCGGCGCGATCTGGCAGCCGGCGCGGGCGAAGATCTGCCGCATCGATCGGCCGTCGACCTTCACGCGGTCCAGGTCCATGTCCACCTCGACGGTGGCGGGCACGATGAAGGTGTCCACGGCGACCTTGCGCCCTGTCAGCACGGTGGCGGCGGCGAGGAGATCCGTCGTCTTGCCGCCCGTGCACGAGCCGATGTAGCAGCGGTCGATCTTGACGTCGGCCAGCTCGCGGGCCTTGGCGCGGTTGCCCGGTGAGTGGGGCAACGCGACGGTCGGCTCGAGAGACGGCGCGTCGAACGCATGGATCGCGGCGTACTCGGCGTCGGCGTCGGATTCGTAGACGGTGAACTGCTTGTCCGTGCGGCCGCGGACGTAGTCGAGCGTCACCTCGTCGGCCGCGATGATACCGTTCTTGCCGCCGGCCTCGATGGCCATGTTGCAGATCGTGCAGCGCTCGTCCATGTTCAGCCCGCCGATCGTCTCGCCCGCGAACTCCATCGCGCGGTACGTCGCGCCCTCCGTGGTGATCTCTCCGATGACGTGCAGGATCAGGTCCTTGCCCATCAGGTAGGGCGGCATCTCGCCGTGGAAGACGAACTTCATCGACGCGGGCACCTTCAGCCACAGCTTGCCCGTCCCCAGCACGAAGGCGGCCTCCGTGTTGCCGATTCCCGTGGCGAACTCGCCGAACGCCCCGTACGTGCACGTGTGGCTGTCCGTGCCCAGCAGCAGCTCGCCCGGGCGGGTGTGCCCGTTCTGGGGCAGGCCGACGTGGCAGACGCCGCGGTAGCTCGTCGTCGCCGGGTCGGCGTAGCGTTCCGGCATGCCCTTCAGCCCGCGCGGCATGAAGTCCGGGTCGTAGTAGTTCCCGATGCCTTGCTCGGCGACGAAGTCGCGGAGGATGTCCACGTTCAGGTGGCTCTTCTCGTCGGCGGTGAAGATGTAGTGATCGGGCATGATGACGATCTTGTCCGGATCGAACACCTTCGCGTCGCGCCCGAGCTTCTCGTGGAAGATGCCGATCGATCCGGGTCCGCAGATGTCGTGCGTCATCAGCAGGTCGACGTCGCACCAGACGTTCTCGCCCGGCCGGGCTTCCCCGCGACCGGCGTGGGCGGCGAGGATCTTCTCCGTGATGGTCATGCCCATGGTCGTACTCCGGATACGCGCCGGCCCGCACGAAAGTGTGTGGGGGCTTCGACAAGGGGGGTATCGTAGCGTGAGGAAGCGGTCGGATCAATGTGGAGCCGGGAAACCCAGGGTGGCGCTCAGACTACCCCCGGCAACGCAGTGCCGGGGCCTTGGGGGGAGTGCATCCGTAGCGTTGTCGGACGTTCAGTGCTCTCCGCGTCCTCGACTGGGGCTCCGCGTTGCGGCACCATCTTCTCTTCCCCTGTTCCCTATGACCTGAGACCTGTGGCCTTCTTTCATGCCGAAGACCTTCTCCCCTCCGCCCAACAGGCCGTCAGCTTCACCCGTTCCGTCCTCGGTGACGGAATCTAAGACGCACCTCGACCGAGCGCCCCCCTCTGAGAGAGGACGCCGCCGCAAGATCGCGGACAGCCCGCCTCGCCAACGACCTCAGTCCCTCGACTTGGGCGTAGTCGAGGCAGGAATCCTGGCAAGACGGACCGTGAATCGCACCTTGCTCGTAGGGCATGCGTAGACGATCAGAGAGTCGCGCGAGGTCAGAATCCTCAGTGGCAGGAGCTGGCTCTCCTCGGTGGGCTCGGCGACCTGGGTCAGCCTCCGCAGGCTTCGGTTGGAAGCGTCATGAAGCAAGGGGGCAGCTGCCACAAAAGGCTGAACGTCGAAGGCCTTGCCCAGGACCATCGTATCGGGTGTGGGGCCCGGGCCTACAGGGATCGCCCGATCTATCACGTCGATTTCTTCTCCCGCGACACGGTCCCACACGCGGGTTAGGGTTCGCCTGCGGGGCATACTTTTGGGTTCCGTCGCCGAACGGGTCTTCACGTCGGTGTAGTAGAGGTATCGGCCCCCGGCGGTCCATTGGGCTCGGTGAACGGGCACGTGGGCCAAGTGCTCGGCCGGCAGCCGGGCGACCTCTCTGTCGGCCGTGATGTCGTACAACGCAAGTTCCTTCTTCATGTATGGCTTCCGGGGTGGTTGGCCGGCATAGATGAGCACAGCCGTAAGCCCAGCGGCCGGACAGATGCCCATCGGAAAGCCCTCTATTGCCAGCGAGCGCGGCTTGGCGGCTTTTCCCAACGGCCGGACGGAGACGACGGGCTTGCCGGTAGTGGGATCCGCGCTCGTCACGATCAGGTGATTGCCCGTGTGGTCGAACTGCGGGCAGCAGGAGCCCTTCGGAAGGCCCTTCAGGGCCCGGACCTTCCCGGTTGACGCCTCGTAGCACACCCACTGCCGAGCCTCCCGACGGTGGTCGAAGATCCCGTCGGAGTTCTCGTCCACCCCCGTTGGCAGCAGGAACGACTCGCCGTCGGGGCTGAGAACGCCGTACCGCAGCACGTTGTCCATCTCAAGCGGGTCCGACCCCATGATCGCGGGAATAGGCACATCCGTCCTTTTGCCCGTCGCGATCTCCAGAACACCCAGACGCGTCAGCAACTCGGTCTCGCTGCTCTTGCCGTCCGCCGACGGGACTTGCCCCCTCGTTTCCCGGATGTACAGGAGCCTGCGGCCGCGGTCGCACAGAACCATGTTGCCCAAGGCGATGGGTATGCCGTCGGTCTGCCTGAAGAGGACCTTCTCGCCGACGAGCCGGCCCTCCTGAGCCCCTGCGGCCGAGGCCATCACCAGCAGTACGGACAAGACTCTTACGGTTCGTTCTACCATTGGCTTTCCCTTGCCATGCCGACAGGGCAGGTGCGGGGGACCTGTCTTGACGGACCAGACTTGTCGGACTTGCTGACGATTGTATCGTCGCCCGGGACGATATCGCCGGGATTTCCCGGAAGGACCATGGCCGACGACCGCCGTCGGCCTTTCTGACGAGTCTCACGCCGATTCCATCATCGGCAAGCGTCCATTGAGCCTCCCTGCCGGCCGTACGTCTCGCTGACAGAACTGTCCATGTCGAGGAAGGCTCTCCGCCATGGCCGTCAGTCCGAGCACGTCGTCGAGTTCCCGATTTGGCATCAGGCCCGCGTCCGAGGTGACCTTCGAGCCGTGGAATTCCAGCTCCATCGGTCCGTCGAAACTTGCCGGGAGAGCGTTCCTTCCGGCTTTACCTATTGTGCCTGAATTGTGATTCCCATCCGGGAGACCCGGGTTTCATGCCCTATTGACCTCCGCGCCTCCGCACGGTACAGGGAACGGATTCCGAGTCCATTTCAGTTCAGGAGAACGGCAGATGAAGAAGATACGGCTGGGTATCATCGGGTGCGGCGGCTTCGTGCAGTATCACCTTCGCGGGATGGCAGACCACGTGCCGGAGTTCAAGATCACCGCGTTGTGCGACATCATTCCCGAGCACGCGGAGCATCACCGTAAGGTGTACTGCCCCCGCCGAAAGGTGCCGATCTACCTCGACTACCGCGACATGCTGAAGAAGGAGACCCTCGACGCGGTGATCGTCTCCACGCCGCACACGCTGCACTTCCGCCACGCCTACGGCGTGCTCGGGGCCGGCATGCACGTGATGGTCGAGAAGCCCATGGTCACCAGTTCCGCCCACGCCCGCCGGCTCGTCGCCCGGTCGAAGAAGGTGGGCAAGGCCCTGCTGATCGCCATTCAGGGCACATATACGAACACCTTCGCCTACACGCGGAAACTCATCGCCGAGGAGGAGTTCGGCGAGCTTCAGCTCGTCACGGGCGTGCTCGCCCAGGGCTGGCTGGACGGGACGAAGGGCAAGTGGCGGCAGGACCCGAAGCTCTCCGGGGGCGGGCAGCTCTACGACAGTTGCGCCCACGTGCTCAGCGCGATGATGTTCCTGGTCAACTCGCCGGTCCGCGAGGTCTACTGCATGGCCGACAACAAGGGCGCGCGGGTGGACATCAACGCGGTGACGTGCATCAAATTCGCCAACGGCGCGATGGCCAACGTTACCAGCGGCGGCAACTGCCGCACCTGGAAGAGCCATCTGACCATCCAGTGCAAGGAGGCGAAGATCGAGATCAGCCCGCACGGCGGCGACTTCAGCATCAACGGCGGCGGGATGAAGAAGGACATCACCCGCGTCCCCCGCGGCTGGAAGATCCCGACCGTCAGCCCGGTGCGCAATTTCGCCGACGTGATTCTCGGCAAGGCCTCCCCGCGCTGCGGCGGCGACGTGGGCATCCTCCTGGCCGACCTGATGGACGCGATCTACGAGTCCGTCGAGACCAAGCGCCCCGTCAAGGTCAAGGCCTGAGGCGCCCCACGAAAACGGGGACTGGCTCCGCAGCGACCTGCCCTGCGTAGCGGCTCCGCCGCGAAGCATGGGAGCGAAGGTGCCTGTCCCCGTTTTCGTGCCGGGATCGAAGG
>Ga0180438_10008133_pt1 | contig 13413 bp, 7 predicted proteins | sample SS_ome_12_FD_132455 | JGI IMG/M metagenome (GOLD analysis project Ga0180438, IMG submission 132455) | Hypersaline lake sediment archaeal communities from the Salton Sea, California, USA - SS_3_D_2 metaG | ecosystem: Environmental > Aquatic > Non-marine Saline and Alkaline > Hypersaline >... | reverse complement strand
GCACCATCGGCGCCGGTCCGGACGCGAGATAGGCCAGGCACGCCTCCAGGATTCGCTCGGGGTCGAGCGTGTCTCGCCCGATCAGGCCGCGGTCCTTGAGGAATTCGATCATCTGCCGGCGAAGCCTGGCCCTGGCGTGCCACTCGGCGATGGCCTCTTGCTCGTCCAACAGCCCGAGCTGCAAGCGATCGTCGACGTCCAGGCCCGTCCAGTACGCCGCGAACTGGGGCATGTCGTGCGTGTTCACGCTGGCCACCGACCGCGCGCCCGCCGGCCGCACGATCGGCTTTCGGTCGGGCTTGGCCTCGTACTGGACGACGTACATGTCCTCGATGCCGTGGCGGGCGATCCTCTCGTCGACCACCGGCGGCACGGTGCCGAGGTTCTCGCCCACGATGCGGGCCTTGTAGCGGTGCGATTCGAGGGTAAGGATTGCGAACAAGTCCTCAGCGGGATAGCGGACGTAGGCGCCGTCGGTGGCCTCCAGGCCGTTGGGCACCCAGTAGAAGCGGTACAATCCCATGATGTGATCGAAGCGGAGCACGCGGGCGTACTTCAGGTGCCGCCGCAGGGCGGCGATCAGATGGCGATAGCCCTGCTCGCGGAGCTTCTGGGGATCGAAGGGCGGAAAACCCCAGTTCTGTCCCTTGGTAAAGAAGGCGTCCGGCGGGGCCCCACCGGCCGCCTCCCGCACAAACACCTCCCGCTCGCGCCAGACGTCGTAGCCCGCCCCGCTCACGCCCAAGGGAAAGTCGAGGTACCAGAGCATCTTCAATTGCTCGGCGTGACGGCTCATCGCATCGAGCTGCTCTTCAGTCTGCCACTGCGCATAAAGATGGTACTGGTACGTCCGCTCGTCGTAGTCGCCGGGGCGAATGGTGCCGCTGGAAAGCGGCTCGGGCCAGTCGGGCCAAAACTTGCCTTGCTTCTCCCCAACGGCGCGGAAGCGGGCGAAGAGGTCGAGCTCCGCATGTTCGTGACGGAACCGCTCGAGCTGGTCGCGGCGCGGAGACGGCCGCTCGAAGAACGACCCGCAGAGCAGCTCGATGATCCGCCGCTTCAGCGCCATTTGCCCGCTGTAGTCGACCAGATCGCCGCGGTTCGCGCGGCCTTGGCGGGCCTCGTCGTCGGCGCTGGCGAGCATGTCCCGTGCCGCGGCGCACGACTCCAATTCGGGGATCCGCCTCGGATCGAGGTAGTACTCGTTCCAGAAGAGCCGGCTGGCGGCGCTGTAGGGGCTGGGATCGGCGCCGAGCTCCCAAAGCGTGGACAACTGCGGCAAGGTGGCCACGAGGCTCCCGCCCCGCTGGGCCGTCCACTGCATCAGGGCCTCGAGGTCCGAGAAGTCGCCCGCCCCCCAGTTCACATCCCGGTATAGGGCATACAGCGGCAGGAACACGCCCCAGAGAAAGCGACGCCCGCCGGGCGGCTCGGCGTACGATCGTTCGGGCGCCGCGATCACCAGCACTTCCGCCCGGCTGCCGCCGAACTCGATCTCGCAGCGGTGGTAGCCGCGAGGCAGCCGCTCGGGGAGCGAAAGGAGCCGGGCCTCGTAGCTGCTGCCCTCGATCGTTCGCTGCCGCAGCCGCGGCAGCTCACTCAGCTTCCTTTCGAACTCTTCGCGCCCGCCGTCCTCGAAACCGATGCGACAGCGGAACTTCTTCTCGACGTCCGCGGACTTCATTCGCAATCGAAGCTGCGCGGGCCGGCCTTCCCAGGCGGTCAGCGTCGGCTCCGCTGGTTTCCGCCAACACTCGACCCGACGCGCCCGCAAAGCATCTGCCGCGTCCTCCGGCCGCTCGACGGGAGCACCCAGGAGCCTCAGCGTCCTCAGCAGTGCCTCGTCCGACGAGAAGCGCCGTCGCCGCCAGACGTCCAGGTAGCTGGGGAAGACGCCGTAGAGACGGGCGAGCTGTCTCAGGTTTTCTTGCTGCATCCGAGCCGTTACTCCGTTACTCCACCGCGGTGCTTGCCGCACCGATCAATTGCACCAGGGACCTGAGCGCGAGCGGCACCTTATCGATGCGATGTTCGAGATCCCGTTCCAGCTCGATCGCGGCTCTTTCGGCCAGGTATAGGTCGAGCAGGGACTGCGCCGCCTGGCGGCCCTCGGGCACGGTCGCGGCGTCGCCGGCGACGGCGAGGTAGGAGCGGAGGAACTCCGCGCTGGTCCACGTCCACCAGAAGTGGATCCACGCTTCCAGTCGTAACAGCTCCTCCTCGTCGACCGCCCGGGCGGAGAGGTTTTCGCCCAGCGCCGTCTGGCCGGCGCGGTGGAACGACCAGAGGATGCCGGCGACGTCGCGGAGCGCGGGCGTCTTGAAGCGGCGTTCGCTCAGCGGCCGGCTCGGGTCGCCTTCAAAGTCGACGATCACAAAGTCGTCGCCGGCACAGAGGATTTCCTCCAGCCGATACTCGCCGTGGCAGCGGATTCTCGTTCCCGTGATCCTTTCCTGCAAGACTCGACCCACCCGCTCCAGGAGGTCGTTGCGCCGGTTCTGGATCGCCAGCGCCGCTTCGCGGGCTGCCGGCTCAAGCTCGGGGATCATTCTCTCCAGCCGGCGCGAGGCCCGCCCCAGGAGATTGCGGAACGACTGGTAGACCGAGCGAAGATGAAAAGGCAACAAGCTCTCCGGCATGAAGGCAGGATCTTCCGTCTCTGCGCCCAGCGCCAGGTGCAGCTCGGCCGTCCGCCGCCCGAGCAGCTCGATCGAGGGAAGATACGTGGGCAGGAGCTTCCTGGCCAGGTCCGGCGTCTCGCCCGCAGCCAGTTCGACGAGCGATTTTTCGGGCAGCGTCTGCGAGGGAGGGGGAGCGTCTTGCTGCTCGGGGGAGAGCCACCAGAGGTACGAGCCGAGCGCGTCGAGCGTGTAATGCCAGGCGGTTCGCTCGTGCGGGACGGCGACCTGAAGCAGCCCCAAGAGGGCGGGGTGCTGCCCGGCGGCCTGATATTCGAGGACACCGGCAATCTGAGTCGCGTGGGAAATTCCCCCCGTCTCGGAAAGATAGGCGCCGATTTCCAGCTCCGGGTGCGGCCCCTCTTCCACGCGGCGGAAAAGCTTCAACACGTAGCCGTCGCTCCAAGCCACGAAACTGTTGCTTTGCTCTTCCGCCTTCGGACCCACGTCGTACGGCTCCGGCAACTCTTCTTCGCCGCGGCGGTGAACGGGCAAAGGGCGGGCCAGCAGGCTGCCGCCGCGGCCCTCCAACAAACGCCCGGCCGCCATGGCGCCGCGGAGCGTCTCGGCAAACTCCGCGGCTCCGTAGCCGTCGTAGAGGATCCCCGTCTGGTGCAGTCCTTCGTGCTCGATCTCCAGGCGCGCGATCGCCACTTCCGAGCCTTCCGAGTCGGCCCAGGCAGCCTGACTCTCGGATGAGAAAGCCAGCGGGACCGCGTACACCTCTCGCGGGGCGTCCGCGTATTCGACGGCAACCAGAGCAAGGGCGGCCGCTTGCGCGGTAGACCTGTCCTCTGCCGAGGCAGACTGAAAACCTCCCCTGCGATGGGCGTTGCAGTTGCGGTCGTCGGCGACGATCGGAACGACGTCGGCGATCGTGGCCGAGCGGATCGCCTCCCTGGGGTGCCGGTGCCAGGAGCGCTTCGAGAGGAACGTCGGGAGCACCGCTTCCAGCTGCTGCCGCCAGGGCTCCTCCACCACGTTCTCCCAGCGTTCGGTCGTCTTCAGCGAGGTCAGTGCCGGCTCCACGCCCAGCCCTTCCTCGCGGACCTCCGGCGCGTGCAGGGCAAACCAGAAAAACGCGTAAGGTGTGAGCGTAAGCAGATAGGGCAGCTCGCCGATCAGCGGGAAGCGGATCTGCCCGGACAACTCCACCGGCGCGTAGCCGTTGTAGGCCGAGAGGTCGAGCTCGACGAACTGCGCGTACCGCGACAGATTGGCCACCACCAGCACGCGCTCGCCGCCGGCGCTGCGGATGAAGGCCAGCACCTTGGTGTTTTCAGGGTGGAGGAATTCGAGCGACCCGTAGGTCAGCGGCCCGAGATTCTGCCGCAAGCGGACGGTCCGCGTCATCCACGACAGAAGCGAGTTGGGGTTCCTGCTCTGGGTCTCGACGTTGACCGTCTCGTAGTGGAACTCGTAGTCGATGATCGGCGGCAGGTAGAGCTGCTGCGGGTTGGCGTAGGAGAAGCCGGCGTTGCGGTCGGCGCTCCACTGCATGGGCGTGCGGACGCCGTTGCGGTCGCCCAGGTAGATGTTGTCGCCCATGCCGATCTCGTCGCCGTAATAAATGATCGGCGTACCCGGCAGCGCGAGCAGAAGGCCGTTGAGAAGCTGGATCTTGCGGCGGTCGTTCTCCATCAAGGTGGCCAGCCGGCGGCGGATGCCGAGGTTGATCCGTGCGCGGGGATCGCGGGCGTAGAAGCGATACATGAAGTCCCGCTCTTCTTCGGTGACCATTTCCAGGGTGAGCTCGTCGTGGTTCCGCAGAAAGAGCATCCACTGGCAGGAATCGGGGATCGCCGGCGTCTGGTCCAGGATGTCGACGATCGGAAAGCGATCTTCCATCTGAAGGGCCATGTACATGCGGGGCATGACGGGGAAATGGAACGCCGTGTGGCATTCGTCGCCGTCGCCGAAGTAGGCCGCCGCGTCCTCCGGCCACTGGTTCGCCTCGGCCAGCAGCATCCGGCCGTGGAACTTCGCGTCGACGTGCTTTCGCAACCGCTTGAGGAAGGCGTGCGTCTCGGGCAGGTTCTCGCAGGTCGTCCCTTCTCGCTCGTAGAGGTAGGGCACGCCGTCGAGCCGCAGTCCGTCGACCCCCATGCCGAGCCAGTGGTCGACCACCGCGAAGACCGCCTCCCGCACGGCGGGGTTGTCGTAGTTCAAATCCGGCTGGTGATGGAAGAAGCGGTGCCAGTAGTAGGCCCGTGCCTTCGGATCCCACGACCAGTTCGAGGTCTCGAAGTCCTGGAAAATGATCCTCGCTTGCTGGTATTTCTCCGAGGATTCGCTCCAGACGTAGAAATCGCGCTCGGGGCTGCCGGGGGCGGCACGCCTCGCCCGCTGAAACCAGGGATGCTGATCCGACGTGTGGTTCAGCACCAGCTCGGTAATCACTTCCAGCCCGTGGCGATGGGCCTCGCGCAAGAAAATGCGAAAATCCTCCAGCGACCCGTAGCTCGCGTGCACCGTTTCATAGTCGGCGATGTCGTAGCCGTCGTCTTTCAGCGGCGAGGGATAGAAGGGCAGGAGCCAGATCGCCGTCACTCCCAACTGCCGGAGGTAGTCCAGCTTCCTGGTCAGGCCCCGGAAGTCGCCGATCCCGTCGCCGTCCGAGTCATAGAACGCCCGCACGTGGAGTTGATATACCACTGCCGACTTGTACCACAGCGCATCGGTGGTCTCGGTCATCCCTTGGTCTCCGTACTGAAGCGAGGTGCCGGCCCTGCTAGGTCTCGCGGTCTCTGCTCAAACACCGCCCGCAAAGCGCTCCGGAACCCGCCGACGGTCCTCTGCGTTGGGTGGCTGTTGGTCATTTCCCTTCGTCCGTCTCGCAGGAAGCGGCGTGGAGCATGACCGTCGATCGGGCGTTGAGCGGATAGGCTTCGCGGCCTGCAAACTCCAGCTTCGCGCCGCGCTGGCCGGTGGTGTCGAAGACCGACTTCCAACAACTGTCGCCGGCCTGCCCGGGCAACACAAACTCGACGGCTTCGGCGTGCGGGTTGAGCAGGACGACCAGCGTGTCGCCGACCATCCGCTCGCCGCGCTCGTCGACCTCGGCGATCAGGTCGCCGGCAAGGCGAATTCCCAGGCGGCGCAGCGTCTTCGCGCCCCAGGCCTCGTCCGACATCTCCAGCCCCGAAGGCTCCAGCCACTGGATATCCTTGACGCCCGTCCCGCGGATGGAGCGGCCCTGGAAGAATCGCGGCCGCTGCAGCACCGGCTGCCCGCGCTTCATGTGGATGCACTTGCGGACGAAGTCCAAAAAGGCCTGCTTCCGCTCGTCCAGCTCCCAGCAGAGCCAACTGATCTGGTTGTCCTGGCAATAGGCGTTGTTGTTTCCCTGCTGGGAGTGGCTCAATTCGTCGCCGCCGCGGATCATCGGCACCCCCTGGCTGGAAAGCAGCGTGGCGATGAAGTTCCGCTTTTGCTTTTCCCGCAGGGCGATGATTTCGGGGTCGTCCGACGGCCCTTCAGCGCCGCAGTTCCAGCTCAGGTTGTGCGATTCGCCGTCACGGTTGTTTTCGCCGTTGGCCTCGTTGTGCTTTTCGTCGTAGCTGACGAGGTCTTCGAGCGTGAAGCCGTCGTGGGCGGTGACGAAGTTCACGCTGGCGTAGGGGCGGCGGCCGCTCTGCTCATAGAGGTCGCTGCTGCCGCAGAGGCGGGTGGCGAACTCGGAGACCACCTCCTGGTCGCCCCGCCAGAAGCGGCGGACCGCGTCGCGGTACCTGCCGTTCCACTCGCTCCAGCCCACCGGAAAGTTGCCCACCTGGTAGCCCCCTTCTCCCAGGTCCCACGGCTCCGCGATCAGCTTCACCTGCGAGAGGACCGGGTCCTGGTGGATGATGTCGAAAAACGCCCCCAGCCGGTCCACCTCGTGTAGCTCGCGGGCCAGCGCACTGGCCAGATCGAAGCGGAACCCGTCGACGTGCATCTCCAGCACCCAGTAGCGGAGGCTGTCCATGATCAGTTGCAGCACGCGGGGCTGCTGCATGTTCAGCGTGTTGCCGCAGCCGGTGTAGTCCATGTAGTAGCGGGGCTGGTCGCCGACGAGCCGGTAGTAGGAAGCGTTGTCGATGCCGCGGAGCGACAACGTCGGCCCGAGGTGGTTTCCTTCGGCCGTGTGATTGTAGACCACGTCCAGAAGCACCTCGATGCCCGCCTTGTGCAGGAGGTGAACCATCCGCTTGAACTCGTAAACCGAGTCGGGGCCCGATCCCGAGGCCGCATAGCGGGTGTCGGGGGCGAAGAAGGCCAGCGTGTTGTACCCCCAAAAGTTCGACAGACCGTGGTCGACAAGGTGACGGTCGTCGACGTGATGGTGCACCGGCATCAGCTCGACGGCCGTCACCCCGAGGTTCTTCAAGTGCGTGATGGCCGGCTCCGAAGCCAACCCGGCGTACGTGCCGCGAAGCCCCTCCGGCACGTCCGGATGAAGCTTCGTGAACCCCTTGACGTGCAACTCATAAATGATCGACTTGTGCTGCGGCACTGCCGGAGAGCGGTCGTCTCCCCAGGTAAACGCCGGGTCGATCACCGCCGCCAGCGGCGCCTCGGCTGCGTTGTCGCGGTCGTCGAACGACAGGTCCTCGGCCGCGTCGCCGATCCGGTAGCCGAACATCGCGTCGGACCAACGAACACCCCGGCCGATCGCCTTGGCGTACGGGTCCAGAACCACCTTGTTGGGGTTGAACCGGTGGCCCTTCTGCGGCTCATAGGGGCCATGAACCCGGTACCCGTAAAGCTGCCCCGGCGCGACGTCGGGCAGGTAGCCGTGCCAGACCAGGTCCGTCTGCTCCGGCAATTTCACCGAGCGGGCCGGACTGCGGTCGTCCGCCGAGTCGTACAAGCAGAGTTCCACTTTGGAGGCGTGCTCAGAAAAGAGGGCGAAATTGACGCCGCCGCCATCCCAAGTAGCCCCCAAAGGGTACGGCCGTCCCGGCCAGACTCGCATGCGGATACCTTGGAACCAGTCTTCTCTTCCACCCCCCCAAATGGAGCGGTCTCAAGCCGGATCGACGCGCCGCGGTCAAACCAGAGGGCCGGCTCGCCGATCCTTGACCCCAAACACATACGCCAGATAGAGTAGCACCGTCGACCACTTCCGGCAATTGGCGCAAATGCGCCCCGGATTCCGCCCAGAATCTGACCCACCTGAGAATCCCATGAAGACCGCCTTTGCCGCAGCTGTCGCGCTGCTTTTGCTTGCCGGTGATTCCCTCGTAATTGCCGCTGAGCCGCTGCTGGAAATCGAGGATCTTTTCGAGTCGGTCCGCATTCCGAACATCACCGTGGCAACCGACGGCTCGGTGCTGGCCTTTGCCGCCAGCGGCCGGCTGCTTCGCCGCAGCGAGGATGGCGGCAAGACGTGGAGCCCTATCCAAGAAGTGGGCGATGACGCCGGCGGCAGCGCCATCGTCGACCGGCAGAGCGGCGACGTGATGGTGGTTTCCGCCAAAGGCGGCTACCTCTGGCGGAGCCGCGACGACGGCCGCTCCTGGCGGCGGGAAGAGATCGCCGTCAAGCCGAACGCCCTCGGCCACGGCACTCCCGACGGTGTGCCGACGCAGACCGCCTGCTCCGAATCGGGAATCACCCTGCTCTACGGTGAGCACAAGGGCAGGCTGCTCATGCCCTCCCGCATTCAGCCGCCCGAGGGCAACAACAACCAGCAGTGGTGGCCCTACAACTACAACACGGCGATCTACAGCGACGACGGCGGCCGCTCGTGGCAGACGAGCTGGCCGGTGCAAAGCGGCACCGGCGAGGGCACGCTGTCCGAGCTCTCCGACGGCCGCGTCTACTACAACTCCCGCTCCCACATGTCGGTCGACCACCGCCGCCGCATCGCCTGGAGCCACGACGGCGGCCGGATGTGGGTCGACTGGCAGGTGTCCGAAGACCTCTACGAGGTCGGCGAGCCGTTCTATTTCAAGTTCGGCACCAAGCCGAGCTACGGCTGCAACGCCGGACTGGTCCGCTTGCCGCTGGAAACCACCGGCGGCAAGGACGTCCTCGTGTTCAGCACGCCCGACAATCCGGGCAGCACGCGGGTGCGGATGACAGTGTGGGCGAGCTTCGACGGCGCAAAGACCTGGCCGCTGAAGCGGCTCGTCTACGAAGGCCCCAGTGCCTACTCCTCGCTGGCGGCCGGCCCCGACGGCGCTATCTATCTCCTCTTCGAGCGGGGCGAGAAGAAGCTCTACGAGACCGTGGCCGTCGCCCGCTTCAACCTCGCCTGGCTCACCGAGGGCCACGACCTGCGACAACTGCTGAAAAACTGACGTCCGCTACCATGATGGAGGCCCCGCGATGAAAGCCTGGACCGGCGTTTTTCCGCTTGCCTTGCTCGAGGCCTGCCGCGGTACGGCCGTCGTGATCGAGGGCGGGTCGAACTGCCGCCTCGAAGGCTGCACGATCCGCAACGTCGGCCACAAGGCCGTCAGCGCCGGCGGCGGACGCCCGTTGCGATTGGAGTTCAAGGACCCCGCCGCGGTGTCCGCCATCGGATTCGAGCCGCTGCTGCCGCTGGAAAAGATGGGCGTCTATGCCGATCCGCGGCGGGCGAGCTGGCCCGTGCGCCACGAAGTGCGGCCGATCCAGTTGCCCTGAATGGCGTCAAAGTCCGTGTGCCGCTGCTTGCCTGCAGGCAGTGTTAGGCCGCCAAGACACTGCCTGCAAGCGTGCGGTGAAGGGACATAGGTAACCCGTGATGAACAGGCATGGGCTACGCAATGTGCGGGGCAACTGGGGGCCGGCCCTCCAGTCCCCCCGGAATTGGATCCCTTCTCACGGCGCCTTGCGAAGGAACCACGTCTTCGCCGTAGGGTCGGTTTTGACGAAGCTGAGCAGCAGTTCGGCCACCTTCCGTCGCCCGCTGTCACTGGGATGGGTGCCGTCGCCGGCCAGGTCCTCCGGTTTCCAGACAAGATCGTCGCTCTTGCGGCCGCTTGCGCCGTCTGCCCAGAGGTACGGCCCCCAGAGCAGAAGCGGCGCCCGGACGGCGCCCTTCTCGGCGTCGTAATTCAGCGACGCTTCCCCTTTGATCTGATCCTCGATGAGCCAGCGGACGACAAAGGCCGACTCGTAGGCGTAGGGCTCGGGGTTGAGCGACGTGCTGGCGTATCCGGCATAGATCCGGCTCGAAAGGTAAACGATCCGCAAATTCGGAAATCGCTCGGCGAGCATGTTCAGGATCGTGACCATGTGCCCCTTCATCTCCTCGGCATGCTCTGGGAACTCGCCGATCATGCCGGGCGTGATGCGGGCCTGCTTGACCCACGCCGCCTGCACTTGCGCCGCCGACGCGCCGGCTTGTTCCAGCCGCTCGTCGAGCACTTCCCACGGGTTTCGCCCGCCCGGCCGGTCGGGCCGACCGGAAACGGCCCATGCCTTGGCGTCCATGCCGCCCTGCGCCCCGTCGACGATGACCAGCTTCGCCGACCTGGCCGGATCGTCGTTTGCCAGGCGGACAAACGCCGAGAATTCCTGCGTCGTGTTGGACATCCCGATGGAGACGAAGACAACCTTGCCGTCCTCGGCGGGCTTGCCTTCGGCGCTGAGCGGCTGGATCAGCTTCGCTTGCCGGATCGCCGCTTCGAGGTGCTCTTTGGGCGGCTCGTTCTGGCCACCGCCGTAAAGCCCGCCGTCCTGGCCCTTGTAGCGGTCGTCGCCCGTCATGTCCACGAGCGGCTTCAGGCCGACCGGCGGCTTGATCTCAACGGGGCGGCGTTGCTGGGGCCTCGATCCCTGTCGCAGCTCGATGGCCCGCTGCAAGTAGGACTGCTCTTCCTCCGAGAGCGTCTCGCCGCGAAGCGACCGCTGGCGAAGCGCCCTGGCACGGTCCCAATCGATGTCGCCTTGCGGCTGGGCGACGGCTTGGGCAAGCCCGACCAACAGCAGGCACGCCGCAACGATCACAAGTCTCCCATCTTTTCGCGCGAACATCGTCTTCACCCTCCGAATTTGCCGTTACACGGACCGGTGGAATCGAAACTCGAACTGGATTGCACTGGAGGAAAGCAACTGCAGCACCCCCAGTTTGTCCGACCCGCTTGCCGACCGCAAGGGCCTGGGCCCGTCATGCTTCGCGCTCGACGCGCTCGACGCGGCTGGCGGCGCGGCCGTGGGCGAAACGGGTGTGGAGCTCGTCGCCGATCGACAACTCGGCGGCGTCGCGAATGATGCGGCCGTCGCGGGTCCGCTCGGTGACGCTGTAGCCGCGGCCGAGCACGGCCAGCGGACTGAGCGACTCCAGGCGGCCGGCCATCGCGTCGGTCTTCTGGCGTGCTGACTCTGCCCGGCCGCGGATTGCCAGCCGCGCCCGCGCTTCCAGCTCGTCCAGCCGCCGGGCCAGCTCGTGGACGCGTTCGAAGGGGCGGCGAAACCCGCGGCAGGCAGCCAGCGCGTCGAGCCGCGTCCGCGCGGCGGCGGCCCTTGCCCGCAAGGCCGCCGTCATCCGGCCGCGGACCTGCTCCAGGTGGCGGGCGATCTCGTCGGCCGCGGGGACCACCCGCTCGGCCGCCTCGCTCGGCGTCAGCGCCCGCACGTCCGCCACCAGGTCCGATAGCGTCACGTCGATCTCGTGCCCGACTGCGGAGACGACCGGGATCCGCGACTCGAAGATCGCCCGGCAGACAATCTCCTCGTTGAACGCCCAGAGGTCTTCGAGGCTCCCGCCGCCGCGGGTGACGACAAGGCAGTCGACGGGGACGGAGAGGCGATTGACCATCCGGATGGCCGCCGCGATTTCTCCGGCCGCCTCGTCACCCTGCACGCGGACGGGCACGATCCAGACGTCGGTCGCCGACCAGCGGCGGCGGAGCACCTCGAGAAAATCGCGGATCGCGGCGCCGGTCGGGCTGGTGATGACGGCGATCCGCCGGGCGAACCGCGGCAAAGGCCGTTTTCTGGCCGGATCGAAGAGACCCTCGCCGGCGAGCTTCTCGCGGAGCTGCCTCAGCGCCAGCTCGAGCGCCCCGATTCCGCGGGGCTGGATTTCCTGGATGATCAACTGGTACTTGCCGTGGGGCGGATAAACGCCGATCTGCCCGCGGCAGACCACCTCCAGGCCGTCGTGCAACTCGAACCGCACCCGGGAGGCCGTCGTCCGCCAGATGACCGCCGGCAACTGGGCCAGCTCGTCCTTGAGCGTCAGATAGCAATGCCCGGACCGCGGCCGCGAGAAGTTCGAGATCTCGCCCGACACCCAGACCTCGGGAAACGACGACTCCAAGAGGTCTTTGATCTCGGCCGTAAGCTCCGAGACCGTCAGAACTCGCTCGGCGTCTTGCCGGGAAAACAGATCGGGATCGGACATGGGATTAGGCGGCCTCCTGCTCGGCAGTGGGGTGGATCGACCGGGCGACGTCCATTTTAGAACGACCTTGCGGAGCCGTGAAGCCGTTCGCGACACAGTTGCAGAGGCGGCTCGGCATGGAGAACGTCACTGCACTCCGGCCAAGCCCTACCACGCTTCGGCCCAATAGATGATCTCGTTTCGCTCTTTGCTGATCGCCACGCCATGACTCTTGCCATGGTTCCAGTAGAAGCCGGGCGGCCGATCTTCTTCCTTGAGCACCTCGTCGAAGATCATGATCTCGTAGTCGTCGGGGAAATCCAGTTCCTTCGCGCTGCCGGTATAGAAGAACGTGGTGGGCATGCCTTCTTCGGTGTTCATGTGCACGTTCGTATCGCCGCCCAAGAAGGACTTCGTCTTCTTGGCGGAGTATTCGGCGTAGAGCCGTGAGACCGCCTCCGGCGTGGCGGCATAGCGGAGCTGGACGTGCGCCCCGCCCTGCAAGAATGCCGGCGCGAAAGAAAACCGAACGTCGCGGGCATCCGCCGGGATCGGCCGGGGGAAATGGCCCACCAACTTCGGGTCGAAGCTCCAGTAGCCGTCCAGGACTTCCTCGTATTGCGCCACATCGGTGACGACCCTCGTGGCGTCAAGCCACATTTCGACTCCCAGCCCGATAAACGCCATCAACAGAATACTGGGAATTCCGATGACGATCGCCACGGCGTGGGCCAAGGAGCGGCTGTGGCGGCCCGCCAAGTGTGCCGCCGCGAAGGTGGCAGACGGCAGGAAGTTGAGCAGATAGCCGACGGTGACGCTGCCGCCCCGCGCCCAGCGGACACATTGAACCACCCCTACTGCGAAAAAGACAACGGCCAAGAAGAGGTAGATGTTCCGGAGCAATTTCATCGATGCCGCTTTCGCCGGGTGCTGCCACCTTAATCATGAATTCCGGCCGAACGGCGAACACGCCCTGATGCTCGGATTGCGCGCAAGATAATCCAAAACGCCGGCGACCGTCAAGGCGCTGAAACGGATCGTCTCTCCAACCGCCGGCCGGTGGGGCAATGGCCCGCATCCACGCGGTCGAGGCGGTGGCGGGCCGGGCTGCGAACGGCGTGCACCTGGTTGATCTTCCGCGTGCCCGATTCGGCCCAGGTTTCCGCCTCCAGCGTGAGTCGACTCAACAGCTCCTCGATCCGCAGGCGGAAATGCTCGCGGCCGGCGTGGTCGAGATCCGACGGGACGTGGATCTGAGGGCTCGGCACGCACCGCGCCCTCGTGCCGGGCCGCGGGATCGCAAAGCGGTCCCAACTGCCGACCCGCCACGGCCGGTCGTAGCCGAAGCCCAGCAAGACCAGCGGCAGGCTCAGCTTCGAAGCCAGGTAGATCGCCCCCGGTGCCACGCGGCGGCGCGGGCCGCGCGGGCCGTCG
>Ga0180438_10008132_pt1 | contig 13415 bp, 28 predicted proteins | sample SS_ome_12_FD_132455 | JGI IMG/M metagenome (GOLD analysis project Ga0180438, IMG submission 132455) | Hypersaline lake sediment archaeal communities from the Salton Sea, California, USA - SS_3_D_2 metaG | ecosystem: Environmental > Aquatic > Non-marine Saline and Alkaline > Hypersaline >... | reverse complement strand
TACTATCCATTTATAAATATCCCAAATACAAATGAACAATGTGTAATCAAAAAGCGATTCGGAAGTAGAGGTAACCATCAAGTCTTTACGACATTTAATGGATTTCATACTCATTTTCTAGACGATAGTTGTTATGTTCAAAAATACATACGCTTTGATAAAGAATATAGAGTTGGTGTAGATTTTAAACGAGTTCTAGGTATTAGAGAAAAGATTCCAAATAATAGGCATTGTAAAATATGGAATTCTAAGTCGTGCCAATATATTACGAGAAAGGATTTACCCGAATTAGAAAATTTCGCTTTAAAGGTAGCAAGACAATTCAATCTTGATTTAACTGGTATTGATATAGGATTATACGGAGGAATGTATATCGTAATAGAATTAAACTCACAACCCACAATAGGCAAAGTTTGGGCTAAAAAGATTAAAAATGATTTATTAGAGAGATTGTGCTAAATGCCAGAAACTATAGTATCAGAATCATATATTAATACGATATTAAGAAGGCGACGAGAAATATTACGGAACGCAGATGGATTTTATAATTGGTATGAACAAAGTCCCGAAAATACATTAATAGATAGAATGAATAATAATCCTTTATCATCACATTTTTTCGTAGATTCAATTTGGACATATGACGATGAACATGAAGCTGATTTAAATGAATTAATAGAAGGTGATAAAAAAATGTTTGAACCGCACTATTGTTGGTTTTGTCGTAAAACATTAAAAAAGAAGCATGTAATTTTAATAGATAATAAACATAAGAATAGGTTAAAATTAAATATTTGTCCAGAATGTAAACATACTTATGATTTCTTTGTAGAAAAAGTATATCGTAGCAATAGAGAAAAAACAATAGACACAATATTAAAGCATACACGGACATATCCATTGTCCAATTTTGAAATTACCAAAGCCCAATTAAAAACAGAATATATATATTGTGCATGTTGTCGTAAAAAACACATGCGAACCTATAGTACATTAATATTAAATAATATAGGACAATATAGATTATGTAAAGATTGCGAATATGAATATAAATTTTTATTGGAAAAAACAAAAAGACAAGTACCGATTACCACAAAAGACATATTCGATAAAGTAAGAGATTGTACAAATATTGGGGGACTGACAAAATGCCTAGAGTAAAAAAAAATATACAATCATGTTATTTTTGTGGCAAAAGACCACAAAGAACCTACTATGTAGAAACAACCGAACGAAAATATTTTGCTTGTTCTGATTGTGAATATTATTTTAGCGTAATGAAAGATTTATATGAATTGAATCCAGTAAGGTTAAAAAGATTGATAACAGTTTTTCCAGAAAATAGAAAACATTGTACAACTTGTTTTTATTATAGGGAACACCGACCAGAATATTGTAGACAAGACATGTGGACTGGAATAGGAGATAGACATAGTAGTGAATATCCAGAATCCTATGCCAATTATGGATGTAATTATTACCTAAATTTACATCATGTTGTTTAAAGATTATTTTTAAAATAAAAACAATTTTTTATTTCTAAAAAACTATATAAATATATAAATTATATAAATGAGGTATGAACAATGGATTTAAAAAAATATTTAAAGGATAAAATAGCCGTCTTCAAGAGTGTTTGTAAAAAACATATTCCAATAATTAAAAAACACATAAAAGAAGCTCTTAGTTCAATAAAACAATCTATAGTTGATGGTCTACATAAAATTGGCATATCAATAAATGATTTCTTTCACGAATTACATGTTAAATTAATAAAAAAGGAATTGAATTGGATAGCCAATCTAGATGAGAAATTAACTAATAAATTGGAAGAATTTTTAGGTGGAATAACCGAAGAAATAGAAGAATTATTTGGCGACGATGAAGACGAAGCTGATTTCCCAATAGACGCAGAACCAATAGAGGATAATATAGAATAAATATATTTAGAAAGTATTAAGGTAATCTTAATTCATTATTTATATTAATAGGGTTAAATAATGAGATAATATTAAGTTAATACTCATTCTATATAAGATGTGTAATAAATTTACTATAAATTTTCTATATATTTACTATAAATTTACTATAAATATATATTTATTTCAAATTTGAAGCAAATTTACTATACACGACTTCAATCCAGCATATTAATATTATATATATAATTTCAGTATACGAACTAAATACTATAACTATATTTAGCGACAGCCATCGTAATACAGTAAATATAAAATAGAAAAGTCGTGGACTAAAACACCCTGAAAAAATCTAAAACTATTTATTTAAGTTTTTTTTTCGAATAAAAAAATAATTTTTAATAAAAAGGTTTCGGAAATTTTTAGGGTTTTTTGGTCCAAAATTACATATTATTAAATAAAAACGGGTGAATAAATGAATAAATCGTGGAATATTATACCTATAAAAAAGAACAGTAAAGTTCCATCAATAAAATGGCTTGAATATCAAGAGAATAAATTTCCCACAAAAGATTTAGACATGTATTATCCTAATATAAATCGGGCAGTTATTTGTGGTAAAACAAGTAGAAATTTAGTCATATTAGACTTTGACTTTGAAGATAAACCCTTTTTTAAAAATATATTAGATATATTAAAACATTTAGAAACCAAAATGGTGGCGACACCTCATGGACTTCATGTATATTTTTACATAAAAGGTGAAATGCCAGAAAGAAGAACACAAATTAAAGCTAAATTACCAGAATTAAAAGCATTTGACATATTAGGAGAAGGGGGATATGCCCTTATTCCACCTTCAATAGTAGATGATAAATTTTATATGGATATAAATGATAAAGAACCATTAAGAATATCAAGAGAATATTTTGACAGCATTGTCCAAATTTTTTCTGAGGAAAAACCACAAGAAAGTATTGAAAATAAATATAATAAAAACTTAATGAATCTACGGAAGCCAATACAGAAATTAATTAAGGGAGAAATAGATATAGAAGAGATTGCCGTTGAAACGGGTGAAAAGGAGTTCTTATATTGGAAGGCTTTGTTTTTAGAAACACGGGCTAATAAAATACCAGATGAAATAGTAATGGGAATATTAGCCAAGACACAAAGACATTTTGATGAAACAAAAACCATTCAACAATTACGGCATATAAGGGGGGAAGATAAACCCTATACCAATCGAACGCTTAATAGGTTATTTGATATTAAACAACAAATTCCAGCAGATAAATTAGAAGAAGCATGGGTATCTATAGCAAGAGATTTAATAGATAGTTTTGATATTATTAGCATGTCAGATACACGACAAATAATGCTAAGAAAAGGAAATATATATACTGATGAGACCAATGAATTTTACGATGAAATGGCTAGACAATTATTAGATGTGTATAAAGGCAAATCGTATAAACATAAACGAGCGGCAGTATTACAGCTAATTGAAGATACTACTAAATTTGATAGGAAGAAGTTCTGTTATGATAGATGGGTAATTAATTTTAAAAATGGATATTATGATATAAAAACAGATAAATTTATAAAGGCAGAAAGGACTGATAAAATATTCTGTTATGAAATACCACACGAATACAAAGGGGGACAAGCAGATTGTCCTATATTTAAAAAATTATTATCAGAATGGTTGGGAGAAGCGAATCCAATAAAACCAGATGATGTATTTGAGATGTTAGGATACACAATGACAATGACTACTCATTTAAAAATGGCATTTATGATATATGGTAAGAGTAATTCTGGTAAAACAGCATTCCAAAATATATTATCCAATCTTATAGGTGTAAGAAACATATCAGGAACTCCCTTACATAGATTTGGAAGCAATGAATTCGGTACTGATGACTTACAGTTTAAGATATTAAATATGGTTGGAGATATGGGTGAATGTACAGTAGATGATTTATCCGTATTTAAAAATCTTACAGGTGGTGATATTTGGGTTCATGCAGAATATAAAGGGGGTAAAAAATTTCAATTTAGAAACATGGTTAAGATTTGGTATAATGTAAATTACATACCAAAGATAGTCAATACACACGATGAGGCATTCTTTACTCGATGGATGCTTATAAATTTTCCAAACAGATTTCCCCTACAAGATAAAGACACTATTAAGGAAGTATGGCAATTGGTTAATGACAATCCGGATGAAATTCAAGGCATTATCCATGAGGCAATTAAGGGGGCACAACGACTCATTGCTCGTAATGAATATTTTAGAAAGGAATTAATAGAGAATACGGAACATGTATGGAGACACGAATCAGACCCATTGTATGCGTTTATTTGGGATAATTGTATAAAGGGAGAAGATGAAAGAATAGAATCTTCAGAATTTAGAATTGCTTTCAATAAATATTTATATAAAACTAGACGACCCCAATTATCTTCTTATAAATTAACCACAATATTAGAAGCTGTTGGTATATTTAAAGAAAGAGGCACGACAGGAAATAAAGAATATTACTATTCAGGAATTGGTTGGAAATGATTACAATTAAATGTAAGGAGTGCGGTAAAATAATAATGCTTACCCCACCTACAAAATTTGACTATTTTAGGTATTCAATATGGGAATTTTGTAAATGTAATAGAAGAGAATATGTAATAGAAAGGTATACAGAAAATGAAAAGACTTAAATATGAACTTTCATTATAATTAATTAGAGAAAAAAAATATGGATTTAACAAGATGTCCTATATGCCAAAGACGAAAAAAGGTAGAGTTTGAAACTTGTTGGGAATGTTTTGACAAGTATAGAGACTTTACTCCTCTAGAGGAATATAAAAAAGAAGAATCTTGGCATTGTGTCTATTATAAAAATAAGCGATGTATCAGAGATAATAGATATTGTAATGTAAATTATCAAATAGGATATGATTGCTATACAAGAACAAAATAAAAAGAGGTATAAAATATGGATTTAAAAATGGTATTAAACAACTTTAGTGTACATACTGAAAAGTCTACTTCATATATAAAAGGGTTATTTAATAAAAATATGAAAGTATATGATGAACAATTTGGCGACAGTCTTGGAAAAAAAACAAAACAGATAATGGCTTTTACTAAGATTGGAAAGCAATATGGATTAGAACAAGATATTATTGATGAACTATTGGTTGATGCAGCAGAAGACAATACTGAAGAAGAAGAAGATTTTGATGCTGAAGATTTCTTAGATGCCAATTCTCCTTATGTACAATTTGAGGATGAAGAAGAAGAACCTGATGAACCAGAAGAAGAGAAAAGTTGGGAACGATTCTTTTCGCTGATACCAGATGTAGATAATTCAGAGAAGAAATATGAAAAGACTCCATCTCTAATAATCCACATCGGACCAACATACTACTTGAAGATGACTAATCCAGATATTCCGCCACCAGACCCAATTAAGTTTGATGGTAAATTTGGTGAATATCATAAAGTTCCTATAAAAGTAACATTACTTAGAGTAAGTGATGAAGACCTTTATGGAGAGATTTATGAGAAGGGAGATTTTGCTGGAAAACCAGCCTTTGTAGATGGTGCTAATTATACGCTATGGTTAGATAGTGATAAAGCAACTCCACATTTTAAAATGTTTTGGAGTAAAACAACTGATAATGGATTGCCAGATGATAGACCATTCACATACAAATTTACAAAGAATGGAAAATACAATGTTCATACATTTAAAGAAGCAAAGAAGAAAAAGTAGGTGGTAAATAATGGCAGAATTAAAACCAGGTGAAGGCAATGTAACCGATGAGGAGAAGACGGCTGCACGAAATAGAATACATGATAAGGATAGGGATGATATTGTTAAAGGAATTAAAAAGATTATTGCCTCCAACAAGAAAGGCGATAAGGACATGTTCCGAATCCTTAGATGTGTCTTTAAAGAACTCAATGATGGTTACATGATAAAAATGGAAGTAGAGAAATTCCTAAATGGTAAAAATGTAGGTACTAGATGGATTAAAGGATACCTTACGGATAAAACGAAAAACACTATTGAAGCGTCCATTAGGTCGATTACCCAAAAAGTACTTACTGATAACAGAGATGGAAGTTCTTTTACTATCCCCCATATCATAGAACGACAATTTCAAGAAGCTCCCTCAGATTTAGACCTAGAGAAATTATGGGATACATCCGATAAAGGCTAATCTGGGGGACTTCCCTTTTATTTTTTTTTTAGGTGTTGAAAATGATTGTTATTGATGTGTCAGAACATAAGGATGTAATAGAAGCATTAGAAAAGAAAGTAGGAAAAGATAATTATAAAATAGAACAAATAGGTACATTTGATTGCATGGTCAACATGTTTCCCATTAATCAGGGATATTGTGTAGATATAGATGAAATGAAACTCCTCGTAGATGCTGGAATACAGTATGATAAAGAGTTATGTAATATTTGTGAACATAGAAAATATACTAGATTCGCAGATTTTACAAATGATACGAGGTCTTTCTTTTACGAGAGAAAAACTGTCCTAGATTTTATTAGTTCTCGTACAAGACGGCTCTATGACCAGATGAATCGAATTGACACATTTGTTGAAGGACGCAAGGGCTTGATATTAGAAGGAATGTCAGAATATGTACCAATTTACGATGATTATTGGAAGAACATAGACAAACACGCCCTTGAGAAGCTATCACCAATACAACAAGTGATTAAATTAGGTGGTAAAGCCGAATGGACAAAATCATTTATTAGGGAATTGAAGATGAGAGACATGGAATTTGTACAGACTTGGAATTTGGACGAGACAATTGACTTCATTATCCAATGCGACGAGGGATATGACCACGAACCCAAATTACGAATCATACCTAAGCGTCATCCAGATATACCATTAGAACAAAATATATTGGTATTATTTGATGGAGTGGGAAAAGAAACATCAACTAGAATGCTCAAAGAATATGGAAGTCTTGCTGGTCTCATCAAAGAATTGCCTAAAATTAAAAAGGATAATAAAATATTAAATCAATTGAAAGAGGTATTTATTAATGAGTAAAGATGGTGGACCGCAAAAGAGAGACCCAGTAATTTATATAGTATGCCCATTATGCCGTGTTCACGGAAAGAACATACGATTTATGGATTTACACGACCCTCCTTCAAATACACATTTAACCATGGTTACTTGTTTAACTTGTCGGGGAGTATATAGTAAGGAATATGAGGAAAATGGCTAAATCTAAATTAGAAAATGAATATAGGAAATATTGGAAAGCGAAGCCTAGAGAATGGCATGAAAATAAGATAGGCATATATCATGTCTCTTCTATAGGATGTAATCACCAAGACTTAGACCCAGATAATCATTCTGGTCCATGTCTTAGAAGTACTTATTGGGATTATATAGACCCGATTCCTAATTCAGATGAAACGGATGGTAATTTAGAAGAAGGAAATCGCCATCATAAAGATTTACAAAAGATAATTAAAGAATGGAAACCAAATAGTATTATAGAATATCCAGTAGCAGTAGAACTCATACGAGAATTAGATGAGCTTGGCGAAGATGGAGAATTACAAGAAGAAAAGATTCTATTTGTTGGTTCAATAGATATATTATATAAACATTTATTTGATGATGAAATAAATTATAATGTTAAATCTTGGTCTATATGGGACATAAAAACAGCCAGTTCATATACATTGCCTAGAGGCAAATATGATAAGAATCCAACTCATTTTGACCAGACTGAAGTATATGGATATATAGTATTAACATTTGATTTAGATGAACATAAAAATAAGATAAAACGAAAGAAGATTATTTACATAGACAAACATAATCTAGGAACTTATACTCAAAGAGAAAAGTTTAATGTAATAGAAGCAGAAGAAAAATATCAAGACGCAGTTGAACGCTGTTGGTATATTCACGATTGTCTTACTAAAGGAGAAGTACCAGCCCCAGAACCGATGCATTGGTGTAAATATTGTAAGTATTTAGATAGGTGTATAGAACAAGGCGATGTAGAAGCTATCCAAGGAAGAGGGGGATATATTAAAAAATTAGTGGTGGTTTAATGGACATAAAAATAATTACCATATCCCAAATCGATTGCCCATTATTAAAATCAAGAATACCACTTGATTTGTGTAGAAATTGTAGTAAATATAGATATGAAACAATAGGCGGCTATGTCGTCTGTAATTACACAAAGGAAAAAAACAATGACGGAATTAAGAGTAAGAGTTAAACCAATAGTAAAGAAGAAATTAGAAGAATTTAAGGACAAGACTGGACTTTCAATAAATTATATAGTTAATTGGTGTCTAGTAAAATTTATGATATTAGAAAATCTAATGTCGGTAATCGAATATAATAATGAGGTAGATATATATGAACCTGAAAACCCCAGATTTAGTGAAGTGGTTAATGGAAAGACGGATTAATAAATTATCTAGATATGTTGAAAAGAATAAAGAACAAGTAGAAGTTCAAAAGATTTATATTAAAAATGCTGAAGACGAAATTAATAATTGTCAAGCGACAATACAAACCATTCAAAGAACTAACATACAAATAAAAAAAGAAATAGAACTATTAAAAAAAATAACAAGAGGTTAAAATATGAACGAAGATATAAAAGGATATAAAGATTTAATTGAAGCATTCTCTGCTTCGTGTAGAGTAGATGCAACAGAAGCAAAAGGTTCGTGTACGATTGTTTATTCTAAAGAGGGGGAAACTTATGCTTTAACGAATTTTCATGTCGTAGAGAAGAATATAAAATATGGGACTGTATGGGATTCGCTTTTACAAAAAGATGTCAAGAAGGAATTAAAAGATGCCGTTCAAGTATTATTTCCTAGGGTGGATATAAACTATGATATCATAGGAGAAGCGACGGCTTATGCTGATATAGTTCTATATAATAAAGAACAAGATATTGCTTTATTAAAATTTAGAGATAACACGAAATATCCAGTAGTTAAATGGTTTCCAAAGGATGGTGCCAGGAATGCTCCTATATTAAGTAAGGTAGCAGCAATTGGGGCAGCACTTGGACAGAAACCCATAGTAACTGAAGGGTTCTTAAATGGAAAACAAATAGAAATAGACAATTACGAATATTGGATGAGTGGGGCACAATCTATTTTCGGTAATAGTGGTGGTGGCTTGTTCATTCTGGTTGATAGTGAATGGAAATTTCTAGGAATTCCATCAAGAATTGCAGTCCAGCCAATGGGCTTTACTGGAGTACCTATTACTCATATGGGATATTTCATACCAATCCATAGAATCTATGAATGGTTAGATGAAAATTGTTATCAATTTCTCTATGATAAAGAATATACTTCAGAACAATGTAAGGAAATGAGAGACGAAAAAGCACAAAACGAATTGATTAAATTACTATCTAAACAGAGAGAGAGTGAATGAATAAAGAAGGAATTTGTGAGTTTTGTAGAAAGAAAATAGGAAAAAAGAAATGGTGGTGTAATTCAATCCACCGATATAAAGCGAGGTGTAGAAGAAGATATGTCGATTTCTGAAATAGAAATGAAATATAAATATCAAGCAGGAAAAATGAAATGTTATTTTGCCCATCCTTACGAATCTAGAAACAGTCCAGAAGAAAAAGAGATACTTAAAGAGCTGAAATCTAGAAGAATTATAGTTATAAATCCATTTGATGGTGAAGACGAAATGATGTTAAAAGAATATGGAAGAACATCTTACTATCCAGACCCACCATATGAATTGGGGAGAAAGATATGGGCACAAGATTTAAGGCATGTGGCTGAATGTGATATGATAGTAGTATATGTACCAGATGGAAGTAGGTTATCTGGTGGTTGTGGGATTGAAATGTTTCATGCATATCAATTACATAAATTCATACAAATTATATCTAAAAGTAAACATCCAGCATTTGCGTGGGTATTGACTGGAAGTAATCAGATGTATGAAAGTATAGACGATTGGAAAAAATTTAGACAATTAAAATGGAGAAGTGATTCATAAATGGATTCTATAAACATAGACTGTTTTCATGTTTATTTTAAAGATTTATCTAAAAAATGTAGAAAAAATCTAAAAAAATATTTAGAAGATAATGGCATTGATGATTTAGCCCCAATAATATCTGGAGAAATACCCATAATTGTAATAGGATATCAAGACGACACAGAAAGCATGGTGAGTTAAATGATGTCAGTATATGATGATGAGGTTAATCCAATCTATCCAGAAGTAGAAACAAGCAAAGATACCGTACCAAGCGACAAATGGTATAAATTGCCAGAATGGACTATTCCAGATAAAAACCCAGAAGGTATGAAATTCGATAATGATAAACTACGATGGGATTTGCTTCCTTATGATGCTGTTGAAAAGATAGTAGAGATAATGACCTATGGGGCGAAGAAGTATGCCCCTAACAATTGGCAGAAAGTAGAAACATCTAGATATTATGCCGCTTTAATGAGACATCTAGTAGCAGAACTTAAAGGTGAAGACTGCGACCAAGAATCAGGCTTTCTACATTTAGCACATATGGCTTGTAATGCTTTGTTTTTATTATGGAAAAAAATAAATAAGGTGAGATAATGTCAGAAACAGATGATAGTTGGTGGTTATTTCTTCTTATTTTTTTAATATGGATTCCTTTATTGGGTCCAATGTTAGATGATTTTATATGGGGGGTATGATAAAAAATGAAAGTTATAGATTTTGAAATAGAAATACCACAATACAAGACTTTTACGGAACTCATAGTCGTAGGAGATGTACATAAAGGAAGTGAATATTTCGACGAAAAACTCTGGAACATGTACTATGAAGGGAATTCTAGCCACGAAGGGTTCAAAACAAAGAAGAACATATATATATTGTGTATTGGAGATTTAATGGAAACTGCTTTAAAAGATTCATTAGGAGTTCAAGAACAATCAGAATGGATTGAAGACCAGTATTTATGGACTAAAGAATGGTTAAAGCCAATAGCTGAAGATAAAAGATTGATTGCGTTAATCGAGGGAAACCACGAAAGACGAGCTAGTCGTAATTGGCTTAGAACAACGAGATTATTATCCAAAGAATTGAGTGTTCCCTATTCTGCTGGATTCATGATAATTAATCTGATTCTAAAGAAAGGGGATAGAGAACGACACTATAAAATAGTCGCTTGTCATGGATATGGTAGGTCTCAAACGAAAGGTGGAAAAATTAATTCTTTAATGAAAATGGGCTTAATAGTAGCAGATGCTGATTTATATGTAATGGGGCATTTACATGATAGATTTGCTGTATCGGCTCCTATAATACTAAGTGATATTTCTAAAGATAGAGTGTTCGGAATGACTGGAGCTTATTTAGAGTATGGTGGTTATGCCGAAGAGAAGATGTATACTCCTCCCGCTAGAGGAAGTTTAAAAGTGAAATTCCATTTCGATATAGATAGGGTGAGTGCCAGATGAAAAAAGATTCTATTTGTGTCATTGTTTTTTGTATATTAACAATACTATGGTCAATATATTTTATATTAACACCAAAATGATAGATATGTTTTTTTGTAGAAAATGTAAGGAATGGTATTGGGAAGAAGAATGGAACGAAGAACATAGCAAACATTCTTTAGAGGGCGACAAAGATGAGAGTATATAAATGTAGCAATTGTGGAAGATTTTGCGTTGTTCATACAACACTAGATGATAAACACGAACCAAAGCGTTGCCCGATTGAATATGCTGGAATGATAAACTTTTCTAAATGGGAATTGATGGATAGAGAATGAAATGTATATACTGGTATGAAAACGGAAAGTTAAAACAGCAATGCCCAAATTGTTATGTAGAACTCTTTGATGAAATGGATGCATGTGGTTGTTGTGGATATGATTTAAAAAGAGGTGAAAAATATGAAATGTAAATATTGTGGTAAGAAAGTATTTAAAAGAATCATGAACCCAGATGGAAAAGAAACCAAGATGAGATTATGTGTAAATTGTAATGCAATAAATATTGCGGGGTGGGAAAATAAAAATGCTCAAGCAGTTAAAATCCCTAAAGTTAAAGATACTAAAAAAGACTGAAACTTATAGACAGCTTCAACTTGTTAAGGGGTCTAACGAATATCTTAGATTAGAGATTCGGGAATTGAAAAATAAAATAGTACATATTAAAGAAAGTTTAGAACTTGCTAACAAATCTTGTAATGAACTTATAGAAAGACGGGATGAATTCCTTAATCGGCTTAATGCTGGAGTTCCTCAAGCAAATAATTTTCCAGATTATAAATACTGGCTGTCCGAACCATTTATAGTAGAGAAATATGAAATCTATAAAGAAGAAGATAAACATGTAGACGGCATGTCTGCTATCAAAGGTCTAGGACAAATTTTTAAGGATTTGGATGATAAGGATTCTAAGACAGAATCTTCGCAATAATCTCTTCTACGGTTATTCCCGTTTTTAATTTTTGCTCAACTCCTCTAACGAAGTTAGATACATCATCTTCGCTTAGAGTTAGTTCTTCTTTTTCTTTTTCTGATAATTTTGCCCAGACATCTCTGTTCTCAAATATCAGAATAAATTGAATGAATGGTGGAATCATTGCTGGAGTCGGCATCCAGTTATTACACCAAAGTATTAATCCAATTTCTGCTATCGTGATAATGAGAATTGTCCAAAATGTTTTTGCTTTAATTTTATACCGTCTAAAAAATTCTCTAAGTTTCATAATAAATTATAGTATTAATTCTAAATAAAATTAGCTGAACATGTGTCGTATGACATTTTCGTCAGTAGGAGACATTGAATGATTAATCAGAATCATCATTACTGCTGCCAATCCCATTCGAATAAATTTACGACATTCGTTTTTTCTCTTACAGAATAAACATCTTTTCTTTTTACAATTAAGTAAGATTTCAATATATTCCTCGAGCTGGTTAGAAATATTTTCTTCAGCATTGAGTATATCTTCTGACATCAGCTTTCGAGTGCGTCTATTTGAGATAATAAATCGTTTATCATTGCCAGTTCTGCTTCAAAATTTGCCTTTAAATCTCTCAGCATCTGCACATCAAATTGTTCTTTACTAATTTTTTCGAACTCATAAATGTCGTCAGTTTTCTTTACAACTTTATCATAACTTCTCTCTTTTTCTTGTCCATACATTTTTTATCAACTCATTTTTATTATAAATATCACGCTAAAATATGATGGCATGTTATTATGTGCATCTCCACTACCATTATAACCAGATGTTACCCAGTTTTCCAAATAATAAAATCCACCACAACATCCGATAAGTGCAGTAATTCCCCCAGCTGAGGAACGATAATAACCGTGTGCGTGTGATGGCATCTCACCGATAGTTAATGTATGAGTATCTGCTCCACCTGTAACAGTACCACCAGCACTATCTAATTCACATCTAATAAAACGGTCAT
>Ga0180438_10008130_pt1 | contig 13418 bp, 14 predicted proteins | sample SS_ome_12_FD_132455 | JGI IMG/M metagenome (GOLD analysis project Ga0180438, IMG submission 132455) | Hypersaline lake sediment archaeal communities from the Salton Sea, California, USA - SS_3_D_2 metaG | ecosystem: Environmental > Aquatic > Non-marine Saline and Alkaline > Hypersaline >... | reverse complement strand
TCCCAAGCCGACCCAGTCCATGAACAAGGTGAAACGGGTGATCGCCGTGCTGAGCGGGAAGGGCGGCGTCGGCAAGTCATCGGTGGCGGCGCTGTTGGCGGTGACTTTGCATCGCCAGGGGAACCGGGTAGGTGTTCTGGATGCCGATATCACCGGCCCCAGTATCCCCAAGATGTTCGGCCTCCACGAGCCACCGCCGATGGGCCCGCTGGGTATCTTGCCGGCCGAGACGACTACGGGCATCAAGGTGATGTCCATCAACCTGTTGCTGCCGAATGAGGACGAGGCCGTCATCTGGCGTGGTCCCCTGATCAGCAGCGCAATCAAACAGTTCTGGCAGGACGTGGCCTGGGGTGAGTTGGACTACCTGATCGTGGACCTGCCCCCGGGAACCTCGGATGCTTCACTGACGGTGATGCAGTCTATTCCGCTCAGCGGGATTGTGCTGGTGACGTCGCCGCAGGATCTGGCCGGGATGGTCGTGCGCAAGGCCGCTCGCATGGCACAGCATATGACGACGCCCATCCTGGGGGTGGTGGAAAACATGAGCTACATCACCTGCCCCAAGTGTGGAGAGAAGATCGAGGTCTTTGGCCCCAGCCAGGCGATGCACACGGCCATGCACCTGGGGATACCACTCCTGGGGCAGATCCCACTCGATCCGGAGTTGGCGCTCCGGTGTGACGCGGGAGAGGTCGAGGAATACGGGGCCGAGTCGTTCGAACCGATCGCCCAGCAGGTGGTGGAACGGGCGCCGGCGACGAAGACGACGCCCACATTTCCGTAGAAGATGAAGACCTATCTCGATTGTTATCCATGTTTCCTGCGCCAAGCGCTGGAGGCCGCGCGGATGGCTGGAGCCAGTCAGGAGCAGCAGAGGGCTGTGCTGGACCGTGTGCTCGATCTGCTCAGGCACATTGCGCCCTCGAGCACGCCGCCGGAAATCGGCGACCGGGTCCATCGCATCGTGCGAGAGGACGTGGGAGACGGCGACCCGTATCGGGTCGCCAAGGGTGCCAGCACCCGCCAGGCGCTGGCTCTGTACCCCAGGATGAAGTCGTTGCTGGCGGACGCGAATGACCCGCTCGAGATGGCCGTGCGGTTGAGTGTCGCAGGCAACATCATCGATCTGGGGCCGGCCCGCGAGTATGACCTGTGGGGCACGGTGGAGCGGGTGTTGGGGCAGCCCTTCGCCATCGATGATGGGGCGGCCTTGCGCCAGGCTCTGTCCGGCGCCAGCCAGGTGCTCTATCTGGCCGACAACGCCGGCGAGACGGTCTTCGACCGGCTGCTGGTCGAAACGCTGGAGGTGCCGGTCGTCTACGCTGTGAAGGGGGGGGCGATTCTGAACGACGCCACCCGGGAGGATGCGTTGGCCGCCGGGTTGGGCCAGGTGGCGGAGATCGTCAGTACAGGTTCCGACGCTCCGGGTACGATCCTGGATCGCTGCTCGGAGGAGTTTCGGCGATTGTACGATCAAGCTGAACTGGTCATCGCCAAGGGACAGGCCAACTACGAGACGCTGAGCGAGGAGGGACCGAAACTGTTCTCTCTGCTGCAGACCAAGTGCCCGGTCATCGCCCACGACGTGGGTGTGCCGGTCAGGAGCATTGTGCTCAAGCAGGGGGAAGCTCTCTAGGTCCCCTCTGTACCTAGTCGATTGATCGAGTTATATTTTTCGTGGGAGGAACACAAATGAAGATCGTTGTTTCAGCAAATGAACCTGCTCTGGATGGGCAGGCCAGCCCAGTCTTTGGGCGTTGTCCCGTCTACGTCTTTGTGGATACGGAGACGATGGAGTTTGAGGCGGTGGAGAACCCGGCCGTCGCTGCCGGTGGTGGGGCAGGCATCCAGGCAGCTCAATTCGTCGTTGAGCGTGGGGCTCAGGCGGTCGTGACGGGCAATATGGGACCCAATGCTTTCAACGTTCTCGTGTCGGCGAGCGTTCCCATCCATCTTTTTGGTGGGGGGACGGTGCGGCAGGCGGTGGAGGCGTTCAAGGCCGGCCAGTTGCCTGAGACAGGAGGGGCGAGTGCCCCGGCACACGCCGGCATGGGAATGGGTGGCGGTATGGGAATGGGCGGTGGCACGGGCATGGGCATGGGCCGTGGCAGGGGAATGGGCCGAGGCATGGGGATGGGTCGCGGTATGGGAATAGGGCGCCAGGGACAAGGATTTGCCCCTCCGGCGACACCTCCCGCTGCTGCGCCAGCGCCGGCCCCCGATCGTTCCCGCGAAGATGAGATTGCAGATTTGAAAGAGATGGCCACCGATCTGCGCCGTCAGTTGGCGGAAGCACTGGAGCGGCTTGATCGGCTGGAAAAGGGGGAGTGAGCGATGCAGCGTACGACACGCGTGGCAGTTTCGGCAGACGATAACGACGGGCTGGACAGTGTGGTGAGCCCACACTTCGGACGTTGTCCGTACTACGTCTTCGTGGAGGTCGAGGGCCGAGAGGTGAAGCAGGTTGATGCTGTCGCCAATCCTTTCTACGGCAAACATGCCCCTGGCCAGGTTCCCGCCTTCATCAACGAGCAGGGCGTCGACGTCATGCTCACCGGGGGTATGGGGGGACGGGCGATTGGATTCTTCCAGCAGTACGGCGTCCAGGCAGTCACCGGGGCCTCCGGCACGGTGCGCCATGCGCTTGAGCAGTACCTGGGCGGCCAGTTGCAGGGGGCGGAGCCCTGTCGTGAGAGCCAAGACCACGGTCACGGCGAGACGCATGGCGAGGAGGAGTACGAGCACGACGAGGTCGGCCGGCTGCGTGAAGAGGCGGAGATGTTGCAGCAGCAGTTGGAAGAGGTGACGGACCGTCTGAGCAAGTTGTCGTCGAATTAGACAGGGGGACACAGGTGCCAAGGGTTGCAGGCATCGTAGGATACAAGAACAGCGGCAAGACGACGCTGACCCACAAGCTGGCCCGCGAGTTGATCGGCAGGGGGCATACGGTCGCTGTGGTCAAGCATCTGTCACACCACGTGGATCTTGCGGGGAAGGACACCACAGTCTTGGTAGAAGCAACCGGCCGTGTGGGGTTCGTCTCTCCGCAGGGATCGGGTGTCTTCTGGAAGAAACCGTTGAGTCTGGAGAACATCATCCCGTACCTGGAGGCAGACATCATCCTGGTCGAGGGATTCAAGGCTGAGAAGACCTTTCCCAAGATCGTGTGCTTGCGGGGAGAGCCAGACGACCGGGACCTTTTCGACGGTCTGGCGGTGTGCGCCGTTAAACCATCCGATCTGGTGATGGCGGAGCGTAATCCCTTCGACGGGCTTGAGATTCCCCTCCTCGACCGGGACGAAATCGGCAAAGTGGCCGATCTGGTAGAGGGAAGGGCCTTCAAGTTGCCCAATTTGGACTGTGGTGGCTGTGGGCACGAGCACTGCAGCGACATGGCCCGCGAGATCGTCGCCGGGAATCGCAGCCTGGAGGAATGTGTGTCCTTGCAGCCGGAGACGGAGATCAGCATAGACGGCCAGCCGATGCCACTGAACCCGTTTATCTCCAGGATTGTGAGAGACGTTATCCTGGCCATGCTGTCGTCGTTCAAAGGCTTTAAGAAAGGGAAGATTGAGATTCGATTGCGATAGGGGGTCACTTGGAGCACCAGGTAGGAAATTTCGAATTTGACCGTGTGGTCGATGAGCTGCAGAAACAGATCATTGCACAGGAACGGGAGATCTTCTCGGCCAAGGTCATTGAGCATGCCCATCACCCCACCAACTTCGGCCGTATTGAGGAGCCGGATGGCTACGGAACCTGCCAGGGTGAGTGTGGGGATATGATGGAGATCTATCTGCGGTTGAATGGCGTGGGCATAGAAGAGGCCAAGTTCGTGACCGATGGCTGTGGGCCGAGTCTGGCTTGTGGGAATATGCTGTCCCGCATGGTGGAGGGTTTGTCGTTGGAGGAGGCCAGTCGAATCAGGCCGGAGGATTTGATCGTGGCCCTGGACGGTTTGCCTGAGGAGAGTGAACACTGCGCCGCACTGGCGGTGAGCACGCTGCGAGAGGCAATCGCCAGCGGCCGTGCAGTCGTTGAGAGCAAAACGTAGGGCAGGGTAAGCGGATCCGTGGTCCAGGATCGCACATCGGAGATTGTGGCCGCCCGGGCCGCCGAAGTTGCTGGATAGTTCGTCTAGGTAGGTAGTAGAATGAGCGATAGACAGCCAGTATGGGTGGACGGGGACCGCTGCACGGGCTGCGGTGCCTGCGTCGCGGTGTGTCCTGTGGGGGCGATTGCCCTGGCGGACGGAAAAGCCTGCGTCGACGGCGCGCCATCAGAATGGTCCTCTAGAAGGTATGGCGAGACGTGCACCGGCTGCGGGGCGTGCGTGGACGCCTGTCCCGAGGAGGCCATTCTGCCCGTGGTGCAGGGGGAGCTTGTCCCTGCATCAGAGCAACCGTCTCCCACGGTCTACCGGCCCGGTCGATTGGCCCAGACTGCTGGTGGCGCGGTCGCCGTCGCCGGTGCGGGGTTGCTGCTGAAGGCAGCGGAGGCACTGGCGCGCGCGGTGGGACGCTGGCTGACGCGACGGCCGGTAGAGACCAAGCCGCGCGCCCGGCGGACGCAGGACGCGGTCACCGGGACATCGCCCTCGACTGGGGGCAAGCGCGGTGCCGGAAGACGTTCGCGTCACAGGTGGCGGGGTGGATAGAAGGATTGCAGACGGCGTGACCAATCGGATGTGGGTGGCACTGATTGGCCTGCTGGTCGCTGGCTGTGCGACATCGCCCACGCTGTCACCGGCGCCGACCGTCGCGCCCTCGCGGACTGTCGCGCCCTCGCGGACCGTCGCACCCTCGCGGACGTCGGTGCCGGCAGGAACACCCACGAAGCCCCCGACGGCTACCGTGGCGCCGTCCGTGTCCTCCACAGCCCCGCCCACTGCCACGGCTGTCCCGTCCCCGACCCGGCCCGCACCTGAAGCCACGCCTACGGTGGCTGCTCGCGTCGTCGCGATCACGATTCTGTACGACAACAACGAGTACGACGAGCGGCTGGCGACCGCCTGGGGATTCTCTTGCCTGGTGGAAGGATTGGACGAGACGATCCTCTTCGATACCGGCGGCGACGGTGCACTGCTCCTGTCCAATATGCGTACGTTGGCGGTTGACCCTGAAGACGTGGACGATGTCGTCATCTCGCACGTTCACGGCGACCACGTGGATGGGTTATCCGGTTTCCTGCGGGAGAACTATGAGGTCACCGTCTACCTGCCCCAGTCCTTTCCTGCGAGCATCAAGGGATCCACCAGGGATGCCGGGGCCGACGTCGTCGAGGTGCACGGGCCGGTCGAAATCTGTGCGCGCGTCTCCTCGACGGGGGAGCTCGGGAGTTGGATCAAAGAGCAATCGCTGATGATCGAGACGTCGCAGGGATTGGTGGTGATCACCGGGTGTGCCCATCCGGGGATCGTGGACATTGTGCGCCAGGCGAAGGAGCTGACGGATCAGGAGATCTACCTCGTCACGGGTGGATTTCACCTGGGCGGCGCCAGCGAGGCGGAGATCGCAGCCATTGTCGCTGATTTTCAACAGTTGGGGGTGCGGAAGGTCGCGCCCTGTCATTGCTCGGGCAACGTGGCCCTCCGGTTGTTCAAAGAGGCGTACGGGGAGGACTTCATCCGGGCAGGCGCCGGCGGTACGATCGAGATTCGGGACCAGGAGGCGGGGGGATGAGGTTTACGACGGTCTTCGACAACGATGCGTTCGCCCCGGGATTGGTGTCCGGATGGGGCTACTCCTGCCTGGTGGGTGACGATGTGCTGTTCGACACCGGCGCGGATGGCCGCACGTTGCTCTTCAATATGGAGCGGATGGGCGTCAAGATGGGCCGGATTGCGTCGGTCGTCCTCTCCCACGCCCACGGCGATCACACCGGCGGACTGGGTGCGTTGCTGTCCACCGGCATCCGTCCGACCGTCTACGTGCCCCGATCGTTCCCCCGGCGGTTCAAGGCGGACGTACGCTCGCTGACCAGGCTCGTTGAGGTGGAGGGGCCGATGGAGATTCAGCCGGGCATCCGCTCGACGGGCGAGATGGGCCGGGGCATCGTCGAGCAGGCGTTGATTGTGGAGACGGAGGAGGGGAGCGTCGTCGTCACCGGCTGCGCTCACCCTGGTATCGTGAACGTGGTGCGCCGCGCGCGGGAAGTCGTTCAGGGCGACCTGGCCCTGGTGATGGGCGGCTTCCACCTGGGGGGAACTGGCCGGGGACGGATCGCACGCATCATCGCGGACCTGCGTGAGTGCGGTGTGCTCCGGGTTGGGCCCTGTCATTGCACAGGTGATCGGGCGAAGCAGATGTTCGCGGATGCTTTCGGAGCGGATTTTCTGTCGATCGGCGTGGGACGTGTAGTACCTATTGGCTCGGAAGCGGTGTCCGTCCGATCTGCGGAGGGGCGAGGAGGGGCTGATGCCGATTTATGAGTACCGCTGTCGAAGTTGCGACGTAACCTTCGAGGTGATGGTGCGTGCGGGAACCGACGTTTCGTGCCCGCACTGCGGCAGCGCCTCGGTGGACAAGTTGATATCTGCGCCGTTTGTGTTGAGTGGACAGACAGCCCGGCCGGCGGGGCGCACCTGCTGTGGCCGGGAGGAGCGCTGCGCTGCACCGCCTTGTTCTGGAGAAGGTGAGTGCCGGCGCAGGTGATCAGAGGAGGTGAATTCAATGGGTCGAGGTGGTGGTCGTGGAGGTGGCGCCGGTCGCGGTGCCGGTCGTGGACCCGGCCGGATGGGCGGCTCCAAAGCTGCTGGGCCTGGTGGTACCTGTGTCTGCCCGAGTTGCGGGCACCGGGAACCGCACGCGGCGGGTGTGCCTTGTTATCAGAAGAAATGCCCGCAGTGCGGCACGCAGATGGTGCGTGATTGACGAACTGGTGAACGGTGCCCGGCGTCGTGCGCGCTGGGCGCCGTTCTGTTTGTGTGCTTGAACCGATCTGCTGGGTCAATGCGATCTCCTGCGCGAACGGCACGTGTTTTCTGGGCTATGGGACGGCCGGCGAATTGATCGCACGAGGTGATAGATGATGAAGCTTACTTGTTTGGTGGATAACACAGTTGACCCGCATAGCTCCTTCTGGGGAGAGCATGGTTTGGCTTTCCTCATTGAGTCGGAAGGGGAGCGGGTTCTTTTCGACACGGGCACCAGTGGCACGGTGTTGGTGCACAATATGGAGGAGGGGCAGGTCCCGTTCGACAGTATCGCAGCCGTGGCACTCAGCCACGCCCACCAAGACCACACCGGTGGGCTGCCTGCCCTGCTGGAGCAGTTGCCGGGCGTGCCCATTTATGCTCATCCCGATATTGTACGGGAGCGGTTCTCAGGCCGAGAAGGGGAGATGAGGTCCAAGGGGATGCCCATGGATCCAGAAATCCTGCGCCAGCAGGCCGATCTCCATTTGAGCGATACGTCCCAGGAGATCTTGCCCGGTATCTGGACAAGTGGCGAGATCACCGAGAGGTCCGAGCCGGAGGGGCGCAGTCCCCACCACTTCGTGCGCGATGGAGATGGATGGGCGCCGGATCTTTATCGCGACGATATGTCGCTGATTCTGGATGCTCCAGAGGGGCTTGTGTTGGTCTGCGGATGCTGTCATGCGGGCCTCCTCAACACGCTCGCGCACGTGCGGCGGACCTTTGGGCGGGATCCGGTGACGGTGATTGGAGGGACGCACCTGGTCAGTGCCGACGAGGCGCATCTGCGTCGCTTGATTGGGGTATTGCGCCGGCTGGGGCCGCCGGCGCTCTATCCGAACCATTGCACGGGCCAGCCGGCGTACGTCGCTCTGGCCTCTGCGTTTGGCGACTGCGTTGCTCCCTGCCCGGCAGGGACTGTATTGGAGTTCTGAATCTGGAAATGGAGTAGTCATATGATTGTTTCGATAGCGAGTGGTAAGGGAGGTACAGGCAAGACGACTGTCGCCGTCAACCTGGCCCTGAGCCTGATCGCCGACGGTCAGAATGAAGGGGATGGGGTGGGGTTGGACCCGGCCTCGTCCGTTCATCCGTTGTTCCTGGACTGCGACGTGGAGGAGCCCAACGCCGCCCTTTTTTTGCGGCCGGACATCCAGGAGCGACTGGATGTGGGCCAGATGATCCCGAAGGTGGACGCGAAGACGTGCACCTATTGCGGTCGCTGTGCCGAGGTGTGCCAGTACAACGCGGTCGCTGTGGTCGGGCAGCAGGTGTTGATATTCCCGGAGCTCTGTCACGGCTGCGGCAGTTGTAGCCTCAATTGCCCCACGGAGGCGATCCACGAAGTGTTGCACGTGCTGGGCACGATCGAGCGGGGCTGGGCCGGTTTGGTGGAGTTTGCGCAGGGGACGATGAACGTGGGCGAGGCAATGGCCGTACCCATCATCCGCCAGTTGAAGCGCCAGGCCATCCCGGATCATTCTGATGGCCGGCCTGTGATTCTGGACGCGCCCCCTGGCACCTCCTGCCCGGTCGTGGAGACGATGCGCGGCACCGACTTCGTCCTGATGGTCACCGAGCCCACTCCCTTCGGCCTGCACGATCTGCGCATGGCCGTGGAGGTAGCCCGGGACGAGCTGAGCCTGCCCGTCGGCGTGGTCGTCAACCGGGATGGGGTGGGGGACCAGGGCGTGAACGACTACTGTGCTGCCGAGGATATCCCTGTCCTGATGCGTATCCCGTTGGACCGGCGCATCGCCGAAGCGTACTCGGAGGGGACGGCGCTGGTCGAGGTGCTGCCAGAATATCGGGAGCAGTTCCGGAATTTGTACGCGTTGATCGAGGAGTTGCATGCAGAAAGACGTGGATCGTGAGACAGGGGCAAGTGAAATGAAACAAATGGTTATCCTCAGCGGTAAAGGAGGCACCGGTAAGACGACCGTCACGGCGGCACTGGCTCACCTGGCGTCGCAGGGGCTGCCCGTCGTCTTGGCCGACGCCGACGTGGACGCGGCAAACCTGGAGCTGGTGCTCGATCCGGTGAAGCGCGAGGAGCATGACTTCAGAAGTGGGCAGGTAGCGGTGATCGATCGGGAGACGTGTATTGCCTGCGGGATCTGCGAGACCGTCTGCCGTTTCGAAGCCGTGATCCCAGGCGACGAGGCGTATGACATCGAAGATGTGGCCTGTGAGGGGTGTGCTTCGTGTTATTATCAGTGTCCCGAAGAGGCCATCCACATGGAGGAGCAACTGGCGGGGAAATGGTTCCGTTCCGATACCCGTTTCGGGTCCTTGTTCCACGCTCACCTCTTCGCCGGACAGGAGAACTCCGGCAAGCTGGTCACGCTGGTCAAGCAGCAGGCCCGCGCCCGCGGGGAGGACACGGAGGCTGCCCTGGTGCTGGTCGACGGACCACCGGGCATCGGCTGCCCGGTCATCTCTGCCAGCACCGGGATGGATCTGGCGCTTCACGTGGTCGAGCCCACCGTATCCGGCGTGCACGACTTGCAGCGCATCATGGGCACCACCGACCACTTCGGTGTGCCATCGCTGGTCGTGATCAACAAGGCGGATTTGAATCATGCCCGATCTGAGGAGATTGCCGCTTTCTGTGCAGGAAGGGATGTCCCGGTTGTTGGGGAGGTCCCCTACGACACCATCGTGACGGAGGCGATGGTGCACGGGCGGCCGGTGACGGACTACGTAGATGGGCCCGTGGCGCAGGCGCTACGGGGTGTGTGGGCACGTGTCCGGGAGCATCTGTTTCCTGACGTTCAGGTTTGAAAGACGGATGGGGTGGTCAGGGTGCGGTGTTGCCCCTGACCTGGGGTTGTCGGAAGTCCTTCGACGTGTGCGGGCATCGTGCAGGGCTACCCAGGCTTTCGAATATGTAGTATAATGTGCGCTGCATTGCCCTGTGTGGGGATGCGGCCCTCAATGATGCGGGATCACACCACAGACAGAGAGGAGACGTATATGGTGCATCTTTATTTGTCCATGATACCTGAAGCGCTGATTGCTTCTATGCTGACACCGGAGGAGTTTGGAGTCTACTACGCGGTCGGGAGTGCCAAGAAGTCGCGCGGTCAGGCGATCTTCTTTGAACTAGATCCGGACTTCAGGCACGATTACTTCCGCATCGAAGAAGGCATCCGGCGTTGTGTGCCGCACGAGGATGGGAGTCCGAAAGCCTCCATATATATTTCTGTGTATCGTGTCTTGGAGCATGTGCCGTTGGACGCTATTCAAAAGCTGTACCTGGTGACGAAGGACGGCCGGGTGCTGGGCGTGGATCCGGGGGCGGAGTTGCCGGAAGAGACAGGGGATTTGCATCTCTATCAGGAAATCGCCCCGGTTCATCCTTTGGTCGTCAGTTCCCTTGGCCCGAGCGGGTTCTATGACCTGATCGTCAGGAGCCCGACGAGCCTGCTATCGTTGCCGGCGATCTGCTTCGTCGAGTTGCGCCTTGGCGAGCTGGCCGAAGATCCCGAACGTGGGGAGGTGCGCGACTTGCCGTACTCGAACGTTGGCCATCTGCGCCAATGCTTGGTCGATCTGAAGACCAAGACTGTCCATGCCAAGATGGTCAACCGTGTCCAGCCTGCCTCGTTCCCATATCGCACGATAAAGAGTGGTATCTTTGTGGGGAACGTTGAGCAGCTTCGGTATTTCCCCATGCCCTCGCCGGAGCAACTGCGGGCTGAGCATTATCGCTGGTGGCGCTCCGCCAATATGTAGTGCCGAGCTTTGCTCGTTGGCCGTCTTGTTTGGATGAACCGTCGAAATGCAAGAAGAGAGTCTCCCAGCCCCGGCCTCGTCGCCGGGGCGGTTGCTGGATTACGGCCTTGTGGGCCACGGTAATCATATCATCCTGTAATGCGGTAAGGAGGAAAAATATGCAAATGTCTCAACTATGGGTCTTCTTGTCGATTCTCGCAGGTATTGTTTCCGTCGGAGTGGCTATCTGGTTGTACAGATGGGTCAACCGGCAGGATGCCGGATCCGAGCGAGCTCAGCAGGTCGCATCTTGGATTCGGGATGGAGCGAAGACTTACCTGCGTCGTCTCTACCTGGCGCTGACGCTGGTCGCGGTCGCACTAGGTGTGATTATCGCCATTGTGTTCAGTTTCGACATCGAGAATCTGGGTCTGGGAGCGGTGGGCATCAATCCGTCACGGGGCATTGGGATGGCATTGGCTTTCGTCGCCGGCTCGGTATGTTCTGCCATCGCCGGGTATATGGGCATGACTGTCGCCGTGTCGGCCAACGTGCGAAGTGCAACAGCGGCCGGTGAGAGCATCAATCGCTCTTTTAAGGTGGCATTCTACGCAGGGGCTGTGATGGGCCTGGCCATGGTGGGCTTGGCCGTCATCGGCATGGGCACGATCTACGTCCTTACCGCTGATCCAGAGATCATCCTTGGGTTTAGTTTTGGTGCTTCGGCCCTGGCTTTGCTGGCGAAGGCAGGCGGAGGGATCTACACCAAGACGGCCGACATCGCGGCAGATCTGGTCGGCAAGGTCGAGATTGGTATCCCTGAGGATGACCCACGCAACCCAGCCGTGGTCGCGGACAACGTCGGCGACAACGTCGGTGACGTGGCTGGCATGGGGGCCGACATCTTCGATAGCTACGTGGCCAGCACCGTGGCGGCCATGCTCCTGGGGACCTCCCTCTACGTCAACAACCCCTTGCTGCGGGCCAAGTACACTGTTTTCCCCTTGGTTCTGTGTACGCTGGGGATTGTCGCCTCGCTGATCGGTATTCAGTTTGTACGCGTTGGCAAGAGCGGCAAGCCCGGTAGGGCGCTTAACAGTGGCACGGTCATCACGTGTGTGATCTTTGCGGTATTGGCGGCCGCTGTGGTGCTGTTGGGCGGTTACAGCCTCGGTGTGCTGTGGGCCACGCTGGCCGGGCTCGTCACTGGCGTACTTATCGGCTTCACTTCGGATTATTACACGTCGGCGGATTTCCGCCCGGTGCTGGAGACCGCCCGCGTGTCCGGTTCTGGGGCAGCGATCAACATCATCACTGGTTTCAGCTATGGGTTGGTCAGCATCGTTCCCTCTATCGTGGGCATCGTCATAGCGACGCTGCTTTCCTACTACCTGGCAGAATTGTCCGGGATCGGTGGCATCTATGGCATTGGCATCAGCGCTGTGGGAATGCTGTCGGTCAGTGGTATGATCGTCTCGTCTGATGCCTACGGGCCAATCGTGGACAATGCCCGGGGCATCGCTGAGATGGCCGGGATGTCGCAGGAGGTCATTGACACGACCGACGTGCTTGATGCAGCGGGCAACACGGCCAAGGCTATCACGAAGGGCTTTGCGATCAGCGCGGCTGCTCTGACTGTGCTGGCGCTCTTTGCGGCTTACGCAGAGGTTGTGGGTGCCCGGGGTGTGGAACTGGTCATCAGCCTGCGGGAGCCCGTCGTGGTCGCCGGTGTGTTGTTGGGTGCGGCGACACCGCCGCTTTTCAGTGCGCTGACGATGTTATCTGTTACGAGCAATGCCTTCGACATGATCGAGGAGATCCGGCGCCAGTTCAACGAACGTCCCGGTATCCTGGCAGGCACTGAAGTCCCCGACTACGCGGCTTGCGTGGGCCTGGCAGCTCAAGGTGCACTCTCGTCGTTGGTGTTGCCGGCGTTTCTGGCGGTCGTTCTGCCCCTCTTGGTTGGTTTCGTCCTCGGGCCTGAGGCTCTGGGCGGATTCCTGGGGGGTAGCATTTTCACCGGAGTCATCTTCGCGCTGTTGATGTCCAACGCAGGGGGGCTTTGGGACAACGCAAAGAAGTTCATCGAGACGGGGGAGTTCGGTGGGCCTGGTTCCGACGCGCACAAGGCTGGCGTCGTGGGTGACACCGTTGGCGATCCCTTCAAGGATACGGCCGGCCCATCCCTCAACACGCTGATCACCGTGATGTCGTTGGTCTCTTCTCTCTTTGCCCCAATCGTGGCGGCTTTTCACTTGTTCTAGCGTGGTCTGAAGACGGATATGGAAGGAACCCCGCCCTCAACGGGCGGGGTTTGCTCCATCCGCAGGTATTCCGTCGGTGAACCAGGTCTCAGGCGGCCGAGGGGGCTGCGAGCCGTCCGTCCAGGCCGATATCGCTGGCGATGCCTTTCATTGCTTCCAGTACGACGCCGACGTGTTCCCACAGATCGACGCCCAGCGCCTCGGCTCCAGACGCGATTTCTTCGCGGTCGACGGCTGCTGCGAAGGCCTTGTCTTTCCACTTCTTGCGTACGGACTTGATCTTCACGTCCCTGATGTCCTTGGATGGTCGGACGAGCGTGACCGCTACAAGAAAACCCGTGAGTTCGTCGACGGCGTGGAGTGCCTTGGTCATCGGCGTGTCGCGCGGGACACCCGTGTTGCCGTGTGACAGGATGGCGTTGACGATTTGCTCGGAGTATCCTTTCTCCCGCAGAATGCGACCGCCAGCGTGGGGGTGTTCATCGGGGAATTGGTCGTATTCAAAATCGTGTACCAGG
>Ga0180438_10008129_pt1 | contig 13420 bp, 10 predicted proteins | sample SS_ome_12_FD_132455 | JGI IMG/M metagenome (GOLD analysis project Ga0180438, IMG submission 132455) | Hypersaline lake sediment archaeal communities from the Salton Sea, California, USA - SS_3_D_2 metaG | ecosystem: Environmental > Aquatic > Non-marine Saline and Alkaline > Hypersaline >... | reverse complement strand
GTCACCGGCTCGCCATCGCTTAAGCCGATATAGTACTGGTTCGTCATGAGGTCCTGGTAGCGGCTCGGATCATCAGTCCGGGTGGTATAGGAATAGTCTTCGCCCCAGAAAGTGACCTGGCCCTGGAAGGATTGCTCCGTATCGCCCCCCGCCGGCACGGCGGGCTCGGGCCAGCGTACGTCCCGCCCACTGCCCTGCTCGCTCTGCTGGCCTGCCCGGACCAGTGCCGTTACGGCGCACTGGCACCATGGTTCCTGCTCATAGACCCGCTCATATACGGTGACCGCATCCCAAACCTCACACTCGGCCAAGTAGACCTCGACCTCCTGGGTCTTGTCATCGGGATCGTCCACCCAGAGGGTATAGTTGGTCAACTCGCAACTCTCCCGGTCCAGTTCCTCCTCGACGACATAGTGCAGGTTCTCCTCCCACCAGTCATCTCCACCTAACGCCGTGACCGAAAACTCGCTCCCCTGCGCCTCGTAGAGCCCATCCCACGTCTCATCATAGTACAGATTGTAGGCGTACTCCTCGTACTCGTCCATCACCGTGTCGTTGTAGGCGTCGGTGTCCCTCATCACGCAGGTGCCTGCCTGCACCGAGGCACCGGCCGCGGCTGCGCAGTCCGACTCCCATCGTTCCTCGATGGCCACCTGGGGCTCGTAGACGACCACCGTGGTCATCCAGGAACCGTCGGCCCGCGTGGCTTTAACCCACTCCTCGGCATTCGACTTCCCCGCCATCAAGGCAACAAAGACAGCCACGCAGACCAGGGCCGCCAACGCGACCCCAATGATCAGGGCCACCGGCATCGGCTTTTTCGCCGCTGTCCCAGTAGGCGGCGGAGTTGGCGGCGGGACCGCTGGTTCCTCCCTTTTCGTCTCGGGTTCAGGTGGAGTTGCCTTTCTACGCACCCGTCCGGTTTTCATTGCCATACCCCCTGCCGGTTCCTCTTGGTCCTACCGCCCGCTTGCATTAGGAGGCCGTCGCACCCGCGACCGTCGCTCTCGTATGCGCGGCTTCTCCAACTGCTCTTCGGGTTTCAAGGTCACCAACCACTCGTGCACATAGGGCAGCGCGTTGGCCCGACGGGCCACCCAGATAGCCTCCCGGATCTTGTGGGGGATCGCGGTGCCAGGCAACTGGGTGGCATCACTCATACCGACCTGCTCGACCAGCACCTGGAGTTGGTCAAGCTGTGTGACGTTCTGGCAGGCATAGACGTACGTCAGCCACAGGTTGTCGGCCGGCGGTCGGGGCAACGGTGGGTAGCCTTGGGGAAAACGAAAATCGCGCAGGAAACGCTGCACCTCGTCGACACGCCCCTGGTCCTCCAAGCGGCGGACCAGCATCTCCACCTTGCCGGCCTCGTCACTCATCTCCACGAAAGGATGCCAATCCACGTCCAGGGCAAAACAGACAGTGTGAAAGTCCTCGACCCCCAGACTCATACCCAGCAACTGATCCCGCAGCGCCGCTGCCTCGCCCGTCAGCTCCGGGCGGGCAAGATCGGTCGCGCAGAACTCGCACTCCCGGGCATAGTCGGGATTCTGAGCCCCACAACTCGGACATTGGATCATGGTTCTCCTCCTATCGCCCCCTCAGTATGCGCGCGCCCAGTAAGACCATTCCTCCGCCGGCTTGCCGCAAACCACACAGACGCCCGGCCCTGCCCCCGCCTGATCCAGTGGGATGTTACGGCTGGTGGCCTTGGTGTCGTCTTTGATCTGGGCCTCGCAGGCCAGGTCGCCGCACCAGTAGGCCCGGGCCCATGCGTCGGCCACGACCGCTTTCAGGTGCTCATAGTCCACTGCCTGGTGGATGTTGGCATCACGGTAGGCGGCCGCCGCCGCCAACATGTCGGCCTGGATCGTCTCCAGCATATCGCCCACAGCATTGGCCAGGCCGGCCATCGGTACGAACGACTTGCCCTCCCTTCCCGGGACATCGCGCCGGGCAAACACCACGTTGCCCTTTTCCACATCCCGGGGGCCGATCTCGATGCGGAGCGGCACGCCCCGCAATTCCCACTCGTTGAACTTCCAGCCGGGCGTGTGCTCCTCGCGGTCGTCCACAGTCACGCGGAAGCGCGTGGCCAGCTCGGCGCGGATCCGCTCTGTGGCCTCCAACACCATGCCCTTCTGCCCCTCCTTGCGCCAGATGGGCACGACGACCACCTGGTAGGGCGCCAGCACCGGCGGCAGCTTGAGCCCCTGATCGTCGCCGTGGACCATGATAATGCCGCCGACCATGCGGGTGCTCACCCCCCAACTCGTGGTCCAGCAGTATTGCAGCTCGTTGTTCTGGTCCAGGTACTGGATGTCAAAGGCTTTTGCGAAATTCTGGCCCAGGTTGTGGCTGGTGCCCGCCTGGAGCGCCCACCTGTTGCCCATCATCGCCTCGATGCTGTAGCTGGCGTCAGCGCCGGCAAACTTTTCCGTCTCGCTCTTGCGACCGGTGATCACCGGCATAGCGGCGTCGTTGATGGCAAAATCAGCATACACATTCAGCATCCGGATCGTCTCTTCCTGGGCCTCCTCAAAGGTGGCGTGGGCCGTATGCCCCTCCTGCCAGTAGAACTCTGCCGTGCGCAGGAAAAGGCGCGTCCGCATCTCCCACCGCACCACGTTGCCCCACTGGTTGATCAGAACCGGCAGGTCGCGGTAGGAGCGGATCCACTTGGCGTACATGTAGCCTATAACCGTCTCCGAAGTGGGGCGTACCACCAGCGGTTCCTCCAACTCCTTACCGCCGCCGTGGGTAACCACCGCCAGTTCGGGCGAAAAGCCCTCCACGTGTTGGGCTTCCTTCTGCAGGAACGACATGGGGATCAACAGCGGAAACAGGGCGTTCTGGTGGCCCGTCTCCTTGAAACGGCGATCGAGTCCCTGCTGCACGTTTTCCCACAGGGCCGTACCATAGGGACGGACCACCATGCAGCCCCGCACCGGCGCATAGTCCGCCAGCTCCGCGCGCTGCACCACCTCGTTGTACCAGGCCGAATAGTCCTGGTCTCGGGGCGTCAGTTTCTTTTCATCAGCCATGATTCTCTCCTCCCAATCAAGTCAGAATGATCGTGCGGGTTGGGCCGTCCCGCCGGAACCTCCAAGGTGTACTTGTCCCCTCCTCGACCCAGGCGAAGAGGGGCATCAGGGGCCAGGCAGCACATTCTCCTGCAACACGGTCAGCGCCTCGTCCACGCTGTCCACGATGGTTGCCAGTTGAAAGTCACCCTCGCTCATAAATGTTTCAGCCCGGAAGGCGTCGAAAAGCCGCTGCCAGTCCTCACCGACAAAGACAAAGGGCCGCGGCGCGATCTGCCCCGTCTGGAGCAGGGTCCAGACCAGGGTGGCCTCGGTCAGAGTGCCAATGCCTCCGCGCAGGATCACAAACCCGTCGGCGCGGGTCAGCCGCTTCAGTCTCGGGAAAAAGTCCTTCACCCGCTGCTCCTTGGTCAGGTAGGCATTCGGCTCCAGGCGCGGCGCAAAGAGATCCATCGTCACACCCACGACCTTGCCACCGGCCTCCCGCGCCCCCCGGCTGGCCGCTTCCATCGTCCCTCCATAGCCGCCACAGATCAGGGTGTAGCCGGCCTCGGCCAGCAACTGGCCCAGCCGCTCGGCCTGGGCTAACACCGGATCATCCGCGGGGGCGCTGCCGCTCCCGAATACGGCGATCGTCCCAGGCTCTTTCCTCTTCTTCTTGCCGCCCCCCTTGACCTTTTCAACCTCCGCCTCGAGCTGCTTGCGTCCCGCCCCCGTACCAAACTCCCTGGAAAACTCGGCCGCCGCCTGCTCCAGCGGGACCTCCTGGGCATACCGCTCGCTCAGATAGTGCCGGTGCTCAATGATCCACAGGTAGAGGTCTGCCTCTGTGCGTTCCGCAAAGTCCTGCAGGATCCCCTCCTCGCGGATAGCTTCCATCACGGGACAATAGACCTCGTCGTACCAGCGGACCACCGCCTCGGCATAGGGGATCTCGCGCTCCTCCCGCTGCCCCAGAAAGTGACGGTGCACGGCAATATGCAGCAGGAGTTTCTGGTACTGGCCCGGCAGGGTGCATTCGACATTCTGCTCGGGTCGGAGCTCGTCCAGACCGGTGGCCTTCAAAAAAGCGGCGTACTCCTCCTTCAGATCCAGGTCCTGTTCACCGACGTCGGGCGACAACCGGATCGGTGTTTCCAGCTCGGTGACGGTCGCCTCGATGGCGGCCGCCCCCAACTCCTTCAACACCGACACCCGGTGATGGCCGTCGCGCACAAAGTACACGTCGCCGATCTTGTAGACGTCTATGGGCGGAAACCCAGTCGGACCGAGTGCCACCTCATAGACCCTTCTCCACCGCTCGCGGATGTGGTCCTGGGTCGGCAGAAAGGCCCGATTAAAATCCTGGTAGCGGCCCACTGTGCCGACGATCTTGTCCAGTGGAACATCCTGGGTGCCGGCATAGTGCTGCCCCCGGATCTTGAGCTTGTCGCGGACGTGCTCAAAGGAAAGCAGATTGCCCGGCTGGTGTCCCGTGAAAAAGCTGGCGATCCGCTGAAAAAAGACCCGCCGTCGGGCCTGGGAAAAGGCTTCATTGGCCTTGATACTCAAGCCTCCATCCTCTGTCACTGCAAGGATCCCTCGTCTATCTCTAGCGTGCGATAGCCGTAGGCATTCAGCACCCGGGTATCGCCGTGTGTGGACTCGGTCGTTTCATACGGGCTGTACACGTGGACGTGACCATGGATCAGATAGCGCGGCCGAAAACGATCCATAAAAGCCACGAATGCCCGAAACCCCTGGTGGCACCGGTCGGACTTGTCGTGGATGCCCTGGGGCGGCGCATGCGTGATCAAGATGTCCAGGTACCGGCCGTACAGGAACCGGTTCAACATCAAAGAAGGGGCCAATCCCCACACCTTACGGGCCATTTCCCGCTCTGTATACTGGAAGTGAGGGTTGCTGTTGTACCGCATCGAGCCTTCGAGCCCGGCCAACAACAGCCCCTTGTAGCGCACCACGCGCCCATCCACGTTCTCGCATCCCGCCGGATATTCCCACTCCGCTTTGTGCGCATAGCGCTTGCTTACAGCGTTGCCATGGTTGCCGATCACATAGAACAGCGGTCCGCCCAGCATGGTCACGATGTACTCCAGGTAGTAGCGCGGCAGATCCCCACAACCCAGTATCACGTCCACGTCGTCGAATAGACGCCGAATGGCCGGGCCATAGATCAAATCCTCCACCTTGTCGCTGACTGCCAAGATCTTCATGACTCTTTTGGAAGGTCCGCCGCTGGCAAGCACAACAAAAGGCCAGCTCTCAACCTGGTCTGGAGAGCTGGCCTCTGGCGCAGATTCTGGACGCAAACAAGCTATCCAGACCGGGAGTCTGGCGGCGGACAAGGGATGGGTGGCATGTCGCCCCGCTGCACTCGGATAGCTTCGCGCGTCCTCACAAGTACCTCAACTGTTTGATTTCATTCCAGTGCCCGCACTCCGCTAGGAAGGCGCATGGGCACAGGGCAAATTGGCCACGTTCTCCTTGCTGGCCATCTTGCGCTGCCAGATTATACCACAAGCCACCGGAAAGCGCAAAAACAGCCTTGCCGGCATTGTCGAAACGCCCAATGGCGAAAACCTGATCCTTTGACAGGCACAAACGGCTGTGCTATACTCCCTCCATCTGTACAGGGGAGCTTTCATCTTTGAACCTGATCGGTTGGTCCCTTTACACTGCCTACCGCCTGCGCCGCCACCTGTGGCTTGGCTGGTCCCTGGCCCGCTGGCTTGGCCTCCTGATCCTCGCAGCCAGTCTGGCAGCCATAGTCCATGGGTGGCCCCATCCCTGGCCCGCCATCCCCCTGGGCCTGCTGTTCCTGGCCTACCTCATCCTCCTGGCCTGGGCTGGCCGTAAGGGCTATGTTCACTTTTCCCCGGAAACCCATCCCGGCGACCTTTTCCAGAATCGCGGATCCCCACCCCCCTTGCGCACGGACCAGATGGTGCCGGTTCGAGCTACCGGTTGGTTCACCGTCGAGGGAAGGGACCAGTACTACGTCGACGTGGAGGCTGATTTCGAGACCGTCGGCACCCGGGAGCACATCGTCCTGGGCCGTATCCACCGCTCCCGCTTCCTGCTGCTGGGACGCTGGCCAGGCGAAGAGTTGGGTTGGTGGTACATCTTTTTCCAGCCGGCCATGATCCGCCATGTGGCTGTGGGCCACCTGCTCTGCGGTCCCCATCCCTGTCTCGCCCTGCAGGTTGTCTACAAGCCGGACGAGGAGACGCAGCAGACCGTCTATCTGGCTTTCGACGAAGCCACGATCCTGCACCAGGTGTGGGACGACCTGCTGCTGGACGCGCCACGTCCCGTCTCCGCTTCAGGAAATGAACCGGCATAAAAGCCACCCACTCTCGCTCCCCCTCTCCCGCGCGGAGAGGGCCGGGGTGAGGGGCACCCCGCGTGATGCCCCCACCCCTTCGCAGATCCTGTCAGGAGGCACCATGGGATCGTTCTCTTGGAAAGAATTGCTCGCCGTCGCCCGCTCCCTGGGGGCCCAGAGCATGGCCAACCGGGCGACCTATCCGCTCCACCAGCGCTTCTACGAGGCACACTACGCACCGGGAGCGACGGAACCGAGATCCTTGCTGGGCACCATCAAGGCCATGGCACGCCGGGCGGAATCCCGCCCGGCGGACGAACCCCTGGGCGACCTCGTATCATACCAGGTGCACGGCCAGGCCGTCGATCTGCTCTGCACCAACGGCGTCCTCCGCCTCGAGCCCTTGGCCAGTGGCCTGATCCGCTTCCGCCTGCGCCGCGCCGGTGCCGGGGATTTCCCCCCTGTCTTTTCCTACGCCCTGGACCCCGGCAGCACGTGGCAGCCCGTCCCTTTCGAACTGGAAGAGGATCACACATCGCTGACCCTTAGCACCCACCGCCTGGCCTGCCGCGTAGACCGCTCGCCCTGTCGCCTGTCCTTCTACGATCCCCAGGGCCGCCCCTTGAGCGAGGGAGGGGGGCTCGGCTTTCGGGGCGAGGGCGCCTATTGCATCCGCAAACTGGTCGAGGCCGAGGCCCTGTACGGACTGGGCGAAAAGGCCTTTGACCTCAACCTGCGTGGCCGGGCGCTGGAGATGTGGAACACAGATCCCCAGAGCTACGCCCCTGGTGTGGATCCCATCAACCTGTGCATCCCCACCCTCGTCGCCCTGCGCGATGGACGAGCCTATGGTCTCTTCTTTGACAACCCGGGCCGCGCTCGCTTTGACCTGGGCCAGGCCTGTCCCGGTCAGCTTCGCTACGAGGCCAGCAGCGGCGAGCTGTGCGCCTATTTCTTTGCCGGACCGTCGATACCCGATGTGCTGGAGCGCTACACCCAGCTCACAGGCCGTATGGCCCTACCACCCCGCTGGATGCTGGGCTACCAGCAGAGCCGCTGGAGCTACCACCCCGAGCGCCAGGTCCGCACGGTGGCCGCAGAGTTCCGCCGGCGCCGCATCCCCTGCGACGCCATCCACCTGGACATCCACTACATGGATGGCTATCGCGTCTTTACCTGGGACGCAAGGCGCTTCCCCGACCCACCTGGTCTGCTCGCCGATCTGCGGGCGCAGGGGTTCCGCACCATCGCCATCATCGATCCCGGCGTCAAAGCGGATCCGGGCTACCAGGTCCACGACGAAGGGCTGGCCCTCGACATGTTCTGCAAACTGCCTGACAGCACACCGTTCCAGGGGCCTGTCTGGCCGGGCCAGTGCTACTTTCCCGATTTCACCGATCCGAAAGTGCGGGCCTGGTGGGGCAACCTGTACGAGCCCTTGCTCGACGCGGGGGTAGCCGGGTTCTGGAACGACATGAACGAACCAGCCATCTTTGGCGGCATCATGCCTGGCACCGTGTGCCACGCCTACGAGGGCCGGGGCGCAACCCACGGCGAGATCCACAACGTCTACGGCCTGCAGATGGCCCGCGCCAGTGCCGAGGGTCTGCGCCGACTGCGGCCCGGTGAGCGGGTGCCCCTCCTTGTCCGCGCGGGCTACGCGGGGCTGCAGCGTTTTGGCTTGGTTTGGACCGCCGACAACCTATCCACATGGGCCCACCTGCGTCTGGGCATCAGCATCTGCCTCAACCTCGGGCTGAGCGGCCTGCCCTTCTGCGGCCCCGACATCGGCGGCTTTGCGGGCGACTGCGACGGCGAACTCCTGGTCCGCTGGACCCAGGTCGGCGCCTTGACCCCCTTCTTCCGCAACCACAGCGCCATCGGCTCCCGCCGGCAGGAGCCGTGGGCCTTTGGCGAGCCCTACGAGTCGATCTGCCGCCGCTGGATCGAGCTGCGTTACGAGCTGCTGCCCTACCTCTACACGGCGTTCTGGCAGGCGGCCCAGACCGGTCTGCCGGTGATGCGTCCCCTGTCCCTGGCCTACCCGCAGGACATCCGGACCTACAGCCTGGACGACCAGTACCTCTTGGGCGACGCCCTGCTCGCCGCACCGGTGGGCCAGCCCGGACAGCGCGCGCGGCAGGTCTATCTGCCCGGCGGAGCGTGGTACGATTTTTGGACGGGCGAGCGCCTGAACGGCAAGGCTGCGGCCCGGGCGCCCCTGGAGCGGATGCCCCTCTACGTCCGGGCCGGGTCGGTGCTGCCCATGGGCCCCGTGATGCAACATACCGGCCAGTGGCCGCCGGAGACACTGAAACTGCACATCTACCCCGGCGAGGGCGAGAGCTGGCTTCACGAGGATGATGGCCACAGCCTGGCCTACCGGAATGGCGAGTTTCAGCTCACGCGCTTCAACTGCGAAACGAATGGCCGCGGCCTGGCAGTGCGCCGGCAGGTCGAGGGCCCCTTCGATCCTGGCTACGCCCAGTTTGAGATCATTGTCCATGGACTGGAGGCCGTACCCCGGCAAATACTCGTGGACGGACACTCGGCAGAGGGGACTTTTGACGGCGAGACGAGGACCCTTCGGCTGGCGACCGGGCCCTGGGAACAACTAGAGTGCGTATGCTAAGAGCCCGGTTTCCAGAGAGGCCGCGGCCGCAGAAAGGGGGGAAAGGATCATGACAACCAAGCGTATCGAAGAGCTTTTGCACATGTTCAACCGGCTGGCACCCATCGCCCGCACGCTGGGTATGACGCTATCCTACAACAAAGAGGGCCAGGCCATCGTCGACCTGCCCTACAATCCAGGCCTGGACCACGCCCAGGGCGGCGTGCACGGGGGCGTGTACGCCACACTGCTGGACTCCGCCGGCTGGTTCACGGCCGCCGCCGCCCACGACGTTGACTGCTGGCTGGCCACGTCCGAGATGTCAGTGCACTTTTTGGCGCCGGTGGAGCGGACCGCCCTGCGCGGTGTAGGCCGTTTGATCAAACAGGGCAAACGCCAGGACGTGGCTGAAATGCACCTCTATGACGGGGAGGGCCGGCTGGTAGGTCACGCCACGGGCACGTTCATCGTGCTACCCAATGTGCCTTTGAAATAGCGCTCGAACATTAGCTACTCCCCTCGTCCATCTCTGCGTGCCGCCCCCTCTCCACCCACCTGCGGGCCTGCAACAGCCGTTCCACCCGTGCCTCCCGCCCAGCAGGCTCACCACGCGTTCGCAGGTGAACCAGTGGTGCAGTGACCCGCTACTACAGCCGGGCAGCGTCGCGGCGGGTCATCACCACACGGCTGCTGCCCGCGTCCAGGGGCAGCAGCACCACGGCCAGCGCCAGCAGCCAGGGCCACAGGTCGCGGGCCGTCTGCACCGGTGGCAGGTCACGGCGATAGGGCTGGCAGGAGCAGCAACAGGATCAGGGCCAGGGACTGGCTGAAACGGATGGGCATCGTTCAGGAGGGCTTCCTTTCCAGGTTCGCGGCACGGAGCTGCTCCTCCGACACGCGGGCCCGCTCAAGACCGGCCCCCTGCAGGCTTGCTCCGTCCAGTTTGGCCCCCCACATTTCGGTCTCGTACAGGTTGGCCCCACTCAGGTCGGCCCCGCGCAGATCGGCCTGCCAGAGGGTCGCCCCGCTCAGCCGGGCTCCCCGCAGATCCACATCCCTGAGGTCGGCCCGCTCCAGGTTCGCCCCGGTCAGGTCGGCCCCGACCAGGTTGCCCCCCCGGAGGCAGGCTTTTCGTAGGTTGGCCTTTTCCAGATTGCTCCCCCACAGGCTGGCCGCCTCTCCCTCGGCGAAGGCCAGGTTCGCCTCATACAGGTCAGCCTCGCTCAGGTCGGCCGCCCGCAGGAGGGCTGCCCACAGGTTGACGCCCCGCAGACAGGCGCCGTTCAGGCGAGCCCCAGTCAGGTTCGCACTCTTGAGCTTGGCCCGGCTCAGATCGGCCCCGGCCAGATCTGCCCCGGCCAGGTATGCCCAGCGCAGATCCGCTTCCTGGAATATGGCACCAGCCAGATCGGCCTCCCCCAGGTGCACACCAACCAGGTCTGCCCCACCAAAGTTGCGCTCTCCAGCGCTGTACCGCCGTGTAATCTCCTCCCCATTCACCGGATCACTCCTCCAGACACCCGGTCGCACGGTTCCATACAGACGCCTGCACAACCGACACACACCGCCTCATGAGAGCTCAGTTCCAGTATACGGCAAAGAGGAGGGAGTGTCAAGGGACAAAAACGATGCCCACCCGGAGCTTCGTCCAATCCGAATGGGCATCTCGGAAAGCCGGTTGGGGCCTACCCGCACCAGGGCCCGGCTTCCCGTCATAGTATATAACGTTGGAGGAGGGAAAAAAGTTCACGAAAAAGCCCCTGCCCGTAGGCAGGGGCCTGCTCGATCGACGATTCCACCAGTCGCGCACCAGGAATCTATCCGTTGTCTTGCTCACAGACCCTCCGCCAGGGCGCTGTCGAGCTCTTTCGGCTAGAGGCTAGATGAGCGACTGCTGTTGGGTCTGGTGGGCCAATATGATGGCCTCGGCCACATCCTTCATCGGTTTGCGGGTGTTCATGCTCATCTTCTGGATCTTGCGAAAGGCGTCCGCCTCGTTCAAACCCTGGGTATCCATCAAGATGCCCTTGGCCCGATCCACGAACTTGCGGGTTTCCAGGGTCTCCTGCAGATCGCCGACCTGCTTTTCCATGGCCTGGAACTCGACGAACCGGGCCAGTGCAACCTCAATGGCCGGAACCAGGTCCGCCTCCCGGAAGGGTTTGACCAGGTAGCCCACCACGCCGGCTTCCCTGGCACGCACCACCAAGTCCCGCTGGCTGTATGCCGTCAGAAGCAACACCGGGGCCAGCTTCTCTTCGGTCAGAAGCCGGGCGGCGTCGATGCCGTCAAACTCCTCACCCTCGAACTTGATGTCCATGATGACGACGTCGGGCCTCAGCTCCCGGGCCAGATTGACGGCACTCCGCCCGTCGCCTACCTCGCCAACGACCAGATACCCAAGATTGGTCAGCATCTCCCGCAGGTCCATCCGAATGATGGACTCGTCATCGGCAATGATCACTCGTGTCCGCTCTGCCATTACCTACCTCCTTGGCTGTGTTTGGGGAATGTTACAACCGCAGAGACGCCTTTGTCCCGGCTGAAAAGCTCAAATGAACCCTTGAGATCGCCCTCCGCCAGGGTCCGCACAATCTGCAAACCCAGACTGGTTGTCCGCGACAGGTCGAACTCCTGGGGCAGTCCCACACCGTCGTCATCCACCGAGATGGTGACGTTCTCACCGTCATCCTTCAGATTCACGGTGACAGTGCCCCCCTCTTGCCGGTCGTAGCCGTGCTCCAAGGCATTCTGGAGCAACTCGTTGATTACCAAGGCGCAGACGGTGGCCGGTTGGGTGGGCAAGTAGATATTCGGTCCCCGCAGATCCAGGCGTATGGGCCTCTCCTGATCCAGCACCCCCTCCAGGATCTGGCTGATGATCCGCTGGCTGACGTCCCGGATGTTGATCACGCGAGCCTGCTGGTGAGCCAGAAACTCGTGGATCACCGCCACGCTCAAGATACGGTTGATGCCCTCCTGCAACGCCCTGCGGACCTCCGCCGAGTCGGCTCGCCGCGCCTGGAGGCGAAGCAACGAGGCAATGGTCTGCATGTTGTTCTTGACGCGGTGGTGGAGCTCCTGGATCATGGCCACCTTGACCCGCAGCTCCTCCTCCTGGCGGCGAGCCTCGGTCTCGTCACGGATGGTCATCAACACGCCCACCACCTGGGGAGAGCCATCCCCAGGGCGGAAAAGCCTGCCGAGCCCCCTGCGCAAGGAAAAGAGCGGAATCGCCTTTTTGACCCAGACAAGGTCCTGCAACTGGAATTCATCTTCCAGGCACTCGGCGTTCTCCATGGCTTCAAAGAGCAGGTGATTGTCGTCCAGTTCCAGATCGGCGATGTGGCGCTTTCGCAGATCGCCGGTGTACCCCATCTTGCGATAGAGATTGGTGGCAATGCCGCTGACGTACTGGATGCGACCCTGCGCATCTACGACGACGACGCCATCGTGCTCGGCAAAGGGGGTCAGGCGCTCTGCGCCGACCAGATGGCCGGCCAGGATCGACTCCTGGAGCTGTCTCAAGGCCTGCTGGAACACCTTGCTGCGGCGCCGGTGGCGTTCTCGCTCGATGAGATTGGTCTCAATGCAGATCGCCGCCACCACCCGGTCACCGCCGGCTCGAACGGGATAGGTCTGCTGCAAGACAGGAGAGCCCTTGGCCGGAGGCCGGGGCACATTGCCTTCCCGGCGGATCTCCACCAGGCCCCGGCGGCCCTCCTGCAACGCCCGGATCACGGCCGGCTCGTCGGCAAAGCTCACCTCGCGCTCAACCAGCGATTCGTTGTAGATCGGCAGGATGGAGTGTGGGCTGGCCTGGGCAACCAGAACCGCCCGCTCGGAGGTCATGGGGCAATACATCAGGACGTCCGCACGGCTCAGATCGGCGAGGATCCCCAGATTTCCCTGGAACGCCTCCAGGAAGGTGATATCCTCTTGTGTTAAACTCTCGCATGTTTGAACGACGCTGTTCATCTGCTCCTCGGCTCCGAGTGAGCGCCAGCCTGGCCTGGACCACGACGAAGCAGTGTGCATTGTTTCGTCTCGAAGGCGCCTCTCTAGGTTGCAGATATAAAGCGATGGCCGACAGCACGACACCATCGACCATCTTCTTCGTGGTCGGGGCGGCCCGATTTGAACGGGCGACCACTTGAACCCCATGTAGGTCGCACACATGTTCTAACCAGCGACCACTTGACCGCCGTTTCGGGCCTCTAGTGTGCTCTCCGGTCCAGGGAAACAAGTGACCTCTGGTTAGTCAGGCCACACTCCGTAACCCGCACGCCCATATCGTTGCGCGGAACCCCAAGCGCAGGACCGATAAGGTGCGCCCCTAGGGTTCCAATCGCAGAAGTAGTATACCGAAGAATGGTGGACTTGTCAACTGGGAAGCTGCCGAACACAGGGCGAGTGGCCAGCGGGCTGTGACAGGCTGAT
>Ga0180438_10008128_pt1 | contig 13420 bp, 11 predicted proteins | sample SS_ome_12_FD_132455 | JGI IMG/M metagenome (GOLD analysis project Ga0180438, IMG submission 132455) | Hypersaline lake sediment archaeal communities from the Salton Sea, California, USA - SS_3_D_2 metaG | ecosystem: Environmental > Aquatic > Non-marine Saline and Alkaline > Hypersaline >... | reverse complement strand
CTGTGCAAGTGGGCGATGAGCGCTTTTCGGGTGAGCCTTAGCGCAGGTAAGGTGAAGAATCAGTCTCCGGCGGAGATTGAGGAGCAGTTGGCATCGGCGGCGGCCGAGCAAATCGAGAAGAAGGACTGCTCGGAGGTTTTGGAATTTTTGAAGGAGGATTTTGCGGCGCGGATGTTTGCGGAATGGGCGAGGGCCAAGTTCGAGATAAGGCTGGAGGTCGAGGATCTGCAGGATTTGAATACGGGGCAGATTCGAGAGCGGCTGTTGAGGCAGACGGCGGCGAAATACAAGCAAAGGGAGATCGAGTATCCGGTCGAGTTTGCGATGAGCATGGTTTACGGGCGTGAGGGTCCGAACGTGTACGCGTACGAGGCGCTGGTGGAGTGGGCGAACAAGAAGTATAACGCGGGGCTTTCGGTGGAGCGGATACAGGAGAGCAAGCCTCGGGCTCTTCATAAGGAGCTGCTGGAGCTGAGCGAGCGCTATAACAACGGCGAACTGGAGCGTGAACTGGATAGCAAGATTGGCAGTTTGCAGCCGCCGGAGCTGGTGAACTGGGCGAACGAGCGATTCAGCGTATCTTTCCGGGAAGAAGAGCTGGGTGATGGGCCGGAGCGTCGGCAGAAATTAGCGGCGGCTGCGCGGGAGTTTCTGCGTGCCGAGCTGAGCGACCTTGAGAAGTATGTGCTGCTGCAGATATACGACAGCGCGTGGAAGGACCATTTGTACGCGATGGACCATCTAAAGGAGAGCATCTGGACGCGGTCGTTTGCGGAAAAGGACCCGAAGATCGAATACAAGCGCGAAGGCTTTCGTATGTTCAACGAGATGCTGGAGAGCATCGAGGACCGGGTAACGGATGTTATCTTCAAGGTTCGCCTGGAAGCGGGAGCGCGTGCTCGGAGCGTTTGGCAGGTGAGCCAGACGGCGCACGATGAGGTTGGTCAGTTTGCGATGACGGAGCGTCAGCGTGCGGCGGCGCAGGCGCCGCAGGGCGAGCAGAAGGTCAAGCAGATTCGGCTGGAGCAGCCGAAGGTCGGCAGGAATGAGCCGTGCCCCTGCGGCAGCGGAAAAAAATACAAGAAGTGCTGCGGAAAAGAGGGATAAGAACAGCGGAGAGCGGTCAGCGGGTGTCTAGCCTTGCTGGTTACGGAAAGACATTTTGGACGAAATACCTTCAAGAGACAGCTATTCAGCGATCCCGATTTTGTTGTCGGCTGCAGACGAGGCGAGAATGCCAAATTGCCAAAGGTATTTGCAAATCTGTGCTCTTAATGAACAGCCTATTGACCGGGAAAGTCCCATGCACTATTGTATTTGATGTGTAGTTGCGTGGTGATGCGCTTTAGGAAAAGACTATGCTGACCCGATTAAAGGTTTCCGGCTTCAAGAACCTTATCGACGTCGACGTGCGCTTTGGCCCCTTCACCTGCATTGCCGGGCCCAACGGTGCCGGAAAATCTAACCTGTTCGACGCTATCAGATTTCTTAGTGCACTGGCCGACAAACCATTGATGGAAGCCGCATCATCTGTCCGAGACGAGACGGGAAAAACCACGGACGTCAGAAGCCTCTTCTACCGGCATGGCGACCAATACGAACCCAAGATGTCCTTTGAGGCAGAGATGATCGTGCCGCGCGAAGGCGCAGATGACTTAGGACAAAAAGCCAGAGCAACAATCACATTCCTTCGGTATTCAATCGTTCTTGGCTATCGAAAGAACAAGACTATTGGGTCGCTTGGATCACTCGAACTGCTCAAGGAAGAATTGAATTATATAACTCTCGGCCAAGCCGCCAAGCATGTCTTATTTCCCCATTCTCCCTCCAAGTGGCGCATGAGCATAGTCCAAGGCCGCCGCTCAGGTTCTCCCTTCATATCCACATCTGGAAACGGCCACAACTCACGTCTAATAATGCTTCATCAGGACGGCGGAGGCGGAAAACCCTTCCCACGTAAGGCGGATGACCTGCCAAGAACAGTTCTGTCTGTCACCAATGCGGCGGAGAGTCGGACAGCCCTCCTCGCGCGTCGCGAGATGCAATCCTGGCAACTTCTTCAACTTGAGCCGTCGGCGCTGCGAAAACCAGATGAATTCTCAGCGCCCACCAAACTTGGTTCTAATGGCTCTCACCTTGCGGCAACTTTGTACCACTTGGGGGCCCAAGAACCGTCCGGCAAATCTGCTCGTAAGGCCCGCGCAGACCACAGGGCCGCTGTATACGCCCAAATCGCCAACCGTCTTTCCGAATTGATTGACGATGTACGTGACCTTTTTGTTGACCGCGATGAGCGCAGAGAATTGCTTACATTGTACGTCACGGGAAAAGACAAGACTTCCCACGCAGCTCGCGCGTTATCCGATGGGACGTTGCGGTTTTTGGCTCTTGCGGTTCTGGCCCAAGACCCGGAAGCACAAGGTGTACTATGCTTAGAAGAACCGGAAAACGGTATCCATCCAGAGCGTATTCCCGCCATGATCCGACTCCTTCAGGACATCGCGACCGACCCGACCGAGGCCGTAGGCCCGGATAATCCCCTTCGTCAGGTTATTGTCAACACCCATTCGCCCCTGCTTGTCCAGCAGGTGCCGGATGACAGCCTCCTGGTTGCAGAAATAAAGGAATCCTTTCACGAAGACCACCGCGTTAAGGGTGCCTGTTTTAGCTGCTTGCCGAAGACTTGGCGCATCGAGAAGTCACCGAATGCGGAGCGTGAACATGTTTGCCCCAAAGGCAAGCTACTTGACTACCTTAACCCGGTTCCTTCGGCCAAATACCACGATGAACTTCAGCAGGTACCCGCTTCCGCTCGCCGCAGAACCCACCGGCGAGTCGTTGACCGCGAAGACATGCAACTTCTATTGTGGCCCACACCCCGCCAGTAGAAATGGATCAATTGAGATACACCTTACTTTCCGATGGTTCTTCCAACAGAGCGCTCATGCCGATACTTGCATGGGTTTTACAACAACATTTGCCGCGAGCCGGGATCCAAGGCGAGTGGGCCGATCTGAGACGGCTACCCAAGCCTCCGCCGAGATCGAGAATGCCTGAAAGAATCCGGTTAAGCCTCGATCTATACCCTTGTGATTTACTCTTCATTCATCGCGATGCAGAGAACGCTGCCCCCGAGAAAAGGATATCTGAGATTACTGGAGCCCTGCAAGAGGTTCAAGCTGAGATTCAACTTCCGCCCACGGTCCTCATCGTACCTGTGCGGATGTTGGAGGCATGGCTCCTATTCGATCTTCGTGCTATAAGGAGGGCTGCAGGGAATCCCCACGGAACGCAACTGCTTAATCTGCCAAGACCTGCTCGACTGGAGAACCTGTCCGACCCGAAGACCCGACTTAACCAAATCTTGCGTGCGGCGAGCGGGCTGAGTGGGCGTCGCCTGAAATCGTTTGACCATAACTTAGCCCTTCATCGAATTCCCGATTACATCGAAGACTTCAGCCCATTGCGAACTCTGCCTGCGTTCCAGAGACTTGAGAACGACATTTTGGAGACCATCCGGTCGTGCGGTTGGCATTGAAGTCTCTTTATGCGCCACGGCCCTGCAACTCCTTGGGTATGTAATTCTTCGCCCAGCAAGTTTCGGGACTTATGAAGCGTGTCCCCTATTGGCTGCACAATAAGGGCGGAATAGCATTCTTCTCAGCAGATTTTGTGGTGAGTTCGAAATCAGGCGTTTTCGATGGATTTGTCGGCCGCGGCAAGTCTGCGCGTGGGTGGCGGGTTATTGTTTTATCGAGTAGGTCAGGACGTTCACGGAGGCGGGGGGAAGGACAAAGGCACGCATCAGTGAGGCGGTGCCTGAGACTTCTGTGGGCCTGACAGCTTCGGGATTCTCGAAGGTGTTGTGGGCGTGGATGTCGGAGGCCTTTAGGGTTCGCCAGGATTTGAAGTCGGCTTTGGAGACGCCGAGGAGGTCCACCTCGATTGTTGCCGACTCGCCGGCGTGCGTGTTTACGACGGTGATGGTCAGGATGTCGTCATTCTGCGAGCAGGAGGCGGCGACGTGGGGCAGCTTGTTCGGCGTGTCGCCCTTGTCGGTAAAGGGAATCTGCGTGGTGGTGACATCGCATTGGAGGGCTTCGGCGCCCTGATGCGGGACGTACATTTCGAAGACGTGATAGGTCGGTGTGGTAATCATCTCGGCGCCTTTGGTCAAAATCATGCACTGGAGGACGTTGATGGTTTGCGCGATGTTGGCCATGCCGATTTTGTCGCAGTGGCGGTTGAAGATGTTCAGCGTCAGAGCGGCGAGCAGGGCGTCGCGCATGGTGTTTTGCTGTCGGAGAAATCTGGGGTTGGTGCCGGGGATAACGTGGTGCCAGGCGCCCCATTCACAGACGGCGAGCTTTACGCTGTGGCCGGGGTCGTACTGGCCCATAATCTCCCAGTGCTTGAGGGCGATTTCTTCAAGGCCGAGGCCTTTCGCCAGCAGCCCGTACCATTCATCCGTGGTGTACTCTGTGGCGGTTCCATAGGCCTTGCCGCCGGTGTAATAGTGCATGTCGAATGCCTCCACCCGACCAAGGCGGTTTCTGCCTTTGGTCTCTTCGCCGACCATAGTCTTGAAAAATCCGCGTGTCCAGTCGTAGTCGGCGCTGGATGGTCCGCAGGCGATTCGGTAGAAGCCCTCTTTTGGCGGAAAGTGGCAGTACTCGGAGAATTGCCTGTAGAGCAGGGCGTAGTGGATGGGGTCCATGGAGCCGCCGCAGCCCCAGTTTTCGTTGCCGATGCAGATGTAGCGTACATTGAATGGCTCCGGGTGTCCGTTGTTGGCGCGCAGGTTTGCCAGCGTTGAGTCACTGCTGACGTTAAGGTATTCCAGCCAGTCGCGCATCTCCTGGGGCGTTCCGCTTCCGACGTTGGCTGCAATCATTGGCTCGGCGCCGACCTGTCGGCAGAAGTCGATGAACTCGTGTGTTCCGAAGTGGTTGTTTTCGATGACGCGTCCCCAGTGGACGTTAACTCTCTTAGGGCGATTCTCGCGGGGGCCTATTCCGTCCTGCCAGTGGTAGCTGTCAGCGAAGCAACCGCCGGGCCAGCGAATGACGGGGGGCTTAATTTTTTTCAGTGTTTCGACGACGTCGGTGCGGATGCCGCGGACGTTGTGAATCTCGGATTCGGGTCCGACCCAGATGCCTTCTTCGATGCAGTGACCGAGGTGTTCTGCGAAGTGGCCGTAGATGTTGGGGTTGATGGTGCCGATTTTTTTGTCGGCGTGAATGACGACGGTGTGCATGGGCGAAGTTGATTGCGCCGGCGCGACTTGGGTGAGCAGAGCGATTGATAGAAAGACAGCAACCAGGAGTGTGTGGAGCGGGTTTGAGTCTTTAAGCCTTTGAGTCAGCATTTCGGTCCTCCTTGTGTCAGGTATTTCGAATCAACTATTAGAGGCAAACGCGGTTGGTATGGTACCGGCGGCGGGGGGCGTTGTCAAGCGGATGGGTTCAGAGGCAGCAGCAGGGTCTTGGCGGGATGGTCGTGGGCCGGTTCAGGACGGGTACGAATGGGCATAAGTGGTTTGCGTTGGGGCGGTTTCCTGGTATAATAATTCTTCTTGATTCCGTGGTGTGCGAGCGGATTGGCGGTCAATCCGGCACACACGATTGGTCGATTCTTAGCTAAAAAGGGAGGCAAAAGTGAAAACGAAGTTTTACACGGCAGCGCTGGTCTTAGCGTGTTTGGCGGCTGGGGTGGCGGCGGCGGAGAATGATGCGAACGAGAAAGCGGCGGCAGCGAAGGACGCGAACGAGAAAGCGGCGGCAGGGGCGGTCGGGGCGGAGCCGAATGTTCCGACCACAAGCGACGGGCTGCCGCTGGTGACGGAGTTGGATAAGTACAGCTACGCGAGGGGTACGCAGACGGGCCAGAGCTTGAGGAGGCGCGGGATGGATCTGAACATTGAGGCTTTCATGAGCGGTTTGAGAGAGGCGTTGGCCGGTGTGAAGCCGGTACTGGACCAGGGGCAAATGCGGATGCTTATGACGGAATTTCATAAGCGCAGCATGGAGAAAGAGATGCGGGGGCGTGAGAAGGTTGAAGCGGCGAAGAACTTGGCCGAAGGGCGGGCCTTTCTTGCGGCGAACAAGAACAAGGAGGGAGTGAAGGTGCTGCCGAGCGGTCTGCAGTATAAGGTACTCAAGGCGGGAACGGGTAGGAGGCCGAAGTTGACGGACCGGGTCAAGACGCACTATCGTGGCCGGTTCACAGATGGCAAGGAGTTCGACAGCTCGTACTCGAAGGGTCAGCCTTCGGAGTTTTTCGTTGGCCGGGTAATCAAGGGCTGGACGGAGGCGCTGCAGCTTATGAGAGAGGGCGCCAGGTGGGAATTGTACATACCGCCGAATCTGGCTTATGATGCGCGCGGTATGCCGCCGAAGATTGGGCCGAATGCGACGCTTATTTTTGAGGTTGAGCTGATCGAGGTGCTTGGGCAAGAACCGGCGGCCGTGCGGTAATCGGGTTAGCGGAGTTCGCGGGCGGGGTTGCTGTTGGAGCCGATTTTTGAGTTTGACGGCCACGCGTGGGAGGCTCAAAGGTTTGAAATTTTGAGTTTATACAAGACGGACGGGCAGTTTGGCTGGTTACTCACGGCGTGAAACGGTGTACAATCGAGCGAGCGCAAAGAAGCGCCCCTGAGGTCTCGAAGTGAAAGGGAATTTGGAGCAGCGCATCGGATGGGCGAAAGAAGATTGAAGACGGCGGTACTCGGGCTCTCAAGTGGCGGCAAGCTTGTGGTTGAGGCGGCATCGCAGGTGGGGTATTTTGAGCTTCAGGCGGTAGCGGACAGGGAGGGTCAGGTTGCCGAGCGGACGGCTCAGGAATACGGCTGTGAGGCTTACGATGATTACCGGCAGCTTTTGGCGCAGAATCAGTTCGACTGTGTTCTGGTTGGGGCACCGATACACAGTTGTGAGGAACATCTTCGGGCGGCGATAAGGAAGAAGTGCAACATATTGAAGCTGTGGCCGCCTGCGAGGAATTTCGAAGAAGCAGTGGAGCTTCATCGGCTCAGCGAGGCCGAGGGAATAAAGTTCGCGGTAGCGAATCCGTGGCGTTTTGCCGAGGCTTTTTTGGCTCTGAGGGAGGAGGTTGAGCAGGGCCGGGTCGAGCATATCTTTTTGGTTTCCATGCGGGGTGACTTTGCGACCGAGGTGGATTCGGCCTGGCGTGCGGACCCGAAACTGGCGGGCGGCGGCGTGCTGCTGCACAGGTGTTACGGTCTGGTGGACCAGTTGGTGTGGAACTTCGGGGTACCGGCGCAGGTTTATGCTTTGAACGTCAATAAGGCCGGGGACAGGCAGCAGCGATTTTATCGGACTGAGGACGCGGCGGTCCTGGCGCTGAGATTCAGCGATTCGTTCATTGGGTATCTGACGGCGTCGCCATCGGTGGACACGGAAGCTCCCAAAGAGGTTATGGAGGTCTTCGGCACATACAGGACCGTGACGGTGAGCCCAAATTGCTTCGCTGTTTACGACCGGGAGCACGGCAGCGGCGAGCAGCGCGGCTGTGAATATGACGAGTCTGGCTGCATGCAACGCGCGTTGGAAAACTTTGCGTTGAGCATCCTGTGGCCCGATAAAAACGCTCTTTGCAGCAGTCTGGTGGAGAATTTGGAAAACCTGGCTGTTATCGAGGCGTCATATCTGTCAGCACGAACAGGTATGCCTGAAGAACCGGTGCGTGTGCTGCGTATGTTGCGGCGGGAGTCGACATTTATGTGGCCGGGGCATAACGAATAGGAGGTGGTAGGCAAAGAGCGGGAGCTGGAGGCTGTATTTGGGCCGGGCAAAGCGCTGTGTGGGCAGGCGCAAGCGGGCAATCGAACCAAGGATGGGCCGGAGCTGTATATGTGGAGTGGGAGGGCAGACAAAGCCGGCTTGCATTGTCGAACGGAATCCGGAGATTTGATAACAATAAGCGTTTGACAAAGAAATCGCCCAGTGGTAAACTCCGGGACTGAGTTGTCAGGTAGTTTTTGACTTTTTTGGAGGTTCTGATATGGAAGAAGAAAAGAAGAAGCCCATTATGATCGGAGTCATCGTCGGATGTTTGGCAGTCGCGGGAGCGATCACATACTTTACCCACTCGGGTGGGGGCGGGGGCATTCCTGACACGTTTGCAGACGAATACGTGTGGATGGTGTGTCGCAATCCTGCCTGCGGTCACTCCTGGGAGATGAATAAGAAAGAGTATTACGAGATGGTGGAGCAATTTCGGATTGAGAACCCCGGAGTAATGGAGAATCCGGCAGCGACTTGTCCGAAATGTGGTGAGCCAAGCGGTTATGCAGGGTTCAAGTGTGAGAAGTGCGGGCTGGTCTTCGAAAAAGCGGCAGTTCCCAATACATTTGAAGACAAGTGCCCGAAGTGCGGTTATAGCGCGATAGAAGAGGGTAGAAAGAAAAGGGCGGAGGAGCGCGGCGGTGGTTAGTCAGGGAGGGACCGGCAGCAGGCATTGCATATCGTGATGGAGCCGGGGAGTTGCCGGGTGTGTGCTTGTTCTTCCCGGCCCAGGTTTGGACACAGGACTTGATGATTTTTGGCAAGCCCAACGCAGTTGTTGGGCTTTTTTTCTTTGTGTGAATCCCATTTGCCTGAGTCGGGGGCCTGCAAGCGGCGGAGGTGAGACAAGCGGAGAGTGGGGTCACTTGAAGAATTGGCCAAAGGGCAACCAATGGCTGTTGAGCGTGTGGTCTAATCGCGGGTGCGGTGGCCGCAGGCAAGGATGGCGGCGCTTGTAATTTCGGTAATTGTACGGTATTCTGGCGGTAGAAGAGTAGCGGCGAATTTCCTGAGTGTTAAATATGGCAAACGACACATCAGCCAAGAGAGGGGTGGAATCGCATTGCGGCGGGGGGCGATTTGCGACCACGCACTGGAGCGTGGTTCGGGCGGCTGGTCGTCCGGAGTCGGCCGGGTATCGGCAGGCACTGGAGACGCTCTACCGGAGTTACTGGTATGCGCTTTACGCGTATCTGCGCCGAGAAGGATATGGGCGTGATTTGGCGGAGGAACATACACAGGCCTTTTTTGCCCGGCTTCTGGAAAAGCGGGGGCTGGGGCTGGCGGACCCCAAGAGGGGAAAATTCCGCTCGTTTCTGCTGGCTTCATTAAAGAACTTCCTGGCGAACGAGGCCAGACGTGCCGGAGCCCGGAAGCGTGGGGGCGGTCAAAAAACGCTTTCGCTGGATTTTCGAAATGCTGAGAGCCAATACGCACTGGAGCCGGCAGACCGGCTCTCGCCGGACAAGCTCTTCGAGCGGTCGTGGGCCTTGACGGTTCTGAAGCAGACGATGGTACTTCTGGCAGCGGAGTCGAGGACACCCCGGAAGCACAAGCTTTTTGAGCATCTGAAGAACTACCTGACGATGGATAAGCTGTCGGTACCTTACAAGCAGCTCGCCGAGCAGCTTGGGATGAGCGAGGCTGCGGTGAAGGTGGCGGTTTATCGGCTCAAGAAGCGGTACCGCGAGCTTCTGCGCGAGGAGATTGCCCATACGGTGACCAGCGAGCAGGAGATAGACCAGGAGATTCGGGACCTTTTTGCGGCGTTGGGCTGCTGACGGGGGGAGAAGGCAGTCGGAGGTTTTTTTGCCGGAGCTTGTAACCTCGGCGGGCGTTTGCGTTAGTAATAAGCGGAGCGGCAAAGAGCCGCCCCCGCAATAGGAGCGTTTTTGATGAGCGACGAAAGAGAATGTCCGCAGTGTGGCGCCGAGCTGCCGCCGGACGCGCCACAAGAGCTTTGCCCGAAATGCCTTATGAAGATGGGGCTTCCCACGGGGGTAGATATAAACAAAGCAGGTACAGAAGGCAGCGACAGCGGCGCGGCACCGCAGTCCGGTCCGAGCGGATTTTCGCCCCCTGAGCCTGCGGAGCTGGCCGAGCAGTTTCCGCAATTGGAGATTCTAAAGTTGCTGGGTCAAGGGGGAATGGGGGCGGTCTATAAGGCCAGCCAGACCGCTTTGGACCGGCCGGTGGCATTGAAAATTCTGCCGCCTGAGGTCGGGCAGGACCCGGCCTTTGCCGAACGTTTCGCGCGCGAGGCCCGCGCGATGGCCAGACTGAACCATCCGCATATCGTCTCGGTGTATGACTTCGGCAAGACGCCCGGCGGGCTGTACTACTTCGTGATGGAATTCGTGGACGGCACGGACCTGCGGCACGTCATCCGTTCCGGTGAGGTTTCACCGAAGGAGGCGCTGGCGATTGTGCCGCAGATATGCGAGGCACTGCAGTACGCACACGAGGAGGGGATTGTGCACCGTGACATCAAGCCGGAGAACGTGCTGCTGGACAAGAAGGGGCGGGTCAAGATTGCGGATTTCGGTCTGGCAAAGCTGTTAGACCGCCCGGCCACTCCATACACCCTTACCGATCCGGCTCAAAGAATGGGCACGCCTCACTATATGGCCCCGGAGCAGGTCGAGCACCCGCACGATGTTGACCACCGAGCCGATATCTATTCGCTGGGCGTGGTCTTTTATGAAATGCTCACCGGCGAACTGCCTTTGGGCCGATTCCCGCCGCCCTCACGCAAGGTCCACGTCGACGTTCGCCTTGATGAAGTCGTGCTAAAGACGCTCGAAAAAGAACCCGAGCTTCGCTACCAGCAGGCCTCACAGGTTAAGACCGATGTTGAGAGCATCTCGTCGAGCCCACGTGCTGCCGATGATGTCGAAGCGATACGTCAGCGCGTCTGGATTCCGGCTGTGGGCCTGGTCATCGCCGGTGTCATCAACTGCCTCTATATTGTGGGGGCGCTGAGTGTCGGCGACAGGCCGTTGGCCGTTGTCCCCGTGGTATATTCGGTTGCGGTGCTGCTGGGCGGCTGGCATCTGATGCAATTGCGTTCGCTCGCACTGGCGGCAATAGGCAGCGCGCTGGCGATACTGCCGCTGGGGCCCGCTGCTCTGATCGGGCTGCCGATGGGGATTTGGGCCGTGATACTTCTGAGCAAACAGGAGGTGCGAGCCGCTTTTGGCCAGCGGCGAAGCGAGGTCTCGGTCCCTCCAAAGGTTCGAAAGTTTGCGGTTTCGGCGGTTGACCAGGTAAAGGCAGCGGTTGACCGTGAAAAGGCGGAGTTTCAAAAGCTCAGACGTGAAGAACACACGGATGCAAAGAATCCTGAGTCGCGAGACCCGGAGGCAGCGATGACAGCCAGGGGGATGACTATGGCCATTGTGTCTTGCGCGCTGGGCCTATTGAGTATCCTTTTTGTATCGCTCAACGCCGACTTTCCAATTAGGTTTGCACTTGGATTTGCGAGCCTGGCTGTCGCAATATTCACCGGCGTGGTTGGGATAAGGAGCGTCAAGAGCTACAGAGAGCAGATATTGCAGACCTGCCTGGCGGGAGCCGGCATCTTCTTCGCAGCAGTCGCCGCTCTTAGCCTTGTGAGCAACGTGAATATGCTGTGGTAGAAATCCTCCGCGCCGTCTGCACAGGCGCTCGGCCAACGCCATCATCTGCTACTGCCCGCTGATACTTATCGGCTTGTCCAGCTTGTTGAAAGCCTGCTGGAGGACGTGGAAGAATTTTTCATTGTCGGGCCAGAGAATTCTGTCGTCCTGCGGCATCGGCTCATCGAGGTGTTTCAGGAACCGGGCCAGAACCTGGTCATCAAGTTTCTCGGCAGAAAGCCCGAGGCGGAGCTTGTCTATGTAGTGACCGTTGATTATCTGCTCATACTGACCGGCCAACGGCAACACCAACATCTTCTTGCCGAGGTACAAACACTCGCTTATCAGGGAAAAGCCCGCTGAGGCTACCACCCCGCGGCACGAGGCCAAGTCACGAAGAAATCCTTCTGTTGACCGCTCCTTAAAGACGCAGTTGCCTGCTTGTCCACACTGGTCAAAGCCGTAGACAAAGAACTTCTGGCCTGCAAACCTGCCCAAGAGCTGCTGGAGCTCTTGCCTGCCTTTTCCGGTAGTGGTGTAGAGCAGAATGTGCTGAGCCTCGCGGGTCTCAAGGCTCCGGACAACATCCCGCACCACTGGCGGCGCCAAAACCGCCTGGTCAATCCGCAAAGGTGTGCGAAAGAAATTTATAATTACATAAGCGGCCGCCCCGACGTAGTAGCACTTGGTGACTATGCTGGAGGTGAGACGTGAGAACCAGTTTTTCTGCGGATGGTCCAGTTCGCACAGGGTGAGCATGTGCTCGTGGTCGATGCTGATAAAGGGCACGCGGTTCCGCCATGCCCACCAGGCGCTGAAGGGCTCGAAATCGGATATGACCAGCTCGGGGCCAAAGGGTTCAAAATGCTGCCTGAAGAGCTCATCGTTCTGGCGGTTGCCTTCGGGAAGATTCAGGAGGTTTCGCTTGAGCGTCTCGGATTTGTCGACCCGCCCGTCTTCGTAGGCGAAGGAAAGGCCGAATATCTCCCTGACCCGCTCGCCGAAGTACTGCCGCAGATAGGCAAGTGACTTCTTGTAGCCGACGAACATCAGATCGTGACCGGCATCCAGCAGGCGCTGGCCAATAAGGTGCGACCGGCTGCTGTGGCCGAAACCTTCCCCCGCCACGCCATAAATTATCCTGGCCATACCAGCGTCCTCATAGAGCTGCGAAATCTTGGCCCCGTGGGAAGTCAGGAAAGCACGCAATCGGCTTCACCTGATTTGCAAGTCCTTTAGTGACGACCCGAAACGGATATCTCTCTCACTCTAAAAACCCAATGCTTACCTTCTTGAGGCGCGGCAGGTCCTGCCGGCATGTGTCCCAGACCACTTTTGTGTTGACGCCGAAGTACTGATGAATCAAGAAGTTCCGCATGTCTTTCATTTGCCGCCAGGGTCCGTCCGTGTGCTGTCGCCGAAACTCGTCGGACAGGTTCTTTGAAGCTTCACCGATTATTTCAACTCCCTTATTAGGGCATCAATCATCATCCTGTTGGACGTAAACTCATCAAAGCCGACGCCTTCGAGGTACTGCTCGATGCTTTCAATAGCATCGCGAATATGTATCAGGTAGGTCCTGTCACTTTTTGTAGACATATTCGGCCCCGGCGAGAAGTTCGTCGCGAAAGTATTTGCTTATGGCCTGCGGGGTGACGAGGTCCACCGGCCTTTGCAGGCAGGACTCAAAATTATTCTTTATATCCGACAGTGCAAAAAAACCAATGACCGCGTCTTGGGCGAAGTCTATCAGCACATCGATATCGCTGTCCTCTGTCGGCGTGCCGCTTACGTGAGAGCCGAACACGGCCACGGATTTGATATCATCCGAATACGGTCCGCTCCTGACCGCTTCCAACAATCTTGCCTTTATTTCCTGGTTAGTCATGGCATCAAGTTTATATTCCCATTGTGTATGTTGTCAAACTGAAATCCGCCGACTGTATGAAATCTGCCGTCACGTCCTGAGTGTTTTGTCTGCAATCGTGGGAGTTGTTT
>Ga0180438_10008127_pt1 | contig 13420 bp, 13 predicted proteins | sample SS_ome_12_FD_132455 | JGI IMG/M metagenome (GOLD analysis project Ga0180438, IMG submission 132455) | Hypersaline lake sediment archaeal communities from the Salton Sea, California, USA - SS_3_D_2 metaG | ecosystem: Environmental > Aquatic > Non-marine Saline and Alkaline > Hypersaline >... | reverse complement strand
CCGGAGGGGCAAGGAGGTAGAGGCTGGGCGTGTGCGGGGACGGGCTGCATGCGCTGCGGCGGAGAATGTGGGATTCGAACCAACGAGACCCCTTGTGGGGGCTTACGCGATTTCGAGTCGTGCGCCTTCGATCGGCTCGGCCATCAGGTCAACAGGGAGAATCGGTGCACGCAGTGCTCACACGGCTCTTCGTTGTGTGCAGGTGGCAGCGCCATCTCTGGGGGAGATCATGTGGCGAAATCATATACGGTGAGCGCTACACCACTGCGTTACCCGATTCGCCAGCCTCTGGTTGCATGGTGTATGCAGCCGCGCGAAGTGTCAAGCCGCGGTATCTGCACACCCGGGCAGGACCGCGCGCCTTCAACATTGCGGCCGCGGTCTGGGAGCTATCAGAATGCCGCCGCGCGGCGCCGCGGCTAACTTTCGGCCTCACCGTTCGGAACGTACCAGCAGGAGGCGCCACCGCGGTGCATACACTTCTCGGCATCGTCTCCGAGAGCGATATCGTGACGCGGGCACACGAGAGGGCCCAGCCGGTAGCCCACCGCTGGAGGGGTGAGCCATCGCCGTTCCTGTCGAATCCGGGAACAGGCTCCAGGTGGCAAGCCAAGCGGGATGATGTAATCGACAGACATACAGATCCCCTCGCGCCGTCCAAAGCGGCAATCCGCCCGGACCTGCCAGGAACTATAGCACGCGACAGACGGGGTCTGCAACAGGAACAGGGCTTGCTGCGCCGCCGCTGCAGCGAGGCCGCTCTATGTCCACTCCTCACCCGGTCGAAGGGGCGACAGGTCTGCGGACGCGCGAGCCGCCGGCAGGCGGGACGGCGTGCGCTGCGGTTGGCACGCGCACCAAAGGTGGCCTCAGTGAGCGGTAATGTTAGATGCGGGCGGGTGCCTCCAGCATCTGCTGGACGGCTGCCACGAGTTCGGTGGGCGAGCACGGCTTGCTCATGTAGAGATTCGCGCCCGCCAACCACCCTTGGAGGACGTCTCCATGTTCCTCTCTGACCGTGAGCAGGATGACCGGCAGCTCCTTCGTCGCCGGCCGCTCCCTGAGCTTGCGGAGGACAGTGAAGCCGTCCATGTCGGGCATGTTGACGTCGAGCACGATGAGGTCGGGGGTCTCTTCGATCACCTTGCGCAGACACGCAGGGCCATCCGCGACCGTGGAGACAGAGAATCCCGCCCCAGTCAGCACCTCGCGAACGAGTTCGAGCACAGGAGGATCGTCATCCACAACCAGAACACGTTTCTCCATGAACCTATCCCCTCAGACACCTGAGTGGCCAAATGGCCGTGCGAGACAGACGGGGCGCGGCGGAATACTCAGCAAGAAGCCCCATGTGGCGGCCATTCCATATGATACGCAACATTTATAGGCAACACGACTTGCGATATCTGTTGCCGCACTTGCGTTCTCATGCTGCGCAGGGCGGCTGGCGGAGTGCGGTGTCACGCCACCGAGCCCGTCATGGCGGTCGAGGGCGTCCGGGGAGGCAGCGGAGAGAGTGGGATTCGAACCCACGAGGCCCCTTGTGGGGGCCTACACGATTTCGAGTCGTGCGCCTTCGACCAGCTCGGCCATCTCTCCGTCTCTGAGTATACGTGGGGGCCGATACGGTGTCAAACCGAGGTGGCAGCGCGGCGCAATGTGAGGACGACGACCTGCGGGGGGCAGTTGATGCGGATGGGCGGGAAGACCTCGCCGAGGCCGCGGTTGACGAAGAGCCACTGTCGGCCGAGCCGGTGCAGCCCCGCGGCGCGGCTGCGGCCGATGGGCGAGGGCACGTAGAGAGGGCCCAGCCAGGGGAGCACGATCTGGCCGCCGTGTGTGTGGCCGGAGAGCACGAGCGCGGCTCGGGATGCGAGGGGCTGGAACACTATCTCGGGTGCGTGGCTGAGGAGGATCACGGGAGCGGAGTCGGGGATACCCGTGAGGGCGGCTTCGAGGTCGTCGCGCGCCATGTAGGAGGCGTCGTGCACGCCAGCGAGGTAGATGGCGGAGCCGCCGCGGTCGAGCCGAAGGTGGCTGTTGGCGAGCACAGTGACGCCGCGCTCCGAGAGGGCGGAAATCGCGCGCTCCTCCCCTACCCAGTGATCGTGGTTGCCGAGCACGGCGATGGTGCCGTCGCGTGCTCGGACCCCGCCCAGGGCGTCGGCGGTCATCGCCATGCGGCCGGCCCCCCGATCGGCCAGGTCGCCGGTGAATATCACGAGATCGCGCTCGGTGTCCGCGGCGATGTCGAGCCTCGCGCGGACGGCTTGGGGCGACAGAAAGGCCCCGCTGTGGAGGTCGGAGAGGTGGAGGATGCGATAGCCGTCGAACGCGTCCGGCAGGTCGGGTATGGCTACATCGTGGTGTGTCACTTCAACGTCCGAGGGGCGGGGGTGCAGGAAAGCGATCAACGCGAACCCTGTGAGGTAGGAGAATGCGGCGATGCCGGCGCCCGCGGCGGCCGCCCGCGGCGCGGACAGGCCGGGGTTGAGCAGCCACAGAAGCGCACTCCATGCGAGCCAGGGGACCACGAACTGAAGTAGGGCGAGCACGGCGCCGATCAGGTGGAACAGGCGGCGCGGCAGCGACCGCATTCGCTTTGGGATGCCGAGAGCCCTGACCACGCCGAGCAGGAGAGGCAGGCCGGCGAGAAGGCAGAGGGCCGCCTGCCATAGGGCCGCCGGGATCGACAGGCGGAGGAAGGCCGCGAGGGTTAAGAAGTAGCCTGCCTCGAGCCAGAGGATGAAGGCGAGGTGCCACCACGCGTTCGTGCGGCCGCGGCCGGCGGCGGGGCGATTCGGATCGCTCACCGGAGCTGCCATCGTTCGTCGAGTCGGTGGAGGCCCGCGTCGGCGGCGGCCTGGAGGGCGCGACGGAACTCGATCGTGGTGATGGGCCGCGCGATCTCCGGGACTTCCCGCGCGCGGTGCGCGGGACGATACTGGGCCATGACGTTGACATAGGTATGGGGGCTGAGGGAGGCGAGGTAGTCCATGATCGTCCTCGTGCCGGCCATGTCCTCGGGGAGCACGAGGTGCCGCACGAGCAGGCCGCGCCGGGCGATGCCCTGGTCGTCGACCGCGAGGTCGCCGACCTGTGCATGCATCTCGGCGAGGGCCTCGCGACAGCGATCCCAGTAGTCGGGGACTCCGGAGAGGCGGCGCCCGATGTCGTTGTCGCCGTATTTCGCATCGGGCATGTAGATGTCTACGATGTCTTCGAGCAGGCGCAGCACCTCCACTGACTCGTACCCGCCGCAGTTGTACACGATGGGAACGCGCAGGCCGTCGGCGAGTGCAATCCGGGTCGCCTCGATGAGCATCGGGCTCTGATGGGTGGGGGTCACCCAGTTGATATTGTGGCAGCCGGTGCGCTGAAGCTCGAGCATCATCTGGGCCAGCCGCCGGGGGCTCGTGGGCCGCCCCCGGCCGAGATGCGAGATGTCGTAGTTCTGGCAGAAGATGCACTTCAGGTTGCAGAAGGTCAGGAAGATTGTGCCGGAGCCGCGGCGGCCGACGAGAGGAGCTTCCTCCCCGAAGTGCGGGCCGTAGCTCGAGACGATGGGCTCGGCGCCGACGCCACAGAGGCCCTGCTCTCCTGCGAGCCGATCGACGGCGCAGTTGCGCGGGCAGAGCCGGCAGGAGCGCATCATCTCCCGCAGCTCGGCGGCGCGGTCGGCGACCGTGTCGGCGCCCGTGCGCGCGTAGGCAGGGGTGAACTCGCTCGCTGTCATCGCTGCAGGCGCCGGCCGCGGGCTGCGCTACTGCGGCCAGCGGAGGTCCCAGCTTGGCAGGTCGGCGACCAGCTTCTCATCGGTCAAGTCCAGGCAGACTGGGGTGATCGACACGCGCTTGTGGGCCACGGCGTCAACGTCGCTCCCGCATTGGGCGCTGCTGTCGATTCGCTCGCCGGTCAGCCAGTAGTAGGCGCCGCCCCGCGGGTCGGTTCTGCGCTCGATGCGGTTGCTGTATCGGAGGCGGCCTTGACGAGTGACGGCGAGGCCCGCTATCTCGGAGATCGGCGCGGCGGGGACGTTGACGTTGAGGAAGGTGCCGCGAGGGAGCCCGTGGGCGACGACCTGGCGAGCGAGGTAGTGTGAGAACTCTGCGGCGGGGCCGAATTCGGCGGCCTGGTAGGAGGCGACGCTGACGGCGAAGCTGGGAAGGCCGCCGATGGCGGCCTCCATGGCAGCGGCGACGGTCCCGGAGTAGCTCATATCGACGCCGAGGTTCGGGCCGAGGTTGATGCCGGAGACGACGAGGTCGGGGAGCCCGCCGAGGTGGTCGCTGACGCCGAGCGCGACGCAGTCGGCGGGGGTGCCGTTGCTGGCGAAGCCGCGGCCGCCGTGCAGCATCTCGACCGGCCTGAGTCGCAGCGGCTTGTGAAGGGTGATCGCGTGGCCGCAGGCGCTGCGAGGCCGTTCGGGCGCAATTGCGGTGACCTCGCCGAGCGGACTCAGCGCCTCGTAGAGCGCGATCAGCCCCGGCGCGTGAATGCCGTCATCGTTGGTGATCAGGATCTTCATGCGGCCTCGCGTCGCGCGTCTCGCCCGCGGCGCACCCATCCGACTGAGAACAGTGTCCGGGCGGCGAAGCTCACAGCTCTACGAGCTGTGCCGTCTGGATGCCGTCGACGAGGCGGATCTCCTGCATCACATCCTCGGGGACGGTGTTGTCCAAAGCCAGCACCATCACTGAGGGCCCGCCCGGGCCGGACTGCCTGCGGCCCACATGCATGCCGGCGATGTTGATGCTGTGCTCGCCGAGTATGCTGCCCACCTTCCCGATCATGCCGGGCTGGTCGATGTGCATGGACACGAGCATGTGGCCGGAGGGCTCGAAGTCGACGCGGTAGTCGTCCACTCGCACGATGCGGGCCTCGCTGCGCCCGAAGAGGGTGCCGGCGATGGTCCGCTCCTCGCCGTCGGTGGCCACGCGGGCGACGATCAGGCTGACGTAATCCTGCGGCTCGCGGCTGCGGGACTCGACCACGCGGAGGCCGCGCCCCTGGGCGACGACGGCGGCGTTCACCAGGTTGACCGGCTCGTCGAGGATCGGCGAGAGGAGGCCCTTGAGAAATGCCCGCGTCAGCAGGCGAGAGTCTTCCTCGCCGAGCTGACCGGCGTAGACGATCTCGACGGAGCTGAGCGGCCCCTCCGCCAACTGGCCCTGGAGGCTTCCCATCCTCTCCGCGAGCGGGAGGTATGGGTCCAATGTGCGCATGGCGTCCGCGCTGATGGGCATCACGTTGACGGCGCTGCGGGCCGGCCTGCCGCTGAGGACGTCGAGCACCTGCTGGGCGACATCCACCGCGACCTTGATCTGCGCCTCGGCCGTGGAGGCGCCCAGATGCGGTGTGAGCACGACGTTGTCGAGGCCGAGCAGCGGGCTGTCGGAGGGCGGCTCTTTCTCGAACACGTCGAGCCCGGCTCCGGCCACACGGCCCTCCTCGATGGCCTGGGCGAGCGCGGCCTCGTCTACCACCGCGCCGCGGGAGCAGTTGATGATTCGCACGCCCGGCTTCACTGCAGCGAGGGTCTCGGTGCCGATGAGGTGCTGTGTGTCCTTGTTCAGGGGCACGTGGATGGTGATGAAGTCGGCGCGCTGCAGCAGCTCGGGCAGGTCGACGACCTCCACGCCGAGCCGCTCGGCGCGGTCGGCGGCCATGAACGGGTCGTGGCCGATGATCTTCATGCCGAAGGCGGCCGCGCGCACGGCGACCTCACTGCCGATCTTGCCCAGGCCCAGAATGCCGAGCGTCTTGTTGAGCAACTCGACGCCGAGGAACGCGCTGCGCTTCCACTCGCCCGCCGCGAGGGAGGCGTTGGCGGCGGGGACGTTCCGCGCGAGCGCCAGAATCAGGGCCATGGTGTGCTCCGCGGCGGCGACGGTGTTTCCCTCGGGCGAGTTGCACACCACGATGCCGCGGCGGGTGGCCGCCTCCACGTCGATGTTGTCCACCCCGACGCCGGCGCGCCCGATGGCGACCAGCTTCGGGGCGGCTTCGATGACGTCGGCAGTGACCTTGGTGGCGCTCCGGACAAGGAGAGCGTCGGCCTCTCGGATCTCCTGCTTCAGCTCCTCGGGCTTGAGTCCAGGCTTGAGGAGGAGGTCGATGTCGGGGCTCTCGCGAAGCGGGGCGAGGCCTTGATCGGCGAGCTTGTCGCTCACCAGCACCCGCCACTTGGTCTGCTGTGCGGGCACCTACTTACCCTCCAGAGCAGCGACGAAGGCGCTGACGCCGGCGCAAGGATCGGCCTTCACGCCGAGCTCCTTCAGGGCGAGCCCGAGCGCGCTGAGCGTGGCCACGATGTCGGAGGCGGCCACATAGCCGAGATGGCCGATCCGGAAGATGTCGTTCTTGAGGCGCTGCTGGCCGCCCGCGAGCACGACGCCGTACTTCTCGTGCATCAGCTTGCGAAGGGCGGACACGTCGACGCCGTCCGGCGTGCGGACCGAGGTGACGGCGTTGCTGGCGCGATTCGGTTCGGCGAAGAGCTCGAGGCCGAGCGCCTGCACGCCGGCACGGAGGGCCGTCGCCTGTCGCGCATGCCGGGCGAAGCTGGCCTGCATTCCCTCCGCGAGCAGGAGGTCGAGGGCCTTCTGAAGCTGGAAGACCTGCGGCACGGCCGGCGTCCACGGGGTCTGACCTCTCTCGAGGTAGTCCTTCGCCTTTCCGAGGTCCCAGTAGAAGCGAGGGATGGTCGCCTTCTCCATCGCGGCCCACGCGCGGTCGTTCATGGCGATGAAGGTGAGGCCGGGCGGTATCATGAAGGCCTTCTGGGAGCCCGCCACCACAAAATCGAGACACCACGCGTCGGTCCGGCAGTCGATGGCGACGAGGGAGCTGATGCCATCCACGAGAAGCAGCGCTCCGTGGTCGCGGACGATGGGGCCGATGGCGGCGAGGTCGTTGGTGACGCCGGTGGAGGTTTCGTTGTGGGTGATGAGAACGGCATCGATTTTCTTCTCTGTGTCGGCCGCCAGCCGCTGGCGTATTCTCTCGGGATCGGCCGCGGTGCCCCACTCGAAGTTGAGTGGCTCGACGTTCGCGCCGAAGGCCTCGGCGATGCTGGCAAACCGGTCGCCGAAGACGCCGATGCTCACCGAGAGCACCGAGTCTCCCGGGGAAAGCATGTTGACGACGGCCGCCTCGAGGCCGCCGGTGCCCGACCCGGTGAGGATGAACACATCGTGCTGGGTCTGGAAGACCTTCTTGAGGCCTTCTGTACAGGCCGCCAGGGCCGCCGCGAACTCGGGTCCGCGATGGTTGACCATTTCCCCGGCCCCGGCGAGCAGAACGGACTGGGGGACTGGGGTCGGGCCGGGAATCATCAGTAGTTGCTTCTGGTCCAAGGGTGCTACCTCCTAGCCAAGGGGTTTTGAGACAGCTTAGGTAGCTCATTATGCCGGAAGCCGTCACTCGTTGTCAACGCAGACCGACGGCTGCTAGTTGAAGCGGTTCATCGCCTCGTCGATGCCGTAGTAAACCCAGGTCTCGGCGGCCTGGGCGGCGCGCGCGAGGAAGTCTTTGACGGTCGGCCGCTCGGAGCGGCGGAAGGGGGCAAGGACGTAGTCCATCATGTCGATGCCGTCGGGCGGGGGCCCGATGCCGAGGCGGAGGCGGGGGAACTCCCGGCTGTGGAGCTGGTCGATGACGGACTGGAGGCCCTTGTGTCCGCCCCCGCTGCCCGAGCGACGGAGGCGGAGGGTGCCGAGGTCGAGATTGACGTCGTCGCAGATCACCAGCAGATCCTCGAGGGGGCAGTCGAAGCGCCTGGCCACGGCTGCGACACACATGCCGCTTCGGTTCATGAAGGTCTGCGGCCGCACGAGGAGGACCTTTTGCTTGCCGATGGGTCCCTCTGCCTGGGTGCACTGGAAGCGTCCCCGGCGGAAGCGGATGCCGCGCCGGCGGGCGAGTGCGGCGACGACCATGAAGCCGAGGTTGTGGCGGGTCCTGCGGTAGGTGAAGCCAGGGTTGCCGAGGCCGACGATGATCTTCATGGCGCCGACTGCATTCGGCGGGCGACGGGCCATCACCTGCGCGGCGGAGACGGAGGCGGGAGGGCCCCCGGCGCGACTCGAACGCGCGACACGGGCCTTAGGAGGGCCCTGCTCTATCCACCTGAGCTACGGGGGCGCTGCGAACTCTCGATTGGCATTTCGAGTCTAACAGCAGGGATGCTGCGCGTCAAGCAAGGCAGGAGCCAGTGCAGCAACGACGAAGGCACAGGGGTGAAAGGCCCCGAGGGATGAGATGGCACGCATCGATCTGGGCGACGACGACTCCGAGGACGCGCTCGCGGATGCCTTGAAGCAGCTCGAGCGGCAGCAGGGGCAGGAGGGCGAGCCGCGGGAAGACGAGCAAGGTTCGCGGCGCCGATTCGAGGAGCAGCAGGAGGCCGAGCGCGAGAAGAGCCGGGAGCAGGTCCAAGGCGCGGTGGAGGCGATCCGCGAGCGGCAGGAGGCCGCGGAGCGCGTCCCGGCCGCGGTGCGTGCTCCGAGCCGCCTGAAATGGGTCGCCATCGGTGTGCTGGCAGCGGCCCTCGTCGCGGCGGCAGTCTTGCTCCTGCGACCGCAGCCGCTGCCGCCGTCGGCAAGCAGCCCGCGCGCTGCCGTGGACTGCTTCTGGTCTTGCCTCATCGAGGAGAACTACCACGGGGCCACCGTGTACTACCCGGGCCTCGTCGATAAGTACGGCAGCCGGAGGCAGGCGGCCATGTTTCTCGAACAGTACTTCGGCGAGGACCCTCCTGTGACGCTCACGAAAGTCGGCGCGCCGGAGGAGGTGCCTGGGTCGACCGACCTTCGGGTGAGCTACGAAGTTTGGCTGCGGAGCCGACGGCCGCGCACGGGCGAGTTCATCGTACGCCGGGCGGAGACGCTGGAGGGAGGATATGTGATCGTCACCGGACCGTGACCGGACGGGACGCGCTCGGTGGGGTCACCGCCCTCGCAGGAGCAGCACTTCTTCGACTTTCCGGAGATCCGCCGCCGGCTGCACCGCGGCCACCTTTCCAGGGGTGTACGGATCGGCGCGTACGGATGTCACCATCCCGACGGGAAGCCCCTCCGGGAAGATGCCCCCCGTGCCGGAGGTGAGAACCTGGTCGCCCGGCCGCAGCTCGGCGTCGGGCTCGAGGTATCGCACTTCACACTGCCACTCGCCCAGTCCCTTGACAACGCCTGTGTCGCGCGATCTCTCGACTCGCACGGCGATCCCGCTCGCGGGATCGGTGAAGGGCAGAAGGCGGGCGGTGTGATCGCTGACGGCATAGACCTGTCCGACGACGCCGTCGTGGGTGACGGCGACGTCTCCGACGCGGACGCCTTCGGCTCCGCCCCGGTCCACCGTGAAGTACGAGCACCATCCGCCCGAGGCGATGGCGGCGATGTGCGCGAGAGGAGTGTCGTGGCCGGCGCGGGGATAGGCCCATCGCAGCGCGTGCTCGCGCTCTGCGCGCCTCCGGCCCTCTCGCAGGTAGGTCAGGCGCGTCTCGAGGGCGGCCACGGTCTTGGCGAGCCGTGCGTTCTCCTCGGCGAGCTGCTCGGCCTGAACCAGCATGCGCCAGGTCTCCTCCGTGCGCCGGGTGGCCTGGAGGAGCGCGCTCTGGAGGGGTTGCCCGAGGGTGCAGACCGCGGCGTCGAACCAGGTCCGGCCTCCGCTCTGGTGCGCGCTGTATTGCCACACATCGAGCCCGAGGGCTACCACCACCAGGCTGCACAACAAGATGAGCGCGCGCCTTTGCTGTTTATCGAGCCGTGAGATCATGACACCGCCGCGTCAGCAGGAAGCGAAGCACTCGGCGAATCGCTGTGGGGCATCCAGGGCACGGCCGGCACCGATGACGACGCACGCGAGGGGGTCTTCTGCCACGCGCACGGGCATCTCGGTGTCGATCTCGTGGAGCCGGCCGATTCCCCTGAGCAGCGCGCCGCCGCCGGTGAGCATAATGCCTCGATCCATGATGTCGGCCGAGAGCTCCGCGGGCGTGGCTTCCAGGGTCTGCTTGATCGCCTCCACGATGCCCTGGACGGGAACGGAGATCGCCTCTCGGACATGGGGCGAGCTCACTTCCACCGATTTGGGCAGGCCGGTCAAGAGATCGCGCCCGCGCGCCACTGCGACCAGGCCGTCTTCGTTCATCGGATACGCGGAGGCGACGGCGATCTTGACCTGCTCCGCGGTGGGAACGCCGATGGCGAGGTTGAACTCGTGGTGCATGTAGGTGACGATGGCCTCGTCGACCTCATCGCCGCCCACCCGAATGGACCGGCCGGCGACGATGCCGTTGAGCGCGATGACGGCCACCTCCGAGGTGCCGCCGCCGATGTCTACGACCATGGAACCGCGCGGCTCCCACACGGGAAGCCCCGCGCCGATGGCGGCGGCCATGGGTTCCTCGATCACGTAGGCCTCCCGCGCGCCGGCGCGGAGCGTTGCGTCGCGCACCGCGCGGCGCTCCACGTCGGTCACGCCGGAGGGGATGCCGATGACGATCTTGGGGTGGACGAGTGTGCGGCGCCGGTGAACGCGGTAGATGAAGTAGCGGAGCATGGCTTCGGAGATCTCGAAGTCGGCGATGACGCCGTCCTTGAGCGGCCGCACGGCCTCGATGTTCGCGGGGGTGCGGCCGAGCATCCGCTTCGCCTCTGTGCCGACGGCCAGGACCTCTCCGGTGGTCTTGTCCACCGCAACGACCGAGGGCTCGTTGAGGACGATCCCCTTGCCGCGAACGTGGACGAGCGTGTTCGCGGTGCCGAGGTCGACCGCGATGTCGCGCGAGCATCGCGACCAGACGTAGCGCCAGAGCGACATCAGTGGGCACCCCGGCCTGCGCCGCCTCGAGAGGCGCCGCAGGCCTCGAACTCGTGCAGCATCTCGATGAGCTTAGGGAGGGGCAGTCCGACCACGTTGGTGTAGCACCCCCGAATGGCGCGAATCAAGGCCGCACCTCTGCCTTGTATAGCGTAGGCGCCGGCCTTGTCCATGGGCTCCCCGGTGCTGAGATAGCAGCCGATCTGGTCCTTCGACAGAGGCTGGAGGGCCACCTTCGTCCGTTCGTAGCCGACGAGCCGCCGCGCGCCCGAGATGAGGGCGATGCCGGTGTAGACGCTGTGCCAACGGCCGCTGAGCCGCAGCAGCATGGAACGCGCGTGGTCCGCATCCCGCGGCTTGCCCATGACGTCGCCGTCGCAGACGACGATGGTATCGGCCCCGAGCACGGTGCCTCGCTCCCGCCGTGCGACCGACTGCGCCTTGGCCAGCGCGGCCCGACGCGCGAGGTCGGCGGCCCGGCCCCGCGCCGCCTGCGGTGGTTCGGAGCGAGGCTCCGGAACCACCACTCTGAACTGTATTCCCGCGGCGCGCAGCAAGTCCTGGCGCCGGGGCGACCGTGAGGCGAGTATCAGCATCGCTAGAGCTGCCCGGGGCGGAGCGCGGCGAGCCCGACGATGAGTCCGAGCACGACGGCGCCGACGACGGCCGCGACGCCCAGCCAGACGTGTGTGGAGTGCTCCCCAACGACGAGGAAGAGCGTGCCGGAGATGAGCAGCGCCATCGACAGGAGACTCAGCCCAAGCCGGTTCAGGGACCGCGCCACCCGCGCCCAACGAGTCGCGGCTTCGGGCTCGTCTACGCGGAGTCGGAGGCCGCCGTGCTCCATGAGGGAGAGCACGCGGTCGACGCGTGCCGGCAGATTGCCGATGCGCCGAGCGGTGGACTCGATCGAGCGGAGGGCCCGTTCGGCGATGGCGCTGGGGCCGAGCATCTTCGCCCTCGCCTCCTCCATCGCCGGTTCGGCCAGCTCGCGGAAGTCGAAGTCGGGGTCCAACTCGGAGCAGATGCTTTCGGTGAGCAGAATGGCCTTTGCCGTGAGCGACAGCTCGGCGGGAGCGCGCACGTGGTTGAGCCAGAGGGCGCGGAAGCTGCGGGTGAGCAGGTCGCCGACCGAGAACTCGCGTCGGGGGACGAGCAGGAAGCGGCTGACGACGCGGGCCAGCTCATTGCGGAGCGAGGAGAGGTCGGTATCCGGGCTGACCGTGCCGAGCTCGGTCATGACGGTCACGAGGCCGTCGATATCCTCGTCGTAGACGCGCCGGAGGGATTCGGCGAGCAGGCGACGGACCCGCGGGTCGAGGTAGCCGACGATTCCAAAGTCGAGCAGGATGAGGCCGCCGTCTTCGCCGATGAGGACGTTGCCCTGGTGGGGGTCGCCGTGGAAGAAGCCATCCAGGAATATCTGGTGAAGCATGCACCGGGCGATCTCGCGCGCGAGTCCCGGGCGGTCTAGGCCGGGGGCCGCGGGCGAGAGACGGTCGACGCGCCTGCCGCTGAGGCGCTCTGTGGTCAGCACGCGGCGGGAGGTCAAATTCCAGATCACCTCGGGGATGCGGACCGCGATGTCGGCCTCGGCCAGGCTGCCGCGAAGACGGTCGGCGTTGTGGGCCTCGAAGGTGTACACCATCTCGTCCTCGAGCTGGCCGGCGAACTGGCGAACCAAGGCGGGGAGGTTGTATCGCTGGAGCGTGGAGACCTGGCGGTGCAGAAGGTAGGCGACGTCGGAGAGGATCTGGATATCCTGCTCCACAGTGCGGCGGACTCCGGGCCGGAGGACCTTGACGGTGACCTGCCGGCCGTCGGAGAGGGCCGCGCGGTGCACCTGGCCGAAGGAGGCGGCGGCGAGGGGCACGGGGTCCAGCTCGGGGAAGCACTTCTCGACGGGCCGGCCGAGATCTTCCTCGATGGTGCCGCGCAGCTCTTCGAAGGGGACGGCCGGGGCCTCGTCCTGGAGGTGGCGCAGCTCCTCTACGACCGGGCGGGGGAGCAGGTCGCCGCGGGCGCTCAACACCTGGCCCAGCTTGATGAAGGTAGGTCCGAGTTGGGCGAGCGCCAGCCGGAGCCGCCGCGCCCCGGGGAGCCCCGCATGCTCCCGCGCCGGCCGACGGCGGCGGCCCACCGGGAGCTGCCCGGAGATGCCGAGCTGGTCGAAGACGTAGCCGAACCCGTAGTCGATGACGAGAACCGAAAGGATCTCACGAACGCGCCCGAGGTTGCGCAGTCCCAATCCCAGGTTCATCGGCTATCCAGAAGGTCCGGGGCTCAGCTTCCGGGCCCCTGCTTCAGTCGCTCCTCCAGGGCCGCGACACGGCGCTCGAGGTCCTCCACGCGCGAGCGGCGGGCGAGGTCGGATCTCTCTACGACGCGCTGTGCGACGTCGCGTACGAAGGCCTCCATCTTCTCCTTCTGTCCTCGGCCCTTGTCCATCATCTGGTCCACGAGCTTCCTGCCTTCATCGCGCGTCACGGCGCCGCGCTGCACAAGGTCGTCCACGAGCTTCGTCGCGGCCTCCTTCGTGAGCAGGGCGGCGCCGAGGCCGAGCTCGATCGTCTTGTCCAACAGCTCACGCCAGGAT
>Ga0180438_10008126_pt1 | contig 13420 bp, 7 predicted proteins | sample SS_ome_12_FD_132455 | JGI IMG/M metagenome (GOLD analysis project Ga0180438, IMG submission 132455) | Hypersaline lake sediment archaeal communities from the Salton Sea, California, USA - SS_3_D_2 metaG | ecosystem: Environmental > Aquatic > Non-marine Saline and Alkaline > Hypersaline >... | reverse complement strand
GGTAAGAGGTTCAAGGAGCCCACTCCCACGGTGATTCAAGGGGTTACAGCAGGGGAGAAGCACGAGATCAGGGTGTCGAAGAAGGGCTTTAAGCCGTGGGCGGAGATGGTGGAGCCTGAGGATGACAAATCCGTGGCCGTCGAGGCTTTGTTGGAGAGGCTTTTGGCCACCATCGTGGTCAAATCGACTCCTTCCGGTGCTGCGGTTTTTCTGAATGGTAAGAGGTTCAAGGAGCCCACTCCCACGGTGATTGAAGGGGTTACAGCAGGGGAGAAGCACGAGATCAGGGTGTCGAAGAAGGGTTTTAAGCCGTGGGCGGAGACGGTGGAGTTTGAGGATGACAAATCCGTGCCCGTCGAGGCTTTGTTGGAGAGGCTTTTGGCCACCATCGTGGTTAAATCGACTCCTTCCGGTGCTGCGGTTTTTCTCGATGGGGTGAAGCGCGAGGAGCTTACTCCGACGGTGATTCAAGGGGTTACAGCAGGGGAGAGGCACGAGATTCGGGTGGAGAAGGAGGGGTTTAAGCCGTGGGCGGATACGGTGGAGCCGGAGGATGATAAATCCGTGGCCGTCGAGGCTTCGTTGGAGAGGCTTTTGGCCACCATCGTGGTCAAATCGACTCCTTCCGGTGCTGCGGTTTTTCTCGATGATAGGGAAGTACCGGGGTCAACTCCCCTGGAGCTTCGTGATATCTCAGCGGATGATGTCTGTAAGATTGAGGTGAGAAAGAAGGGATATGCTGCCGGGGTTCAAACCGTAACATTGAAGCCGGGTGAAAGAAGGGAGGTAGAGGTTGCGCTAAAGCCATTGTTTGGAGAAATCCGTCTCGCCTCAGACCCGCCGGGCGCCGAGGTCTACCTGAATGGCAGGGGTGTGGCTCGGAAAACGCCGACTCGGCTTTCGGGCCTTTCTCCGGGTAAATATAAGGTGAAGCTGAAAAAGGAGGGGTATAAGGTTTGGGAAGAGGAAGTAGTGGTGAGGGCCTCCGAATCCCTCGACCTACCAGGGGTGAGGTTACAAGAGGCCTTTGGGAAGCTGAATCTCGATGTTTCCCCCTGGGCAGAGGTGTATTACAGGGGCAAAAAGCTGGGGGATACTCCTCTGGCAAGGATTCCATTTCAGGAGGGCACCCACAAGCTCATCCTGCGGAATCCCATTCTGAAGATTGAGAAGGCGATAACCGTCAAAATCGAGGCGGATAAGGTCACGAGACAGAGCGTAAACCTTACGGAGGGAATAAAGGGGAAGCTGAAGATCAAAGTTACGCCCTGGGCCCATGTTTACGTGGATGGAAAACCCAAGGGGACAACACCATTAGAACCCCTTGAGCTGACGCCGGGCGAATACATCGTCATGGTGAAGAACGAGAAACTGGCTGAGGAACGGTCCTTCAGGGTAACAATAAAGCCCAATGAAGTCCACTCAATGGAGGTGGATTTGTTAAAGAAGGAGTAGATGCTTCATTTGGTCCTTACCAGATCCCCAGTCTGGATGGTCACCCGGCCCGGGTTGAGAATCCTTGCCTTGGAAACCCTCTCCTCGATCTGCTCGAAGACGATTTCCCCCAGGTAGATTTCATTGGTGATGACTTCCTTTGTGCGGGGCATGAGAATCTGGGACATTTTCCCAATGATCAAGCCTTTAAACCCTGGCCGTATCCCGTTTTCGCTTCCGAGGTTAATCGTCACATAATTCTTCGAGATCTGAATGACATTGCCCTCGGATTTGATGAAATTCTTTTCGATCTCGCCGACAATCCTATTGATATCCCGATCGCTCAGGCTCAGCATAGGCTTATCCGTATAGGGAATCTCGAAGTCCTTGGAGAAGAGGATGTTTCCCCCCTCTGGATAGATGAGCTTGATGTGGCAGAGCAACGTCTTGCCCATTAGGTTAACATTGATAATGGAGCCGATGAGGATACAATCGACCCCGAGGGGATAGTCCCCTTCGGCCTCCGAGGCCTTCTTTTCGAACAGGGTGAATCGGTTGTTCCTGAATATGGTTTCGCTAATTCGAGACGATAGGAGCTGCGGGATCTTTTGGATCTCCTCGTGTCCCGTCTTATCCGCGAATTTGGGAACATAGATGCTCATGGATACGGACCGTGGGAAGTACTCCTTTCTGGGAAGAGTGGGAACCTTAATGGGAGGGGTTCCCTCCGGCTTCTCGGGGCGTTTGAGTTGCCTAATGGCCCACTGAAAGGAAATGGGATCGGTGGCTCTCTCCTTGGCCAGTTCAAATTCCACCTTTGCCTTCTTGGTGATTTCGCCCTTCCCGGAAGCATATATGTGGCCCAAAAGGAGATGGTAGTACGAGTCGTCTCTTTCCGAGCGGATATACTCCCTTAAGTTATTCAGCGCGGAGTCCCAGTCCTCTTCAACGGTATCCAGCACGGCCAAATAGTAATACGCCTCGTAATGGGATTTCCTCAGGCTGACGGCCTTGATGAATCTATCCCGTGCCTGCTCGAGTGATCTCTTCCTCTTGGATAGGTATGGGTCCATGGAAGCCCATAGGCAGAGAAACCCCAGGCTCATTTGGCCGTAGATGAATTTCTCATCTTCGAGAAGGGCCGTTTCATAGAGCTCCCGTGCGCGATCGAAATAGATATCCTTGAGGGCTTTCTCCTCCTTTCCCGTTTTCAACAGTTCGTTGCGATATCGATCCGCGGCCATTACCTTCTCAAAAGGGCCCTTGTCGTATTTCACCTCGAATTCCCTAGCCGGAGGAGGTGGCTTTCCGGCATGGGTTATTTTGGGTGTTATGAGCACTGATAGGGAGATAAAAAGGATAATAATTCCCTCTTTCATGACGTGGCCCCCAATTCGTCGGCTTGACTTAGGTTTTTGTTAACAGAATCATGAAATCATGTCAAGTAGTGCCGAACCGAAGTTTCCTGACTGTTTTGAGGAAGGCGGTTGTGAACGGGCACAATTCAGGCATCTGGGAATTCGGAAAAGGAGCTCTGAGCGCGAATTATATTTTTTCGACAACCACTACCAGGCAATTGAAACGGCTCCAAACCGATCTCTGGGTTAAGGGTGGCGTAAACGATGGAATGGCCGAAAAAATATGTTTGAGCGGCGAGGAGCGACTTTTCCGGAGATCTCCTGACCTCGATTTTTTCTGGACAGGAAAGGCCTCTTTATGGTAAAAGGGCATCGGGTAACGGGGTGTATAGAGGGATGAATTCGAGCCACTGGAGCGTTATTTTTCTGAAGTTTGGCGTTGTCCTTTCCCTCGCCATCATTCTTTTGCCCGGAGGGCGGCCAAGGGCAGAAACGGCAGATGATCTCTTCTCACAAGGTGTGAAGGCATACGAGAATGGGGAATATCAGCTCTCCATTGATAAGCTATCCGAGGCTATTTCCCTGTTGAAGGAGGATAGAAAAAGGATTGAGGCTTTCAAGACGATGGCCTTTGCCTACATGGCTTTTCTCAAGGGGGATGATGCGAGGCGACAATTCTGCAACATCCTCAAGATGGATCCTGCCTTTGAGCTGGATCCCATCATGACCCCTCCGAAAATTTTGTCGGTATTTCAGGAGGCCAAGGAGAGGTGTTTGCCCTTTGGAGGAATTCAAGTCCAGGCCGCTTCGAGGGAACACGAGACCATTACCGGGGCCAAGGTGTATCTCAACGGGAAGCTCATCGGCGAGACGCCCTTGCAGAGGAAGGATATTTTGCCGGGGCAATATGAGATCGAGGTTAGGAAAGACGGGTTTCGATCTTTCAAGGCCGGGATTTCCATTGAAGAGAGGGTTATGCTGGAGGTCAAGGGCACCCTCATCAGGGGGAAGATGCCCACCGTCAGCTCCATTGTCCACGATATTACGGCCCCTCTGTTGACGGGTGATAGGATCGCGGTGACCCTTATGGGAGATTCAGGAAACGCGGCCACCTTCGACGTGGGTGATTTCAAGAAGGGCTTGCCGATGAAGGAGGTTTCCCCGGGCAGATATGTCGGTATCTATCGGATCGGCGAACAAGATCGATTTTCCAACCAGGCCATCGTAGGACACTTAGAGGACCGTCATGGGATTCGGACGTCGAAGAAAGCCGCGAGCTCGGTATCGACCAGCCGACTTTCCCGGTCCGAGCTCCATTTTAACCGTGGAAAGGCCAGCATGGAGAAAGGGGAATACGACCTAGCCATCGATAGCCTTTCGAGGTCCCTGTACGAAAACCCGAATTTCGTCGAGGCCCATATCCTTTTGGCCAGGGCCTATAGCAAGAAGAAGGGAGCATATCTGGAGTCCGTCAAATACCTTAAGAATGCCCTGGAACTGGCCCCTAACAACCTTGAGGCCTACACCCTGCTTGCCCAAATTTATATGGAGAATGGAAAATACGAGGACGCTTTTCCCGTGGTGAAAAAGATTCTGGGGATGGTGCCCGATAGCGGTTTGCCTTACGGCTACATGGGGGAAATTTTATCTTACAGGGGCAGATATAGAGAGGCCATCGAGGCCTTGCGAAAATCGCTGCAGCTGGAAGGGCGAGACCCGCGGATCTATTTCCTCCTGGGTAAAGCCTTCGAGCGATGCGATAGACTGGCCGACGCCATTTTGGAATATGAAATGGCGGTGGAGCTCTCCCCTACCACGTACCAGTATCGCAATGACTTGGCCGCCTGTTACAAGTCCTTGGAGCAGGAGATGTCCGCGTTTCGAAATTGGGAGAAATGTTTGGAATCGGTTGACTTGACAGAGCTGGACCGGAGGGAGGTGAAACGGAGGCTTTCCGAGTTGAGCAGGTGATTATTTCGGTGCCGTAGTGGCCGATATTTCCGCGGAAAAAGGGCTTTCCAGCCCGTCTTTATCCTCAGCACCGAGCTTGTATGTATAGGTTTTTCCATCCCTGAGCTTTTCATCCGTGTAAGAGGTTCCCTCCGTGAAGCCGACCTTCTTGAATCCAAAGGCAGTTTTTCTATAGATCAGGTACCCGTGGATATCAGCTTCGGGGTTGGCATCCCAAGAGATGATAACCTTGCGCTTCTCACCCTCGGCCTTGATCCCTTTGGGGCTCGAAGGAACGCCCTTCGTCCTGGCCGAAGCCACCTCCGAAAGTCCGCTCTCCAAACCATCGGCGTCGATGGCCTTTACTTTATAGGAGTATGTGGTTCCGTCGGCCCGCTTGGTGTCGACGAAAGCGGTTTCATCGCCCAGTACCGTCGTGATTTTCCTATACCCCTTCTCCGCCCCTTCGCTCCGATAGATGGTATACTGCTTGATATCCCTTTCCGGATTTGCCTTCCAGCTGAGGGAGATCTCTCTTGGCTGCCCCCCCAGGGCACTAACCCCCACCGGAGCCTGAGGAACTTTCTTCGTCCGCGCCGAGACGATTTTCGATTCCTGGCTGAGGACATCCACCTTGTTGTAGGAACGTACCGTATAGTAGTAGATCGTTCCATCCGTCAGTTTCTTCTTTAAGTGGCCACCATCCAAAAAGGAGCTCTTCTTCTCCCCCTTTATCTTTTGGATCTCGGCGAACGGGCCATCACGTGAATGGGAGCGATAGACGATATACCCCCTCACCTCCGGATCAGGGGGTGGTGTCCATTCAATTGAGACGCTCTTCACCATTCCCGCCTTTGCCGTGAGTCCTTGGGGAGCAAGGGGGATTCCCCGGGTGGTGGCGGAGACGGGTTCCGTCGGATCGCCTTCCACATCGGCGACATTAACGGCGGTGATTCGATAGTAGTATTCGCCCTTATCCATGAGCCCCTGAGAATCCACGAAGGAGGTCTTAGACCTTCTATCCACCTTTCCGATGAGGCGATAATGCCCGCCCTTGGAGTCTGACCGATAAACCCTATAGCCCTGCACATCGGGCTCGGGATTCGGGTTCCACGAGAGGGGAACTTCCCTTATCATATCACCTGTGGCCGTCAGTCCCCTGGGAGGGGAGGGTTTCCCCTTGGTGGTGGCAGAAGCCGCCTTGGATTTCTTGCTCTCATTCCCAGAGGGGTAATAGGCCGTTATCCTGTAAAAGTATCGGACGGCATCGCCAAGGGGGTTTTCTCCGCTTCCCTTATCGACGTAATGGGTTTTATCCCTGTCCTTCAGGGAGGTGATGAGCCTGTCGTCCCGGTCGGAATGTTGAGATCGATAGATCTTGTAGCCCGTCACTTCTCGGTCCGGGCTCTTTTCCCAGGTCAATCGAATCTCGCGGATTTTCCCCCCCTCGGCTGAAAGGCCGCCGGGGATGGGCGGTGTTTTACCCAAACGGGCTTCAACGGCTTCCGAGGGCGGGCTGAGAAAGCCCATTTTGGTAACAACTCGATGATGGTAAAAGTAACTGCGGTCTGCTTGCACATCGTCGTCCTTGAAGGATAGGGAACCCCTTTTCTTGGTACCCAACCGCTTGATTTCAGCATATGGTCCCGATTCAGAGGTCCCACGGCTCACGATGTATTCCTCTATCTCTGCCTCCTCATACGGAGGAACCCGGAGGATGATGTGGCTATATCCGCCCGAGGCCTCCAGGGGTTGGAGTTTGATACCCCAGGCCATTCTCACTCCATCAGAACGCCATCGATGGACCAGGGTGCGGACGATGGATCCAATCGCCCCCTCCGCCATGTCTTCCATCTCCTTCGGTTTTCCCCTGGTGGAACAGCTCATGCTCCAGGCTGTATCTCCCTCCGGGATCCGAATCATTCGAAGGTTTAAGGCGAAATAGGCTCTATCCCCCATGGTTCCGTACTCGGAAAGGGAGCCCACAATTACCCCATCGACGCCAAGGGACTTGCCGATCTCCAAGGATTTGGGATAATGATGGCGCTTTGCCCAATCCATGCCCCTCTTCTCAACGAGGCCTTTGACGTCTTGGGTCGAGAGGATATCGTATTTCCCCACCGTTTTGAGGTTCGTGAGCAGGAGATCCTCTATCCTGGATACATGTCTGAGCCCTTCTTCCTCCGAGCGGATGGACAATACCGCCACCCTTCTTATTTCTTCCGGACCCACCTTCGGATTGAAGAAGAGGTTCTTAATATCCTTCTCCTTCGGGTCCCTCTGGGTTTGGCCAAAGGAGACCGAGGGGAGAGGGACAGGATCAGGAGAACGAGGGGTATAAGCCAATGCAGCGTTCCCATGGTGGAGCATATCCTCCTATTTCTTGCCCATGACCCGGTAAAAACGGACTTCCCTGATTCCCTTTTTCACCTTTTTCGTACCAGCCTCTTCCATTGTGAAGCGCTTCTTCACTTGCCGGAAGGTTTGCTCCCCGATGAGGATTTCGTTGGGTTGGGCGATTGATTGTAGGTAAAAGGCGACATTGACGACATCTCCAACGACGGTATATTCAAATCTCTTGGGTGACCCGATATAGCCGGCCACCACGTTCCCGCTGTTTATCCCTATTCGGACGTCGAATCGATGCTTTTCTTCCTTTCGGCTCATCAGCTGTTTCAATTCGCGCCGCATTTTCAATGCCGCTAAAACCGCTTTTTCCGCATCATTTCCGTGGGAGTAAGGGGCACCGAAAGTGGCCATGATGGCGTCTCCGATATACTTGTCCAACGTGCCGTTGTATTCGAAGACGATATCGGTCATGATGCTGAAGTACTCGTTGAGAAGCGAGGCTACCTCCGGGGCCTTCAGCCTTTCCGCCAGAAGGGTGAAGTTTTGGATGTCGATGAAGAGGACAGTGGCCATCTTCTCCTCGACCTTTAGCGACAGAGCCCCCTTCTCTGCGCTTTCCTCCATGATGGTGTTAACGACATCGGGTGAGTGGAAGCGCTCGAGATTGCTCCTGATCTGCATCTCCCTGAGAATCCTTTCATTCAGCCTTGCCTGTTCAATGCCGATGCTGGCGTGGTTCGCAATAGCCATGAGGAGCTCTAGGTCGTTTTCCGCGAATTGATTTGTTCGCCTGAAGCTGTCGAGATGGATGATGCCGATAATATCTCTTCCCCTCCAGAGGGGAACGCACATGGCTGATCGGATCCCATGGAGATATATGCTTTCCCCTTGGCTGAATCGGGGATCCACCATGGCATCGGATGTCAGGATGCCAACCCTATCCTTCATGACTCTATTGACGATGGTTTGGCTGATGGTGATTTTTTCATCACCTTTTGCGGCTGAATCCCTATATTTACTGGCCTTGGGAATTAGGTTGCTCCCCTCATCGATCAGCATTAAGAAGCCACGGTCTGCCTCGATGGACGTGAAGATGAGTTCGATGATAGTCTCCAGCAAATCCCTCAAGGGGATTGAGGAGATCAGTTTTTCGCTCAATTGGTAGATGGCGACCAGATTCCGGTTGTTCCTCTCCAGCTGTTCAATCCGCTCATCCTTTCGGCGAGGGTGTTGCGCCTCCTTACCCAGAAGCCCTGTTACTGCCAAATCCTCGATGGGTCTGACGATGGTTGCCCGTGAGTCCAGGGGGGAATCATCATCGGAGAAGTCAATATTCTCGACGATGCTTTCCTGGTACAGGATGAGGGCTTCTCCTATGAGGATTTCATCGCCGTCTCGGAGCACGGCCTCCTTAATTCGGGTGCCATTGACGAAGGTCCCGTTATGGCTACCGAGATCCACTATGGCGAGCCCTTCCTTAGCGCTCCTGATCTGGGCATGTTCGCGGGAGACGATTTTGGATTCCAGGACCATGTCATTTTTCCGGTCCCTTCCGATTTTGAAGGGGATCTTATTGATGGGGTGGGTTTTCCCCTCTCCCTTTATATTCCTAAGGATGAGGTTAGACATGGCCCCAGTGATCGTGGTCAACTCCAATCGGATTGCTATCCCTTTTTAACATAAGATCCCGAGGAGATCAAACCCTATTTTAACGGGTTCATTCATATCAGCTGAAAACGAACCTTTCCCGCCTCCCCAACGGCTTCAACATAATGGCCCTTGCCGAAATCACCCTAAGCGTTGATTGTCTCCTCGGGGATAAGCCCCCCGAGATGGGGAAAGGAGTCCCTCATATGGGGAAAATGCATAGCCAAAGTGAATTGATCGAGGAAATCATTACACAGGGTCAACTCGACGTAGGTAATCGCCCTTGCGATGTCACCGGCTTCCCTCCTCTTTTCCCTGTCGAGGAGAGCGATTCGAGCACCGTCTCCAGCCGCATTTCCGACCGCGGTGATTTCCCTGGGATCGCAATCGGGAAATAAGCCCAAAACCATGGCCTTTTCGGGATCGATGTAGTTTCCGAATGCCCCCGCAAGGATGACTCGGTTGATCTCCTTAAGCCCCAGAATACCCATCATCACCTTGGCCCCTGCATAGAGAGCTCCCTTGGCCAGCTGGACTTGCCTGATATCTTCGGAGGTAATGGTTATATCCCTTCCGATTGCCGTTTCTTTGGCCTTGGCTATCACGAATGCATGCCCTTTCCCGGCCTTCTTAATACGGCTTGACGGAACGGTCCCCAGAAGCCTTCCGCTCTTATCTACGATACCTGCCCTAAACATCTCCGCTACCGCGTCGATAATACCGGAACCACAGATGCCCTTCGCCCCAATCTCACCGGGTTCGCACTGGTCGCTCCATCGATCAGTCCCTACCACCTTGAAACTCACCTCGTAGTCCTGGGGATTTATGCGAACCCTCTCGATGGCCCCAGGGGCAGCACGCATTCCGAATGTTATGTGAGCCCCTTCAAATGCTGGCCCCGTGGCGCAAGAGGCGGAGTACAGGCCTTTTCTATTGCCCATTACCAATTCCCCGTTGGTTCCGATGTCTATAATCAGGGTTTGCTCCTCCGCACGGTGAGGCTGTTGGGCCAATATGACTCCAACATTATCGGCCCCTACAAAACCCGCCTCAATCGGGAGCACGTGCACGTTCCCACAGGAATGAATTTTGAGCCCCAAATCCCTTGCCTTCACATCCATTGATCGCTGAAGGGCCGGGCAGAAGGGCGATTTTCCCAAGTATTCTGGGTTGATTTCCAGGAAGAAGTGGTGCATGGCCGTATTCCCGACAACGGTCATTTCATAGACCTCCTCTGGGGAGCCTCCGATTTGTTGGGTAGTATTGATGACAATTCGGTTGATGGATTCTATGATCTGTTCGTGCATCCTCTTCAAACCCTTACTTGGATGGCTCATGGTATAGGTGATTCTGGCCATGATATCCTCCCCGAAGGAGATCTGAGGATTCATGAGGGAGTCCATGGCCAAGACCTCCCCGCTTACGAGGTCACAGAGGTAGCCGGCTACGGTCGTGGTCCCAATGTCGATAGCAATGCCGTAAAGGGAGTTGAAATTCATGGGCCTGATGTCAATAATCTCTTGGTCCATCCAGATGACGATGTTTACCTTCCATTGGGCACCCCTGAGTTTTTCCCCTAACGTCATCAATGCCGGATAATCAATGCCGAGGCCTTTCAGGCCATAGTGCTTTTCCAACCCTGACTTCACCCTTTCCAGATCGGCCTGAGGGTCGGAAAGGGAAGGGGACGCTAGCTGCAGATGATAGCCCTTGACCGCCGGGTTGGTTTCGATTCCCATATCCCTCGGTGCCTTACAGATGACCTGTTTTCCACCCCGACTTTCCTCGGGGACATTGATCACCACATCGCCCTGAAGTTGGGCCGCGCAGGCCAACCTATACCCGGCGCGTTGTTCCTGGACATCGATGAACTTTCCCTCCTCGGAGGTGAAGGGGGAGAGGTGGTTTCCCGCCGAATGAATCCCATCCCTTGGGAATGACCCCTCCTCTATCTTGACCCGACATTTCCCACAGCTTTGCGTTCCTCCGCAGATGGATTCGATGTCCACCCCAAGATCGCGACCGGCCTGCAACAGGTTTTTACCTTGATCCACGTATCCCCTTCTCCCAGAGGGCTGGAAGATAACCTTATGTTTCATCGCGTATGCTCCCCTTGATAGAAATGTCCACGGAGGGGATATACAAAATTGGGGGAGTTTTGTCAAAGAGCTTCAAAGGGAACACCGTGGAACCCTTCGCTCAGATTTCGTGTCCGTGTGATTCGTGCTCGTGTTTCGAACCCCATCATTTGCCATTTGAACTCAGTCATTTGGCATTTCCCTTCCACCTCCAACCTCAGACATTACCTGGCCCGCAGCCCCGAACACCATCTCCTTACTGCCCACTGCTTACTATATCGTCTCAGCCTCAACCTTAGCCTTGACCTTTTTTCTTTTGACTGCAACACCGCATGACCGCAACACTATAAAATGGGCTTGACAAACCATGGGGGATCAAGTAAAAAGACAACATATGTTGACTAAAATTCCCAAAAAGAAGTTGACGGCGCGGCAGCGCCAGGTTTTTTCCTATCTTATTCGATTTCTTAAGGAGAGGGGATATCCTCCTACCGTTAGGGAAATCGCACGCCATTTCGGGTTGAAAGGTCCCCGGAGCCCGAAGAAGAGGCTGGATGCCCTGGAGGAGAAGGGATATATCAGGAGGAGACGCGGAAAATCCCGAGCAATTGAGGTGACGGGGATTTTTTCATCCGGATCCTACAGGCTGGTCCCCTTAGTGGGGAAAGTGAGGGCGGGAGATTCCTCCTTGGCTTACGAGGATTTTGAGGAAGCGATTGCCCTTGATCGGTCTTTGGCCAGAAGTGACGAGACCTTCTTTCTGAGGGTAAAGGGGGATAGCATGGTCGGGGAAGGGATCAAGGACGGGGATTTGGCCTTGGTTTCCCCTCAGCCCGTGGTGGAGAGCGGGGAGATTGCCGTGGTCTTGATCGACGATGAGGCAACCGTTAAGAGGGTCTATATCGATGGAGAGTCTCTTCGGCTCCAGCCCGCCAATCCGACCATGGAACCCGTTGTCGTGGCGAGGGGAGATGGGAGGGTAACCATTGTGGGAAAAGTCGTCGGAATTTTTAGGAAAGTGATGTGAAATGGGGAGTGGGGATTATCGGGTTAGGGAGAGAATTACGGTGAGGGATGAAGCCAGGGTTATCCTCCACGTGGATATGGACGCCTTCTTCGCCTCGGTTGAACAGCGGCGTATCGAAAAACTGAGAGGAAGGCCGGTGGTAGTATGTGGAAAATTCCCCAGGACTGTTGTAGCCTCGGCCTCATACGAGGCCCGGGCTTTTGGAGTCCATGCCAACATGTCCCTCGTTGAAGCCCGGAGGAGGTGTCCTGAGCTTCGGTGCGTTGAGGGGGATTTAGGCCGATATATAAATGCCTCCACCAGGGTTATGGGAATCCTGAGGGAGTATTCTCCTCATATTGAGATTGCCTCCATCGATGAGGCCTTTCTCGATATGACCCATTGCCGTTTGCTTTTTTCCTCCCCAAAGGCGGCCGCCAAAGGCATTAAGAAACGGATTTTCGATGAGGTGGGATTGACCTGTTCGGTAGGGATTGGGCCCAACAAATTGGTTGCAAAATTGGCCAGTTCCCGAACCAAGCCAAACGGGTTGATGGTGGTTTCGGCCGCAGAGGTTTCTCATTTTCTGGACAACCTCCCCATAGGTCAACTTTGGTCCATTGGCCCCAGAAGGGAAGAGGCCCTGCGGTCCCTCGGGATTGAGTCCGGTGGGGATTTGGGTAGATTTCCAGCCCACCTTCTCAAGGAGAGATTTGGTTCTTTAGGGGAAAGGCTTCACCAGATGGGATTGGGAATCGATGAGACCCCAGTGATTCCCCTAGGCCAGGAGCCCGATCCCGAGTCCTTCGGGCATTTCGTCACGTTGCCCGAGGATACCGATGATTCAATGATCATCTCGGGTTTCCTCCTCAGGCTCTGCGAACAAGTGGGAAGGAGGTTAAGGAGGAATTGTTTCCGAGGGAGAAGGGTTATCCTCACGGTCCGTTTTTCCGATTTCTCTACCCTAACCCGGCAGAAGACCGCCCCGGAGTCGCTCACGAGCGGGAAGGAAATCTACCGGCTTGCTTTGAGGATTTGGGATTCCATCGGAGGTGAGAGACCCGTGAGGCTTTTGGGGGTTACGGTCTCCAACCTTCAAAGGCCTTCCAAGCAGTTATCCCTCTTTTCAAGGCCAAATAGATGGGCGACCCTATGGGAAGTCGTTGATCGGGTGAATGACAAATATGGGGATTTTACCCTTACCTGGGGATCTCTCCATCAATCCCCCCGGAGGCCCCAGCCAGGATTTCCTTGACAATCCTCCCCGCTTGGACTAGCTTTTATGGGACTTTCCGGGGAAGAGGTCTCTATGATCAAGGTAGGAACGAGCGGTTTCTCCTTTCCTGATTGGAAGGGAACGGTTTACCCAAAGGAGATCAAGGATCGAGACATGCTTTTCTATTACGAGAGGGAGCTCGGGTTAAAGACACTGGAGGTCAATTTTACCTATTACACCCTTCCATCCCCGAACAGCTTTATCGGTATGTCTAAGAAGACCTCCCATGACTTTGAATTCGTGGTTAAGTGCTTTAAGGGCATGACCCACGAAATCCGAGACAAGGCAACCAAGAGGATCATCGATAACAGGGACGTCTTTG
>Ga0180438_10008125_pt1 | contig 13422 bp, 26 predicted proteins | sample SS_ome_12_FD_132455 | JGI IMG/M metagenome (GOLD analysis project Ga0180438, IMG submission 132455) | Hypersaline lake sediment archaeal communities from the Salton Sea, California, USA - SS_3_D_2 metaG | ecosystem: Environmental > Aquatic > Non-marine Saline and Alkaline > Hypersaline >... | reverse complement strand
CTGGATGTGGGCTATAATATTGAAGTCACATGGATTGGACCTGGCATCAAAGCAGACCAGCAGATCACGGTGGCTTCTAATTACCTTATTCAAGCGGTTAAGTATAACGACGATGATGATTCGGGCGATGGCTATTGTGCAATTGTGGCTGCCAATGCGATGTTTTATCCCGAATTTGAAGAAGAGCAGAACCTCCCGTTGAACAACCAAGAATTTTTGGTCCAGCTTACAGAGGGTGGTTTTCAAGAATTCGGCGGGATTGTCGTTAAAAACAACAATGATTTCAAGCGGTTGGCTGGTGATAAGTGGGGGACCACCGGACCTCCAGAAGGCTGGACCATCACCGATGGTACTAACTGTTTTACAGAGGTTATTTCATTATTCGGCGGGCATAAAGATATCGTTCGGATGTATGACAACCAGAACGGGGCAATCTGCGATGCCAGAAAGACGGGGCTGATCTATAATGTAATTTCCCTCTGGGTGGGCATCGACGATAACACAAAAACGGGTTATATCTATTTATGGGAAGGCGCATCCAGAATCGGTACGCTGGTTGTGAGAGGCACCGATCAGACTATTAGCTGGTATGATGGCTCTTCTTATTTTATTATTGAATATGCGGTGGTAAATGACAGTCTTTACCATATTCTGCTGAGATTCGAGACCAGCAGCGTGGAGGCCTTTAATAAAGGCGTAAAGATGGGTACTTATACTTTGGAAAACCCAGTCACCGCAGCGCTGGATCAGATCATCATACAAACCAACAGCACCGATGCAAGCTATAACTTTTATTTGGACTCAATTGTCTATGATATAGATGACGTGAAGCCTCGGCGAAATTTTGCCGCAGGGCAAGAGGACAATGAAGGCCAAACCATCCAAGGCGAGCCGGTGCTGGAATTATTCCGAAAACGGAAAGTAGAAGATGATGATACGCCTGATTTTACTTCCACTACCTCGGGGATTCGGGATTTGCATAATACGGCAAAGCTTGAAGATATTGTGCCGTCGAATACCATTGCTGTTCAGCTCTTTTGCCGAGTCGAGTTTAATTCCGCTAATTATCAGTATGCCCAATTTGCGCGGGATGCGACGGTGAACGGGTGTAATCAAAGCGGGTTTGAAATTGCCTCGAATTCAAATACTACAACATTTGTTCAACAAGGGCGGGTAGAATTGGACTCTCTTCAAAGGTTTTATGTGTTTTTAAGCGGCGGTGCTGCTATTTGTGATATTTTTGTGCAAGGCTATTGGGTGAAAACGGAGAGATAAAGATGACGGATGATTGCGGAGAATGTAATTCATGTAATGGGGGAAAAGAAGAATGGCTGGAGGGTAAAGCGGTTACCTGCGGCTGTTGTTTGAATGCTGTTAAAATCAAGGCATTGATGGATAGAATTGAAGCTATAGAAACTTATCTGGGGTTATAGCCATGGGGAGATTGGAAGATATAGAACTTAAGGTTCATGAGATGACCCCAGAGCTGAAGAAACTGCAAGCCGAGGCGCTGAAAACCCTTAATGAGATGAAGAAGATTATGAAAAAGGCAAGGAAAAAAGGCTTTTTGGACCCAAAAGATAATAAGAAGGTGGAATTTGAAGATATCCCCAAGCTGAAGGTCGCCAAGCATCTTAGCCAGCAAATTGAGGATTTGCGAAAAAAAATAAAGTGGGTGGAAAAGGCTGCTGGAAAAGAAATATTCGACATGCAAAAAGATATGGGCGTTAAAATAGGCAAATTGGAATCCAGATTAAACGCTTTGAATAATTGGGCGGATGATGAGCACAATGAGATAAGGGCCACCGTCAAAAATGATGATAAAGAATGCCGCATACAGGAATTGGAAGCATCGGTGGCCAAAATGGAGCGCAATCAAGCGAAAATCTCCAAGTACTTGGAGTATTTACATTCACAAATATCATGTGTGAAAACTAAACTCGATGAATTACTAACCGAGGTCGAATGAAATGAGCTTTATATTAGAACAAGATTTGTTGAAGAAATACCAAACCGCCGGCAAGGTGCTCTTAGGTAAATCTTCAACATCGGTTATGATTGCAGTTATATTTTATTATATAGCTTCAATCTTAATCGAAGGAGCCGAAGGTTTTGCAGAAACCCTTGAAGTGAAAGCCATGATCGGGGGTTTCTCTTATGGAATTTCCATAGTCTTAAACCTAAAAGAATTGCGAACGGAAAAGATGGCTAAAATCACCAGCAGAGTCACCTCTTTCATGTTTACATTTACAGAGATTGCCAAAGTTCTGTTTGGGGAAGAAATAGAGAAACTAATGGAAAAAACAAAGACCCATCAAGTCTTATTTAGCCCCACCGCCTTCATGAATTTTGTGCAGCCTGAAAAACCCGTGAAAACCGAAACAGATGAAGAAACCCAGAAGGATTCGAAGCCACCAACAGATGCCGAAGAAGCGTTCAAAGAAGAAAATAAGGGCCCCTTTCCCCCGCCTATGCCGAAGCCAGATAAAGAGGCTGTAATTTCATTGCCTGAAGGGGGAATTGTGGATAAGCCCACATTAGCGCTGATTAGCGAAAGTTCTATTGACAAACCACCGGAACTGGAATAATTTTTTAATTATCTTTTTATACTTTTATCACTTAACTTAGGTTAGCCTTCATTTTAAGGGGGTTAGTTGATTGCGATATGTGATCATAGAAGATTGTGACTACAAAACATTTGAAGAACACAGAGATGAAATTTATGAGAATAACCCGTGGGCATTGTTATCTGCAGGCTATTCCAAAAAGCTGCGGAAGGCGGTTTTCTGCTTTAATGACTCGGATTATATTCCGGAGTCCATGCAGCAGTATATCAAGCGCCCGAGCGGGCATCCGAAAAAGGATAAGGAGTGAAATTCATGAAATTTGAAGAACACGCCATTACCCATGCGTTTGGGCTGTTGGTGATTATTATTATCGCTTTAATCAGCGATTGGATAAATTTCCAATGGTGGCTAATTATTGCGTTTATTTTAGCCTTTTTTATGGTCAACCCAGATATTTGGGATCGGCTATTTGGAGTTAAGTATCATAGGGCATTTTGGTCTCATTCGGCATTGCTTCCCGTGATGATATATTGGGGATGGCATCCGCTCTGGAATATGGACCAAGCTCGGTTGGTGGGCGTTGTTTTATTCTTTCCCGTCTTGGTGCATTTGTTATCTGATTATCGAATCGAACATTTAGTGGATGATCATAAGCGGGGGTCCTACCTTATTTCGTTTTTTGGCAAAAGGATCAATAAAACATGGTCGTTTGTTTACATCACTGCAAATGTCGCAGGAATTATCGCCTACATGATTTGGGTGCTCTAATTTTTTTTCTTTCTGTTTTAATAAACTAACATGGTTTATCTTTAAATATTACCCCGACAATATATATTTAGACCTATAGGTCTAAATGGTGATCGAATGGGATCTAATACCACAATCACGATCAGTAAAGCTTTTCACACAGAATTAAAGGATATTCGAAGCAGGTTCTGGTTGAACCACAAGCTTTCTATTTCCTATGAAGATGCGATTCATATTCAAGCCTATCAAGGAAGAAAAGCATCTATTCAACATCTGAAAGACAAGCCTTACATTATACAAAAATTGAAAGAAGGAGAAAAAGAAAAAAATGCCGATTAGTTCATTTTTCAAAAACGCTGACATTGCAAAAAAATTGGAAGAATCCGAGCTAAGTAGCGGGTATACCCAAGGGCCGCCGTATATTTTGCCGAATCTTAAAATTGATGGCATGGAAAATAACCCATTCCATGAAATAATTCAACATTTGGTGGGCAATTCGGACCAAATCATGGAAGGCTTTGTGGATCTGGATAAGGAATGGCTAGAGCAATCCAAAGATAAGGTCGTATCCTGGAGCTTTTGGAATATGTTTGATGATATTGATGAAGCAACCATTATGGAGCAGATCAACGAATGGCGGGAGGCTTATCCAAGCCCCTATATCGGAAGAAAAGCCTATTTTGCCCAATTCAATATTGTTAAAAAAGAGGTAGTGACCAAAAATAAGGAAGGGAAAGATATTAAGCTGAAAGACCCGAAAACGGGGCAGCAATTATACCAGTGGCGGCCGTATGGGTATGGGGCGCATGGGTTTAAAGAAGGGTCCTTTAAAGCCCGCCCTAAGATTTGCGTGTTTCACAATAAAGAGTTAGGGTGGTCCGATGCCCCTAAAAAAGTCAAAAAGACGATGATGGACCAAGAAACGGGTAAGATGATTGAGGTCGAAGTAGAAGAAAAGCAGGAGAAAAAAGGCTTTGATTATGAATCCGTGGGCATTGCCTTTTCTATCGAACTTAAAGATAAGTTAATTAATAAAGTGACCGAGATTGGAAAATCTAATGACCAGCATCCGGAAAAAGCTGTGGAGTTTTTGCCGGTAATCTTGCTAACCTATAAGTTGGATATTTCCGACCGCTTCGGTAAAGATGACCCGAAAAAAGAGAAGCCCCCCATTGGAAAATGGTATAACATGAATGTAGATGACATGTATTTCATTGACTGAGGGTTTTGTATGGATAGAATTCAAGATGTAAAGGTCGTTGAAGGTACTTGTTGTTTTTGTTTAGAAGAAGCAGTCTATAACGAAGATTATAAAAAAAAAATTGATTCTGACGTAATAGAATTTTACGATGGGGAATACAACCATCATTTTTGTTTAAAACATCTAAAACAAATGGTTAAAGTATTGGAGGAATTTAATAATGACGCAAAAAGCGAGAAGGAATAATCCCCCGCCGAGTAAAGCCGAGTTGGAATATATTAAAGAATATGCGCTAATTCTGATCGATTCGGAGACCCTCCCGGAGCAATATATTTGGGAAAAAAAACCGAGTATTAATTCGGAGACGGGAGAAATTATTCCCGGTCATGAAGGAAAACAATATCCGAAGAAAAAACAAATTGCAATGTTATTACGGGTATTATTACGGGCTTATGAATTAGGAATAGACTATGGGATTGCCCCCGAAAAAATGTTTTTTGTTCGGGGAAATATCGGCATGCAAGCGGATTTGGCTTATTATCTTATTCAGCGGGATGCCCATGCGGATATTCGGTTTGAACAGGTGCATGTCATCAAGGGCGTAGTTTTATATCATGCCCGGCCCATTGGCATGGATGATAAGGGCTTCTACATTTATCCAAAATTTCCGGAAGGCTATCAGCGGGTCGAGTTTACCATTGATGAGGCTTTGATGTCGGGCAAATGGCTTCGCCATAAGCAGTTGGATGATTACCCCGAAAAGAAGCGGTATTCCATTAGCCGAAGCCCGTGGTGGTGCTATCCGCTCCGGATGTTGGTTTGGAAAGCCATTGATAAAATGGCGGCCCAATCCTATCAGTTGGAAGTCATGGGGATCCGGGTGGCAATCCCGGAATTAGCGGGCGATATTAATACTGCGCCTTTGCCTTTACCGCCAGGCCAAAATGAAAATGTGGATGCTTTAATGCCTCCGGAAGAAGCGAGTGAATTCGAAGCAGGACATCTCATCGGTATGGTCGATGATTCGGAGGAGCCGAAGTTAATTTCCCAAGGCAATGAAATTAATATGCTGAAGGAAAAGAGCACCCGAAAAAAGAAAACCACCAAAGCGGAAGCGGTAAAACAGGCCAAAGAACAAATCCAGAAAAAGCCAAAGCGCCCGCCGCCTATGCCGATTCTGGATGTGAAGGACGGGAAGAAAGTGATGAAGGTCAAGCCTGTCAAGGCTAAGAAGGAGGATCCCAAAGAAAATGAGCAGAAGACCGAGATAATCAAGCCCAAGCTAAAATTGAAGCCCAAATCCACGAAAAAGAAGTCAAAGAAGACCTCGAAGAAGAAGTCCACAAAGAAGCCGACACTGAAGCCCAAGAGCAGCAAAAAGAAATCAACAAAATCTAAGCTCAAGCCTAAAAGCACCAAAAAGAAAACCGCTGCACCCAAAAAACGTTTTAGCTTTCGGGGAGATGATGAATTTGCATGCACTTCCAACATCGACCAGCAAGATGATGATTATCCGTTAGCGGCCTTATCCAGCATCATTCAATATCAAGCCAAAACCTCCGATAATGCGTTTACATTTAAAGAAATCCAAAAGAAGTATCAAGATTATCTATTGGAAAACGAACAGCGAAATAAGGCGGAACCTGTATGTACAACCTTGCTAGACGCATTTGATGCAATTATGACTTTGAAGGGGAGTAAAATCAAAGTTCAACCGGATGTTGAAGGCATGTGGATCAACCGAATGAATAAGAAAATATCCGGGATTATTGGGCTGATTGATTCTAACTTAATCAATTCCAGCAATCCACGGGCTGAAAAGAAGCAAGTTATGGGCTTAATTAAAGGCACAACTACTTGGGAAGATCAGCGGGTGGATTGGATTATTGATTTGCTGGTGAAACGTGGGCTTTACAAGGATGAAGGCGAATATCTGAAATTAGGCGAAATTCCGGCGGAGGTATTAAATGGGTAATACTTTTTGTGAGGATTGTTGGACTTTCCTCACGGGAGATTGTAAAGGGAAAACAAACGGATGCAGGTGGAAAATCAAATATGACAGAATCGAACACATTTATCATCATCGACGACCGGGAACCACACGAACTGGTGGAAGCGGTCCAAGCGCTTGAGATTGACGTGAAAGTCATGCAGCTCTATATTGCTGACGTGACTATTAGCGAAAAAACATGTATTGAGATCAAGCGGGTCAAAAAACGCCCGAATTATGCGCCTTTTGCAAAATATCGGGAATACAATGACTTTATCGCCAGCCAAGAAGATAATCGGCTCTACCGCCAAGCCAGAGACCGAAGGGATAATTATGAGTGTAATTTTGTCATTATTGAGCTGGAGCCGGGCGCAGACCTTTTTACCAAAGCCATTCCGAAACAGCGGTTTGACCACATGATTCAGTCCATGGCGGTGTATTATCATTCCGTCTTTTTGTATTCCTCATCCACCGAAGAAACCGCCCAAATGATCGCCGACATTCTGGCACGGGACATCAAAGGAGACCATTATGTGTCGCCGATTAACAAACGCCCAAGGCCAGCCACATTGCGGGATGAACAAATTAACATGGTTGCGGGCTTATTGGATGTCTCGGATAAGAAGGCCAATGTGCTATTAGATATATTCAAATCACCATGGGAGATTTTAACATGGATAAAAAACACGACTATAAGATATACTAAAGGTGGGAATCCAAAATTGGCAAAGGACCAATATGAGATTAAGGGCTTTGGGCCGAAGTTTTTTCTCAAAAATCAAAAAATGCTGGTAGGTATAGAAGAAAATGACCAAAACTGAATATTGTAATGAATTATGTAAAAAATGTGGACATCATTATAGGAGCCATAAAGGCAATTATGGCTGCGAGGAAACTCCAAATTGTAAATGCACCCAATTGATTTGTGGGGCATGTCAAGCCTATGTATCAGAATTATCCAAAAATGGCTATTGTAAAGGTTGTGAGCAAGACCACCAAGAAGCGCATTTTTGCGGTATTTGCGGCAAACAATATCGATCCATCGAAGAAGATTTGAAACGATATCAAGTCATCTCGGAGTTCGGGATGTGGGATGACTGGGACTCTGATGACTGGCTTGGGCATTGCTGTAAAGCTTGTTATGAAAAGCATATCAAGCCCTTGTTTGAAAAAAAGGAGAAGAATTAAAATGAAGATTTTAAAAAAATGGAAACAAAAACGGCTTAACGCCGAATTTAAAGCTAATGTTCGTTCAATTAATAAGATAGCATTTGATATGTTAGGATCGGTCATACACCTAAGCAGACGTGAGATAATACCCGTAATTAAAGCCCGCTCCGACAATATAATAGAGGTGATTGAAGAATTTAAGACAAAAGGACTAATTTTCTCAGAAGACCAGATAAATGAGCTTGTTTTATATAAAGAAAAAAAGGAGAAGAATTAAAATGAAAATTAGACCAAGCGCCCCGAATCGGGAGATGGAATTTCAGCCAGAAGGCGAAAGCGAATATCACCTTATTTTGGATGTATTAGATGCTTATATCAGTAGGTTGAATACGTTTCACCAATTAAGGCGGCAGATGGATGAAATAGAAAAGGAATGTAGCATGTTATATCGGCAATTTCCTATCTTACAGAGTAAAGAATTCAACACCTTGCTTCCGCCACTGAATGGAAAAGTAGATATTAAGGACCTTAAAACTCTGGAGGAATTGAGCCAGATGTCATTCAGATATGGTTTTCCAGATTTACCCGCAATTTTTACCAAAGGAATTCAGCCAGATCAAACATTCAAAGAGCCAGAAGGCAAGATCAAGGCAGGACCATGGCCTTTGACCAACAAAGAGAAGGACAAGATGAAAGATGACTGAATATACTTTAACTTGTAAAAAATGTGGAAAGGTTTGTTCTTTGGATGAATGTCTTTCACACAGAGCCAAAAGTGGAAAAGGATATAATTTTATCCGCCATAAATGCCCAGAATGCAATACTCATTATATGACCATTAATCGAGAGGTTGGCAATACTTTTTATTTGGGAGGTTGTATTGCTGTAAAACTCCTGAAGAAAAAAGGATCACGGGCTTTTGTGGAATATCTTGACCAACCAAAATCAGTCAGTAAAAAAGGAGATCAAAAATGGGTCAGTCTCAATAATTTAGGGCTCATCGCCAAAAATCGAACAGGAAAAGAAGGAAAGGTAGAAAATGACAAAAATCAACATAATTAAGGACAATAACAATTTTATTGTTGAAAAAAAAAAGGAAATTGAAACATCGGCGACAATATTTGGCACAACGTTTAACATCGAAAAGCTTGATTTTCGGGTTGATTCGAGATATTTGCCCGAAATATTTTTGCAAGGCTTCATTGAGCTTCAACCTTATACCGATGAAAACAGAATGGCACTTGCAGCTCAATTATATGGTTTATTGCAAGGGAAAGTCAAAATTACAATTGAAAAGGTAAAACAAAATGAAAATAGTTGATACGAAAAAAGTGATTGAATTCACCGAAGCTGAAGCGGAGGATCTGACCGCTGTGATCCATGAAATTGCTGCAACCTTTGACCTTAGCAAGCTTAAACATAATACGGCGTGGATGACTATGCGAAACCTTTATCTTCACTTAGGGGGCGATCCAAATGAATAAAGACGAAGAAGCCGCCCTGATCGAGGTCATGAAAGCCGAATTTCTGAAGTTTTTGAATGAGGAATATGAAGCAGGCAAAGATATGTATTTGGTCAAAAACTGGATGAAAAAGAACGGATACAAACCGCTGTCAAAGCATCAGATTATCTTGAGCGGGGTCATGCTGAAATGGCTTGCAGACAATTCACGGGATGCATTGGGTCCATTGGGGGTGTTTTGGAAATGAAAAAAGGCTATTTTATCACCGAAGACGAATGGAAAGACCTTCAAGGGAGAATTGCTGAAGAATTGTATGAAATCTTTCAAAAAACATGCACTGAAAAAGAGAAAATAAAGGAATATCCCAAAACATCTGTTCGAGCGGATGTATGGGTTGCTTTTGATATGGCATTGAAGAAAATGAAGGAAAACAAAAACATGGAGAGGTTTTAATGGCTGTTTTGATACCTAAAATATCGATTAAGCGGGAATTACAAGAGGAGGCGGAATATACCCACAAGGTTCACGCCCAATATCACGTTCACCCCGAGGGCGAGAGCGGAGCTAGCAATCTGGCAGGCTCTTGTAATTGGCTTTATGTGTTAAAGAAAGCGGGAATAGAATTGCCGGAAGTGGAAGGTCTACGGAATAACCGATCCGCCTTGGATGTCAGCACCCAACGGCATGAGACCCGACAAGAGCAATTAACCAAAAAATATGAGCGGGAGCCGAGGCTTTTCATCAAGTACAAGCCAGAAGTTTATATCGAAGCCGAGGTCGAAGGGCTTAAGGTGAAAACGCCGATTGATGTGCCTTATGTTCAGGTGGAATCCGATGACAAGCCCGGGTTCATCAAAAAACCCGTGCAATTTGCCAACATGGAAGAAGAAATGTGGTTCAAGCATCCGGATGCCACATGGCATCAGATTATTGACTTTAAATTTCCGGGGACCTTCGGCATTCTAAAAATCATCAATAAAGCCAAAGAATTAGAAGAACAAGGCGAGCCGACTTGGAAGGCATTATCTTTCAAGTACATGGCCCAAGGGCATTTTGAGATGTATGCCACTGGGCTAAAGGAAATAACCTTCTATTTTGAGTCCAAAGAATCCGGGATCCAATTGTCGATAGAGATTGATTTGCCTTGGGTTGATTCAATTTGGGAGCGGGTCAAGGTCGAAGTCAAGCGGCGACAAGAGCTGGTGGATTTATTGAAAGCCGAAAAATATGACAAGATCGAATTGCGAAAAAGTGACCTCGGCTGCCTTGCAAAGTTAATTAACAGAGATGAGCCGTTTAGCAGCATCGGATGGCGATCCTGCCCCTTGGCAAAAACATTAGAACGGGAATCAAAGCGGGATAAAGGCAAGATGATTGTGGCATTGGTGAAATATTGTGATTATGCCAATTTCTTTTTGCTGGAAGATGCGAAGGAACGGTTTACGGTGGATGACATTGATGTTAAGAACCGGGATAGGCGTAATCCCGCCCATTATCCATGGCTGGCTGGAAAGTCTCATTGCTTCATCAAGCAAGTAGACTGGAAGGAGGGTATGGTGTATTTGCAGAACAAAGGCGGCACGATCTATAGCTATACTTTTATTGATGCCCTCAAAACGCTGAAGCCGAGGTGAGTTGAATATGGTATTAGAACGTAGGAAAATGCGTAACGTGACTATTGCCCTTCCTGAGATCTATGTGCGGAATATTGAAAAGCTTAAGGATGTCGGGCTGGTGCCTTCTCGGTCGGAAGCCATCCGTTTTGCGATCCGGCAATTTCTGAAGAAAGAAGTCCGAACGTGTCAACTGCTTGAATTTAAGATAGAGGTGGAAGATTAATGCCGAGTCCAGTATGTACCTATTGTTATACAGCATTTCGTGGTCAAATTCGGTATAAAGTTCGGACCACAGACCACAAAAAACATGTTTTTTGCTGTAAAGAGTGCCGAGATGAATGGCTGAAGAAAAAAGCCAATGCAAAAATAAACAAACAAACGAAGAAGAAACGAAAGAAAGATATTTCATGTTTGGAAATAATCACCGTGAATTTGCCTGAATCCTATCTTTCTGCAATCGATTCTTTGACTTTTGGACCTCAAGCTTTATTTCCTTCCAGGTCGGAATTAGTACGCCATGCAGTGCACGATTTTTTGGCAAATGAATTGGAAAATGCGGCAAATTTCATCGAATTTCAAACAGGACAAAAACAACAATCGAAAACAATCGAAAAATAAGAATTCTAAGGTTCCAAAGAATTTCATCGAGTTTTATACAATGGAGAAAAAAAAAGAAAGCGGTAGTTAACCGCTTAATAGGTGTGGGTAAAAAATGTGTGCAATATTCTATAGTGGAGAGACATTATTAAAGGAGGGTATTAGTTGGTTATTACAACGGAACATTTAAACGGAAAAACCAAGCAAATCCTAAGGCGGGTTCTTATCGATAAACATGTCAAAGTAGTCATTGACGTGCGGTGGTCGGACAAGTGGCCGGAATATTTTCGGGAGGCCAGCTTAAAGGGCTTGCTGAGGGCTATTGGAATTCATTATCAGCGGTTTGAAGTGCTCGGCAATCCGCCGAAGAACCGGAATGAAAACCGAGATGATTGGCGTACTATGAAGCGGGAATATTTAAACTACATTCAATTGCATAAGGGGGCCTTGCTGCGGCTGCTGAAATTGATTAAAAGCCAAAGCAAGGACAAGGTTTTTTGTATCATTTGTTATTGCCAGACCCGCAATCAGCAGCAGTGCCATCGGTTCTGGCTGCAAGAGCATTTAGAAAAAGAATTGGAGAAGGAGAAACATGACTGAAGAAAAGAAAAAGTGTTTATTGGTTTTTACTGAAAAAGTGAAATACCAAATAGAAGTCCAGCTCAATGCTGAAGAATTGAATGAACTAAAAGAAGCTTATCACAACGAAGATAGTAATGTAATAGATGAAGCTATTGGATTATATGTAGATAAAGCAACCGATGCTGTGGATAGTTCTGATCCAGAATTGTTTGATATTTGTGAACAGCAAGCCGATGGTAAATATCATTCGATAATCTGAGGGATTAAGATGGAAAAGATAGTTTGTGATTGTGAGTCAATTGGCTGTGCCCATTATAGCGCAGAGAAATGCCGACTATTGGGGCATATCGGCGAGTGTATCTATGAGCCTGGAAAACAGCATTATAAATGCTGTAAAATAAACGAGCTGCTGGGCGAGCAGTATCGTTTGAAGAATTTGCCGCCGCTGGAAAGGACAGCTTTTGGTCTGCTGAATGGTGGTGATGAAGATTATCATACCTATGGCTGGCTTGATGTAATGAACAAAGACAAGCCCAAAACTAAAGTGGCTATCAGAGCCAAGCTATTGAAAGAAGTGCTGGCTCGGTTAGAATGTGATGTCCTAGAATTCGGTATTTTAGATAATGGAGGAGGAATGCGCTGCTTATTTGTCGGAATTCCAGAATTCCAAGATATCCCGGAAAATAAACTGAGGCAGATGGCAATAGCTGAACGGGTGAAAAAGGATGAGTGAAAACCGCTGGAAAGACGCTTCGTGGCAGTGTGGCGATTGTCAATCATGTGCTGATGCGGATCGAGAGCAATGTTATCAAGATCGGAATGAAGAACCAAGGGGACTAACAATTGAACAGGGCTGTGAGGTTTTTTTTGCCAAGACCAAAACAACCATTGACGCTATGCTGAAGGATATGGAAAAGCTGAAAAATCCTTTGGCAAATATGGGTTATTATGGCGTGGAATCGGCCAAAGAGCACTGGAAACTGAAGGAGTATATCAGAAAACTGAAGAAAATTAAGGAAGTGATTGAGAATGAGTGAAGAGAAAACACAAATAGATGCATCTGTAATTGAAGTGCAGAGCCTTCGAGATAAAAGAGAAATGCGGGTAATTTTGCACAATAAAGAATATAAGATGAAGATCTTGCTGGATTATCCTGCAATATTAACCGTATTTGAGCAAATCCTTGGAATGTTTGGGAGAGAGGTTTTAGATGATGCTATGGCCATCACTTCCAAAGAATTTGATTTTGAGGTGATATAAGAGGATGGATAAAAAAGAAATGGAAAACATCATTGAGCTGGTCCATGAGGCTTATGGCGATGCGGGCTGGTATGACCATCCGTTTGAGGAAGAGGCAAAAAAGCTCTTGGAGTTAGTGGACCAGAAAGATGGGGCTTATGCTGAACGAAATAAATTAGTGGCATTCCTCAGCCATATCTTTCCCAGCCATTTGGCGAGGCATACCGGCGACCCGTGGGATGATGACTGG
>Ga0180438_10008123_pt1 | contig 13426 bp, 9 predicted proteins | sample SS_ome_12_FD_132455 | JGI IMG/M metagenome (GOLD analysis project Ga0180438, IMG submission 132455) | Hypersaline lake sediment archaeal communities from the Salton Sea, California, USA - SS_3_D_2 metaG | ecosystem: Environmental > Aquatic > Non-marine Saline and Alkaline > Hypersaline >... | reverse complement strand
GCACTAGTGCAAAGGCCGTGCGGCGCGATGAGCCATGTTCTCCGGAAGCGGGCGGCACCAGACTTTCCCCGCGGTTGCAGCGTTTCTTGCAGGACTGTACTCTATCCATTGTAAGCGATCCGACGCGGGCGCGGAGGCCCGTTTTCCGACTGCCGGCCGGAGCGGGGTAGACATGATGAGAATTCAGGGTTCAGCGTTCAGGGTTCAGGATTCGAGGTTCAGGGGGCAGGGTGCTGACGGGCGACGCCTTGTTGTCGGCGGCCGCTGTTTGGCTGCCGGCGTTTGTTTGTCGGTTGCCGCCGTCCTGCTGCTTGCGGCGGCCGGCTGCTGGCGAGACGCTGGGCCGGCGGTGATCGTTTACACGGCGCTTGACAGCGAGTTCTCCGAGCCGATCTTCGCCGACTTCACCGCCGCCGCGGGCGTCAAGGTGCTGCCGAAGTTTGACACCGAGGCGACAAAGACGGTGGGGCTTGCCCAAGCGATCATCGCCGAAGAGTCCCGGCCGCGGTGCGACGTCTTTTGGAACAACGAGATCCTCAACACGCTGCGGCTGGAAGAGCGAGGGCTGCTCTCGGCCTACCATCCGCCGGTTGCCGAGAGCTACCCGGCCCTGTACCGCTCGCCCGACGGTCTCTGGCACGGCTTTGCCGCCCGCGCCCGTGTGCTCATTGTCAACACCGAGCTTGTGCCCGAAGACGAGCGGCCGACCTCGATCCATGATCTCGCCGAGCCGAAGTGGCGTGGGCGGGCGGCGATGGCCAAGCCGCTTGCCGGCACGACGGCCTCGCACGCCGCCTGCCTCTTCGCGCATTGGGGCCCCGACGACGCCATGGCCTTTTTTCGCAGGATGCGAGAGAACGAGGTGCAGATTCTCTCGGGCAACAAGCAGGTGGCGCTGTCGGTGGCGGCGGGCCAGGCGGACTTCGGACTGACTGATACGGACGACGCCATCATCGAAATCGAACACGGCCGCCCGGTGGCGATCGTCTATCCCGACCAGGGCGAAGGCGGCATGGGCACGCTTTTCATTCCCAACACGCTGGCGATCATCCGCGGCTCGCCGAACCCCGAGGCCGCGCGGCGGCTGGTCGATTTCCTCCTTTCACCGGCGGTCGAGGCAAAGCTCGCCGCCGGCCCCAGCGCCCAGATCCCGCTCAATCCGCGCGTGGAGGCCGAGCCTAGGGTGGAGACACCTCGCACGGTGAAGGCGATGGAGGTCGATTTTGCCGCCGCCGCCGCCCAATGGGACGCGGCCGCCCGCTTTCTCCGCGACGAGTTCGCCGCAAAACCGTAAGGAAAGATCTGGCCGAGGGATCAAGCAACATTTCCACGAGCCGGTCGGGAGAATCATCATGATCGAGACTTTGTTCAAACTCAGCTACTTGAAACTGGTGCTGGCGCTTACGGCGGCTCTGGTCGTCGGCGCCTTGGTCACTCCGCCCGATCCGTTGAGCATGCTGCTCGTGGGGTTGCCGCTATGGGCGGCATACGTCGTCGCATGCCTTGCCGTCCAGGGTTGGAGTCGACGCACCTCCTCCGGCCGGCAGGACAAGCTCCCAGGCAAGGATGACGGGCAAACGCAATGAACCCGCCGCGCGAATCAACCGGCACCTCGATTCCGGGACGGATTGCGGCACTTCTGCGGCAGCTTGGCGGTACACCGAAGATCCACCTCCCGTTCCTTCGCCCCTCGGTGCCGAAGCTTTCCATGCCCCCGCCGGGAACTGCCGCCGGCATCGAGAACAAGGATCTCCGCCAGACGCCGAGCGCCGAGGAACCGGTGCGCGTGGCCGTGATCGACTATTCGCCGGAAAACGTTGAGGTGCAGCAGGTCACCGACGTCGCCGACTTTCTCGCCCACCATCGGCCGCCGTGGTCTCGTGTTCGCTGGATCAACGTCGAAGGGCTCACGGAGATGGAGTTGACCCGGGCGCTGGCGGAAAAGTACCAGCTCCATCCGCTGGCGGTCGAGGATGTGTTGCACACGGTCCAGCGGCCGAAGGTGGAGGACTACCCGGGCTCGGCTGACCAGCCCGGAAGACTGTTCGTGGTCGTCCGCACGATCGAGCTTGCCGACGGGCAATTGCTCGGCGAGCAGATCAGCTTTTTCCTCGGCCGCACCACGCTCGTCACGTTCCTGGAAGGCCGGAGCGAAGTGTTCGAGCCGATCCGCCAGCGGATCCACGCGCGGGGCTCGCGGCTCCGCGAGCACGACGTCAGCTTTCTGCTTTACGCCCTTCTGGACGCGATTGTGGACAGCTACTTTCCGATCCTGGAGCGCTACTCGGACCGACTGGAGGACGTGGAAGAAGAGTTGCTCACGCGGCCCGAGCGGAGCACATTGCAGGAAGTGCATGCGATTAAGAGAGAGCTTTTGCTGCTGCGGCGGGCGGCGTGGCCGATGCGCGAGCTGATCGCACAACTGCAACGCGACAAGCACGAGTGCCTCTCCGAGACGGCCCAGACCTATTTCCGCGACGTCTACGACCACTGTGTGCAGATCATCGATCTGGTGGAGACGTACCGCGAGATCACCGGCGCGCTGACGGAGACCTACATCTCCGCCGCCTCCAACCGCACCAACGAGATCATGAAGGTGTTGACGGTGATGGGCACGATCTTCATCCCGCTCACCTTTCTCGCCGGCGTCTACGGAATGAACATGTGGATCCCGGAAGCCCAGTGGTGGGGGACCTATTTCACGTTCTGGGCCGTCTCCGCCGCGATTGCAGGCGGCATGCTGCTCTGGTTCCGCCGCCGCGGATGGCTGTGAGGCAGTGATCTCGCCGCATGGCCCGGGGGCGGTAGCCGGCGCGCTTGCCGCTCGAAATCGGCCGAGATACACTTGGCAGCAGAAGGTCCGGGGGTGATTTCTCGGCGAGATCGAGCGCCGACACCCGCCGCGGCCGCAGTCCACCTTCACGGAGTCTGACAAAATGCGGCGGAACATCGTGCCAACTTGTCGGAGCGTGGGAGCCTTTTGCCTCGCGGTGGTCTTGACTGCCGCGACATCCGGGGCAGATGGGATCTCGCCGGCGGCGGACCGGCAGGCTCGCGAGATCCTCGAAGCGGCAGGTGTGGCCGGAGGCGTCGTGGTCCACGTCGGCTGCGGGGATGGGACGCTCACCGCCGCCCTGCACGCCGGCGACGGCTTCCTCGTCCAGGGCTTGGCTCAAGACGCGGAAGAAGTCGAGGCGGCTCGCCGCACCATCCAGTCGCTCGGGCTGTACGGCAAGGTCACCGTCCTTCCGTGGTCGGGTGGGCACCGCGGCGACGGCCGTGGTCGGCTGCCGTACATCGACAACATGGTGAACCTCGTCGTCTGCGAGGAGCCGGAAACGGCTGCCACGGAGGAGGTGATGCGCGTGCTGGCGCCCGGCGGCGTGGCTTGCATCAAAGAGGGCGGCCGCTGGACGACGACCATCAAGCCGCGTCCCGGGGAAATCGACGAGTGGACGCACTACCTCCACGACCCAAGCGGCAACGCCGTGGCCCACGACGAAGTCATTGCGCCCCCGAGCAGGCTCCAGTGGATCGGAGGGCCGCGATATTCGCGACACCACGACCACATGTCGGCCACCAGCGCGATGGTGTCGGCCGCCGGGCGGAACTTCTACATTCTCGACGAGGCCCCAAGGCAATCGATCCTGACTCCGCCGGAGTGGAACCTGGTCGCCCGCGACGCCTTCAACGGCACCGTGCTCTGGAAGCGCCCGATGGGGCCGTGGCACACCCATTTGTGGCCGCTCAAGAGCGGGCCGCAGATGCTGCCGCGGCGGCTGGTCGCCCGGGGCGATCGGGTCTACGCAACGCTCGCCATCGACGGGCCGGTGACCGCCATCGACGCGGCCGCCGGCCGGACCGTCCGCACTTACGAAAACACGCGGGCGACGGAGGAGATCCTGCTGGATGACGGCGTGCTCTACCTGGTGGTCGCCGACCCCAGCCGCCTCCGCTCCGATCCGAACCACAGCTTTACGAGCGTCCAGGAGGTCATCCAACTGCACCAGGACCAGTCGTGGGGCCCGGAACCTCGCGCGGTCATGGCCGTCGACGCCGAGACCGGCGCGGTCCGCTGGCGGGTGAGCACCGGCGTGACGCCGATGACGCTGGCCGCCGACGGCGAGCGGGTCTATTTCCACGACGGCGAGAAGATCGTCTGCCTCGACCAGCAGGACGGTGCCCGGCGCTGGGCCTCGCCGCCGGTTCCGCTGCCGGAGTTCATGTCCAGCCAAGGCGCCGCGGTGCTGGTGGTTTCCGACGGGGTCGTCTTGTTTGCAGGCGGAATGGCGGGGGAGCGCGACCGCAGGGGCACCGGCCTCTGTGCGCTGTCCGCCGCCGACGGCAGCCTGCTTTGGAACGCCACCCAGCCGTTCGTTTGGCAGACGCTCAGAGACGTTCTGGTGACCGACGGCGCGGTTTGGGGCGGCGAAGTGCACTCCGGCGCCGGCGAGGGGCTCATCACCGGCCGTGATTTGCGGACCGGCGAGGTGGTGCGGCAGTTCCCCTGCGACGTCGACCTCTTCTGGTTCCACCATCGCTGCTATCGCGCCAAGGCCACCGACAACTACCTGCTTTACTCCCGCAACGGCATCGAGTTCGTGGACTATCGCAACAGCCATTGGATTCCCCATCATTGGGTCCGCGGCGGCTGCATGTACGGGATCATGCCGTGCAACGGGCTGATCTACTCGCCGCCGCACCCTTGCGCCTGCTACAGCGAGGCGAAGCTCTACGGCTTCAACGCGATTGCCCCGGCGTCGAAACACCTTGAGCCCCGCCGCGAGGTGCCGGACGAAGAGCGGCTGGAGCGCGGCCCGGCGTATACTCTACTCCCTTCTGCCGCTGGCGGGAGAGAGGACGACTGGCCGACGTACCGCCATGACACCGCCCGCAGCGGCGCCACTCGCTCGGCCGTGCTGGCGACCGACTTGAAGTCTGCCTGGGAGACGGAGCTTGGCGGGCGACTCAGCAGCCTGACGGTGGCCGAAGGGAAGGTCTTCGTTTCCGCCATCGACGCGCACACGGTGCACGCCCTGGACGAGGAGTCGGGCGAGCCGGCGTGGTCGTTTACTGCCGGCGGCCGCGTCGATTCTCCGCCCACCATCTGGCAGGGCCGTGTTCTGTTCGGATCGGCCGACGGCCACGTCTACTGCCTCCGCGTCGCCGACGGCCGGCTGGCCTGGCGGTTTCGCGCCGCCCCGGAAGACCGCCAGTTGGGCGCCATGGAACAGCTCGAATCGGTGTGGCCGGTGCATGGGAGCGTGCTGGTCGAAAACGGCACGCTCTACTGCGTTGCCGGCCGCTCGATGTTTCTCGACGGAGGGCTGCGGATGTTGCGGCTCGACCCCGCCTCTGGCCGGAAAATCTCGGAAACGATCCTCGACGACCGCGACCCGGCTACCGGCGACAGCCTGCTGAGCCACGTGAGCGGGCTGAACATGCCGGTGGCCTTGCCCGACGTTCTTTCCAGCGACGGGCGTTACGTGTACATGCGGTCGCTGCCGTTCGACATGGAGGGAAAGCGGAAATTCGTCGCGTATGTCGACGTCAACCAACAGCAAGGCGACGACGTCCATCTGTTCAGCCCCACCGGGTTTTTGGACGACACGATGTGGCACCGCACCTATTTTGTCTATGGCCGGGCGTGGGCCTCCGGCGCCGGCGGCTATTACCAGGCCGGCCAGGTCGCGCCCGCCGGACGGCTGCTCGTCTTCGACGACTCCAGGGCCTACGGATTCGGGCGGCTCTGGCAATACTACCGCTGGACCACGCCGATGGAGTTCCACCTGTTCGCCATGGACAAGCAGCCGGAGATCGTCAACACGCGGCGCGAAGGCCCTCGCCCGGACGCAGAAAGCGGAAAAACCCGCAAGGAAGCCAAAAAAGAAGGCAACCCGCCCCTGCCGCGCTCCAGGGTGGAAAGCATCTGGAGCGGCGTCGTGGCCGTGCAGGTTTCCGCGATGTTGCTCGCCGACCGGACGCTGTTTGTGGCTGGCCCTCCCGACGTGGTGGATGAAGAGCGGGCGGCGCGGGTGTTGGACGATGCGGAGATCCAGACGCGGCTCGCCGAGCAAGGGGCCGCGTTTGAAGGCCGCCGGGGCGGGATCCTGCTGGCGGTCTCCGCCGACGACGCAAAGAAGCTGGCCGCCTATCGGATCGGCTCCATGCCCGTCTTCGACGGCATGGTGACGGCCGGCGGCCGCCTCTACCTGGCAACATCCGAGGGCAAAGTCCTTTGCATCGGTCCGGGCGACGGCGAACCGTTGTCGCCCGCAGACGACGTCGACGTCACTGCCCGTTCGTTAGAGGACGACTAGCCCCGTACTTGGAGCATCCGTTCCAGCGCGACGAGGGCGTGCTCCGTGGTCTGGTCGTCGACGCGGATGACGTTCACGGGGGTGCCGGCGGCGAGGTTTTCCAGCGACCAGCAGAGATGCGCCAGGTCGATCCGGAACATCGTCGCGCACATGCAGACGACCGGCGAGAGGAAGTGGATCTCCTGCTCGGGGTGCTCGTGTTTGAGGCGGTTGACCAGATGGAGCTCGGTGCCGATGGCCCACCTGCTGCCCGCCGCAGCCTCTTTCACCGCCCGGATGATCGTCCCCGTCGAGCCGATCACGTCGGCCCTTTCAACCACCTCCATCGTGCACTCGGGATGGACGAGGATCTTGATGCCGGGATATTTCTCGCGGAACTGGTCGACGTGGCCGGGCAGAAACATCTGGTGCACGCTGCAATGCCCTCGCCAGAGGATCACGCGGCTCCGCTCGAGCGCTTCGGCGGAGTTGCCGCCCAGCTCGGAAGCGTAGGGGTTCCAGACGGGCATCTCGGCCAGCGGAATTCCCATCGCCAGCGACGTGTTGCGGCCCAGGTGCTGGTCGGGGAAGAAGAGCACGCGGCTCCGCCGGGCGAAGGCCCACTCGAGCACGGCGCGGGCGTTGGCCGACGTGCAGACGATCCCGCTGTGCCGGCCGCAAAACGCCTTCAACGTAGCCGCCGAGTTGACGTAGGTCACCGGCATCACTTCGTCGACGTCGATCACCTCGCCGAGCTGCTGCCAGCAATCCTCGACCTGCTCGATCTCGGCCATGTCGGCCATCGAACAGCCGGCGGCCAGGTCGGGCAGCACGACGGGAATCCGCTTGCCGCCTCGCTCGGCCAGCCGCGCGGGGCGATTGGCCAGGACGTCGGCCGTCTCGGCCATGAAGTGGACGCCGCAGAAGACGATCGCCCGACACTCGCGATTCTCCGCGGCCAGTTGGCTGAGCTTGTAGCTGTCGCCCCGCAGGTCGCTCAGGGCGATCACTTCATCCTGCTGGTAGTGGTGCCCGAGGATCAGCAGCTCTGAGCCCATCGCCGATCGCAGCGACTGGATCCGCGCCGTCAGCTCGTCGTTTTCCAGCGACTTGTACGGTTCGAGATCCAAGGCGGGCTCGGCGGTCTGGTCGGCCGATGTGATCATGGCAAAGAGTACGGCCCCCAACGGGCCATCTGAGGGGGAGGGTCATCGCGGGGATTCTTTCCACTAGGGATTATACGGGCGGCGAAACGGCAGAACCAGGGGCGGCTCGCGGCGGACCGCCGGCCGGAGGAAGCAGGCGGTCACTGCTGGTCCGGGTGCGACCCGCCCGCAGGGCGACTCTCGACGTCGATGATCTGATCGCTGTCGGAATGATCATCGTCGCGCGCGGCCCATGGTGGAGCAGCGGACTGTCGCACCACGACTCTCGCCGCCAGGCGCCGCGACAACTGCCTGCGGACCAGCCGGCGAACCGGCGGCACCAAGAGCAGGAAGCCGGCCAGGTCCGTGATCACGCCGGGCGTGACGAGCACCGCGGCCGCCACCAGGATCATCAGCCCGTCGAGAAGCTCGGCCGCCGGCAGCTCTCCTTCGGCCAGCCGCTGCTGGAATTGCCGCCAGCATCGCAGGCCCTGGTGCCGGGCGAGCGACGCCCCCAGGACTCCGGTTGCGATCACCAGTCCGAGCGTGAACTCCCAGCGCGTCTGGTCGGCAATCCAAAGGAGAATCCACAGCTCGACAAGCGGCAGCAGCGTGAATAGAAGTACAAGCCGAACGAGCACGCGGGGATCCTCTGGGAAGCTGACCGCGGGAGCAGGCGGTAGGCTGCGACGTCCTTGCCCGTCCGGGCGAATCGGGCGGGAGCCGTCACTTCAACGACGTGCTTTTGTCGCGGCTGGCATTCTGGGCGGGGGGGAGGCCCTGCCCGCCGGGGCTCGCCGTCCGCCGCATGGCGGCAAGGTTACCATAGGGAATCTCCAACGCCGTCTTATCGAGCGTGCCCTCATCGACGGCCTTCTCGATCAGCTTGACGCCCCGGCCGGTCAGTTCGGTGGCCTTCTCTCTCCGGCCGGTTTCCCAGTAGGAGACGCCCATGCTGACGAGCGTCTCGCCGAGGCGGCCGGACTCCCCGGCGGCCACCTGCTCACCCGCCTGGTCGAACTCGGCAACGGCCTTGTCGAACCACGAGACCGCTTGCTGGTGGTCTTGTTTTCCGATCGCCTGGATCGCTCCCAGGCGGAAATAGAGCCGGCCGAGGAGGTAGTGGTCGGCGGCGCCCGTCTGCTTGGCTTTGGCCACCTCTTCGAAACAGAGGACCGCCTGCTCGCCGCATTTCAGCGCCAAGTCGTTCTCGCCGCGCATCTGGTAGATCTGCACGGCGTCGTACAAGGCGGCGCCCAGCTCCCAGAGGATCCGCTGTTTCTTGACGCGGTCGCGGGCCGAGTCGAGCACCGCGTCCGCGCTGCGGAGGGTCTCTTCGGTCCAGGGGGTCGGGTCAAGCTGGCCGCAAAGACCGACGTGTGCGGCCATCGCCCTTTGGGCGACGCGGAAGCGGTACTCGGCGACCACGGCCGCGTCGTCGCTCAGTTTTCCGGCAAGCTCCGATGCCCGCTCGAGCCATCTCGAAACGGCCACTTCCTTCTGGTTCCAGTTGCCCCAGGCGATGTCGTGGGCAGCGCCCAAGTGGGCGTCCAGGAGGACTTGCCTGGCGGCCAGGCCGATGGCAGGGTGGGGATCTTCGGCCAGGGGCTCGGCCACCTGGACCGCCTTCGTGTGGTTGGCGATCGCTTGCTTGTAGTCGGGATTGGGGCCCGAGCCGAACAGGTCGCCCAGCAGGCAGTACGCCCTCGCCTCGACGTGCGGCCGATTCTCGCTGTCGGCCAGCGCCTTTTGGGCTTCGGCGATGGCCTCGTCGAAGCGTTCCACCTGGCCGAGAATCTGGGCATACGAAGCCCGATACTGCGCATCGTGGGGGGCCAGGCGAACGGCCTCGCCGCCGGCCTCGAGCGCCAGCGCCTGCTCGCCCAGGGCCGACAGAGCCCTGGCCAACAGCCATTGCGCCCGATGGTTGGCCGGATCGAGCTTGATGGCTTGCTCCAGGTCGGCCGCGCTCAGCTCGATCTGCTGGTCCAGATACGTCTCCGCCCGCAATATGAACGGCTCGGCCGTCACCGGCTCGAGGATGATCTGCGCCACTTCCATGCTCGGCCTGGTGGGCTCCTCGGCCGGCGCGAAAGCGAACAGCACGCCGCGCTCGGGATACGCCTGGCCGAGGATTTCGCCCAACGGGTTGGAGACCAGCACCGGCCGGATCTTGGAGAGATCGAGTTGTTCGGCCACGGTCTCGGCAGGGAAGGTCTGGTCCAACCGGATCACAATCGACGCGACTTTGTCGCCGAAGGCGCTCACCTCGACTTTCTCGAACGGGTCGACGGAATAAAGATAGACGAGCACGCCTTCCCGCTTGGCGATCTTCTCCGCGGTCCCCCACGCTTCCTGCAATTTCGCCAGCGTGGTCAGGCCGGGGACCACGCCGTTGAAGCTGGCCGTCCCGACTTCCACGGTCAGCGGGCCGTCGGGGTCGGGAATCGGCTCCAAGGGCTTTTCGCCTGGCGACGCTTCCGCCTCGACGAAGGACTCGCCCGGCGAGCTCGAACGGACCTTGACTTCCAGCGATTCGTCCGCCGACCCTGACGCAGGGTCGGAAAACGGAATCCGCACGCTCTCGGCCGGACGACCGGTGGTTGCCGGGGCGGTCCCGGCCGACTCGCGGCGGGGGGCCAGGGTCGGCGGGTCAGGGATCGCAAGTGCCGCCGGCGCGCCGTCTCCTGCCGCAACTTCATCGGCCGTGAGCAATCCGGGGGCCTCGCTGCCTTGCTCTGAGGCTGGCGGATCGGCGCGATCGCCGGAAAGGTCTTCTTGCGAGACAGCCACTCCGCCACCCGAGATGGCCAGTGCCGCCATGGCGACCGGCCCCGCGTAACGGAGCCACCCAGAAACGGTCAGACGCATTGCGTGTTCCTCCTGAACATCGCCAACCGAGGGCCGCCGGCGAGGGCATCCGCCTAAGGATGCCACGGGAGCGGCTTCCCGGCTCGCTTTTCCCGATCCTTGGGAAATGCTTCCAACAAGCTGGACGTGGACTCACCTGAGAGTGGGTTCGGGACGCGGTAGTCTACTCAGAAGCCCCAACCGGCGTCCAGACTGGATTCCGGGAATTGGCCGGTTTTTTGTGGAACTGTGCAGGCACTTCTCCCTACTCGACCCCACTAGATTTGGGGGGAGAGGCGTGCCGGCGCGACATTTGGGAGCAGCCGTCCGACCGGGCGCGGCAAAAGGGGGCGCCGCCCGGCTGCCGGCGGCATGAATCATCCCGCCTACCGGCCCGACGTGCCCACGTAACGCAGCGGGCTGGCCCCGCTGCGGCCGATCACCGCGTCGTCGCGGTGGCGGCCGGCGGCGACCTGGCCGCTGTCGTTGAGGAAGAAATGGTCTCTCAGGCCGTTGGGCTGAGGCGTGGTGAAAAACTGGACGTGGAAGTCTTCCAACAAAACGTTCTGGCCTCGCCCGCCGTGATTAACGCTCTGGTAGCCCGGCAGCTGGTCGCTGGGGGCGTCGGACATCAGCGCGAACTGCGCCCGTCGCAGGTTGCGCGGCGAGCGGTACCGACCGTCTTCTACATAGCCCAGGCAATAGCCGTAGCTGCCGCCCATGAGACCTCGCAGCCGCTCCAAGCGAGCCGGATCTTCCACCGCGGCGATCTCCTCCAGCGAAGGAATGCGGAACTGCCGGTCGTCCGCCAAAGGCGATGCGGGGCATACGACCAGGCGGGAGCTTCCTAGATAGCCCGCGCTGGCCAGCACCGGGGCGAACACGCCCGCAGTGGCCAGCCGGCCTTGCTGCGGAATCGGAGGGAAGTAGTCCTGGTGCCGCTGGCTGTATTGCGACAAGGCCTGCCCCAAGAGCCGCAAGTTGTCCTGGCAGGCGACCAGCCGGGCATTGAAGCGGCTGTTTTCGATCGCCGGGATGACAAGCAGGGCAGCCGCCGCAAAAATCGCCGCGGCCACGGCCAGATCCCTCCAACTCCATCCGCCGGAGGAACTCGGAGGCGCGACCGCGCCGGCCAGCGGCTCGGCGGGCCGGGTCGCTTGAAGAACCGGATCCAGTACAGCGGCCGAAGGGGCCGCCTCCAGCTCGCGCCGCTGGGAAGCCTCCGCCCGCTCGCAGGCCACACGGAACACCAACCGGCCCGTACGCTCGGCCAGACCCGGAGGAGGCTCAAACCGCACCCGCGTCGCCTCCAGCGGACACAGGGCCTCCTGCAATCGAGAGAGCCGGCGTCGAAGCTCTGGGTCGGCGGCCAACTGCTCTTCCAACTGCTTCTGCTCCGCGTCATCCAACGCCTCCAGCAGAAGGCCGAGCAGTTGATGTTCTACGCGATCAGCCATGTCCGGAAACGTCTGCGCTGAGTCTTAGTGCGTCGTTCAATCTGCCGATGGCGGCGTGCAGCCGGCTCTTCACCGTTCCGACGGGGATGGCGAGCACCTCGGCGGCCTCGCGGTACTTCATCCCCTGGTAGTAAACCAAAAGCAGCACCTCGCGAAGCGGATCGGGGAGAAAATCGACGGCCTCGCGGACAAACCTCTCCCGCTCGGCCGCGTCCGCTCGATGATAAGGACTCGACTCCTGACTCTCGAGCAGGTCGACCAAAGAGCCTGCTCCCTCCTCCGACCCCTTGCCCCGGGATCGATGGTCCAGGCTGACCATCCGGTGCCGGCGGTTCCGCCGCTGCGCGTCGATCGCCTGGTTGGTGGCAACAGTATACAGCCAGGGCCGCACCTTTCTGCCGGGCTCGAAGCGATCGCATTTGAGGTGAACCTGGAGGAAGGTCGTCTGGAAGGCATCCTCGGCCATTTCGGCGTCGCCCAGGTAGTGGCGGAGGTAGTTGTACAGCTCCCCCTCGTAGCGGTTGACCAACTGCTCGAACGCGCGGCGGTCTTCCCGCTCGCGATACTCGAGCAACAGCTCCTCGTCGGTCCACTCGCTAAGGGGGGCCGAACTCGCTGTACGTGTCTTCTTTCGCTTAATGGTGCTGTTCATCTTTGCTACGGCTTCCACCGGGAAGGTGTTCGGCCCCATTTCCGCCGGCCACTGCTGGTCGCCGTCTGTGCAGGCCGAATGCCGTCCCATCGGGCTATTCTAACGAGATCCGACGCCCGTGTCCCAGAACGGGTTTGACTGCCCGACTACGATTCGGGCAAAGTGAATCCTCTTGTGAGCAAGTGGTGTGCCGAATCACCAGCCAGCGACCCGGAGCAGGCCCAATCGCCCTGGGAGGTGATTCGTTAAGGCGAGCAATATCTTGAACTTATCGCGAGTAGTCATTGGCTCCAGCGGCGGCAAACTACGCCCGACTACCGGGTTCCAGCCAGTGCAACTTCTTCCACTTGTTACACGTCTGACGACATGGCAGCCCCAGACCCCTGATCTGCCAAATTGACAGCCAGGCGACTGGCGGGAATGGACCCCCTCCGCATTGGGTAACATCATTCCACTATGCGGTGGGTTTTCGGCAGCCGGATAAGAAACAGCAGAGCGCCGGCCCTTCGAGCCTCGCCTCAAGCCAGCAAACGTTTGCTCGACTCGCCTGCCACCTCGCGAACGTAGCGAGGCACCGCGTAGCCGGGCAGTCGTGCGCGGAGGTCCTCGATGAGCCGCCGGCCGGCTGCCTCCGGCACCTCGAAATGGGCCGCCCCCGCCACTCGATCCAGTTGGTGGACGTAGTACGGCATCACCCTCAGATCGACCAGCCGCTCCAACAACTCGGCGAGGACTTCGAGGCGGTCGTTGACACCCTTGAGCAAAACGGTCTGCGCCAACACTGGGATGCCTCCGTCAACCATCCGCCCGAGCGAAGCGGCCACCTGGCGGTCGATCTCCCCTGGATGATTCGCATGGACCACCACCACCGGCGACAGCCGTGTGCCCCGCAGGCAGTCGAGCAGGCCGACCGTCACACGATCGGGGAGGACGATCGGCACTCGGGTGTGAATCCGCAGTCGCCTGAGACGGGGGATCTCGGCAAGCCGACCGGCCAGATCGGCCAAGGTCCGGTCGTCCAGG
>Ga0180438_10008122_pt1 | contig 13428 bp, 10 predicted proteins | sample SS_ome_12_FD_132455 | JGI IMG/M metagenome (GOLD analysis project Ga0180438, IMG submission 132455) | Hypersaline lake sediment archaeal communities from the Salton Sea, California, USA - SS_3_D_2 metaG | ecosystem: Environmental > Aquatic > Non-marine Saline and Alkaline > Hypersaline >... | reverse complement strand
CTATAGATGCTTTTTTCGGTTGCCGTGACGGGCACGTTATGCTCGGCAGCATAATCCAGGGCATCTTCACGAGAGCGGATGTCCCACTCACGCCAAGGAGAAATAATCTTGAGACGTGGATTACGGGCCTGGAAAGTCAACTCAAAGCGTACCTGATCGTTGCCCTTGCCGGTGCAGCCGTGCGAGACAGCGTCGGCGCCTTCAATTTCAGCGATCTCCACCTGCCGGCGGGCGATGAGAGGTCGTGCAAAGGAGGTGCCTAGCAAGTATTTGCGCTCATAGATGGCACCAGCCATAAGAGTGGGGTAGATGTAGTCGGTGACAAATTCCTCGCGCATATCTTCTATGTATAACTTGCTGGCGCCCGAACTCAGAGCTTTCTCCTCTAACCCCTCCAGTTCCTCTCCCTGGCCCAGATTGGCTGTAAGACAAACGACTTCGCAGCCATAGTTATTCTTAAGCCACGGTACGATAACGGATGTGTCGAGCCCGCCAGAATACGCGAGCACCACTTTCTTGATGTCTGATTCTGCTTTGTGTTTGGCTGGCATTGGATCTTCCTCTTCTAAGATGAATTTGCTTTAAAATCGATACCGCAGGTCATCCAGTTGGCGAAGCAGGACGGCTGAAGCACCGACAATCTTGAGAATCTCACCAGGACGGACCGGCTCCGTCTCTTCGTCATAGTCCTCTGGTGCCGACTGAGACAGGAGCCAACCTACACCGGCTCCTAACACGGCTCCCGCCAAGGTGCCAATGATGAGGGCATTGCGTTGTCTTGGTTCGAGTTCCACCTTGCAACCTCCTGGGATGGGATAAATACCGGAACCTGTACCGGCTAAATCGCCTGATATTTTAGGCATTATAACGCAAGTCTCAGGATAAGAGAAGTGAACGTGAGATCTACGTCGTCACCTTCTATCTACATAACGTCCCCTTTGAGAAGACGTATGTCCTTATTATACGACATGAGCCTGAATTGGGAAAACCGGCACAGATTTCCAGTACTCTGTGCCGGTCTGGCCGCCGCAAAAAAGACCCTAACGAATACTATCTCGTCAGGGTCTTTTGGGATTGTCGTCAGGAGAGCAGCGATTTGGTTGGTATGCTGAGCTCAGGGCCCAAGCTCAATCCGGATATTATCCAGATAGGAGTAAGTGTTCCAGTAACCATCAAAGTGATTCTCATTGAAGAAGGTGAGAATGACAGTCTGTCCTGCATAGGCTGATAGGTCAAATTCTGCTTGACTCCAGCCAGAGTCGTATAAATTACTGCAAGAGAGATTCCCCGGATCTGGGTCGCCGTAGCGGGCCAGAACTTGATCGTTAACCCGCACTTCCAGCCGGTCCCACCACTCGCCGGGTGAACTTCGAACAGTATCGTAACTCAGCACCCGGTAATCGAAGCGCAGATACGGGGTGCCACCGGTGGGCACTTCGGCATAGGCCTGCATAGTAGCCCGGCCAATAGGCACGACAGGTGTGTCGCCGCAACCGTAGCTCCGGTTGCCCAGGCGCGCTGCGTAAGTACCACCGCCGGGTGGTTTTCCATCAGCTGGTGGTACCGGGTGCGACACAACACGGATAGGAAGCGCCCCTGATGTCTTCCAACCAACGACGGCGCCGGTCTCAAATCCATCAAAAACAGCCATAGGTATAGAGGGATCAGTGTTGTCCAGAATGTGGGGAAGGAAAACCTTTCTGAGACCAAGGTTCCCGCTTGTCTCAGGGCTCCAGTCGCCCTGGTTACCAACGTAATCCCTGGCGCGTACACGGAAGAAATAGGGGGTATTGAATTCTACCGGGACCGGTGTGTCGGGGCCGAAGTAGGCGCTGGTGTCAGTAGTATTAGTGAGCCACGCTTGCCAAGGCCCAGTGTCTGTGGTGCGGTATTCAACGTCAAAAGCAACAATCCAAGTACCAGGCGGCGGATCGTGTGCGCCCCACTCGACCAGAATACGTCCCTCGCGGGCGTTAGGGGTGGTTAGGAGCCAAGACGCCGGTGCCCCAGTGTCAACTGTAATCACCTCGGTGCTTGCCAGGCTGGTATTACTAACGTTGTCGCCGGCTGCCAGATAAAACGCAAACGTGCCATCTGCACCGGTGTCCCAAGTTGTGGCAGTGACCGATGCTGCATAGAAAAGGGTTGGGGGATCGCTGATACCCAGATAGTATCCCAACAGCCCACTGCCGCCGATATTGTCCATTGAAGCGTCCCAACTCAACCCGAGGGACTGAGTGTTATAGTAGCCTGGGCTGACAGGAGGTGTGGTGATAATGAAGTTGGTGGGTGTGATGGGTGGGATGTCATCCAGCACGTAGGGATAGGTCATTACAGTCTGATTACTCAGGTTGTCTTCGGTTGTCACCCGGACTGGGCTGTTGCTGTCCGTGCCGGTATTTGAGACGAAATACTGAATGGACCAGTCAGGCAAGCTGGGATTAGGTATGCTGGGTCCAAGTGACTCCGGCGATGAGAATGTGACTGAGTTAGCACCGGCGCCATCGGGGCCATCATCAACTTGTCCACTAAGCGTGGCCACCTGCTGCGTCGCGCCCATCTTATGGCTGAAGAACAGGGTGGAGCCACTAACGTGCAGGAAGTCACTGCTTTCCAACCAACCATCATCGCTCAGAGCCGGGCCATCCTTATCTATGCGGATCAACAGCGTATCAGTGGTCACGCGACTTACATCATCAGTGATAGTAAGAGTGACAGCCACCAAACCACTGGGATCGCTGCTGACATCTTCGAAGGTACCCTGCACACTATCGAAACCTGGTGTTGGGAAAATAGTCCGAGAATAGAGGGACCCGTCTGCATGATCCCAATTAGCCTCTGCTGCAACAACGTCAATGTTATTTGATGGCGTGACCACAGCGTGGAACCACCAACTACTGTTGCCAGGGGGGGCGTCCAGATCATTCTCCGCATACCAGTTTCCGATGTCGTCCAGTGGATCGAAAGGTGAAACGTCGTATCCGGGCTGGGTGACGTCGTCGAAGGCCACGCTCGGCTGATCGCTCACCCCCACGTATTCGTAGACGTGAGTCCTTAAGTTCCCGACATTGTCATAAATGGTCACCTGGACTGTATCATTTCCCACGCCAGTGGCTGAGGTAAAGCCGTAATCGCTGGACCAATCCCCAGTGGTAAATTGGGATACGGGATCGCTGGTCAGGTTTGGCTTTTGCTCAAACGTAACTTGTTCCAGACCAGACCCTGTCCCATCGTCGGTCGTACCACTCACCGTCGCCGTCTGGGTACCCGGCATCTCTGCGTTGTAGTACAGCACTTCGCCTTGTAGGGTGAGGTAGCTGCTGCCCTCGGTCCAGGTATTGGCGTCGATGGTGGGGGGCGTTCCGTCGAGTTGGATGGGAAGGATGTCATTACCAACGTTATTGACGTGGTCGGTGGCAACGACGGTTACCTGTACTGTGCCGTCGCTGTTGGTATCGACATTGGTGAAAGTACCGCTCAGAGTATCGGCGCCGTTGAAAGTAGGATCATCAATGGCCTGATCATTGTCGTTGTTGACCTGGTGATCCCAGTCAGCCAGGCCAGAAGCATAGCCAGCGCCGGTCTCAGTGATGGCTGCCGTGAAAGTCCAGCCGCCATCCAGCAGAGAGGTGCGATACCAGTTGCCGATGTTATTCAGTTTATCACCATCAGGATCGTATTGGGGGTCGGTGACGTCGGTGAGAATCACTTGTGGCGCTTCGGTGTCCTGCACGGCATCGATGGCGACACTTTGCACGTTACCCGCTCTATTAACCACGTAAACAGTGAAGACATCGGTGATTTCTAAGACATCATCGATGGAATAAGTGTGAGTATAAGGTGCTCCGAAGCGTTCATCAATGGTTGACTCGCCCCATCCAGGTGTGAAAGCCACCTTCCACGAAGGAGTGTTATATCCCCAAGTCAAGTAAGATGTATTGGCGGTCACTTGGAAGCTGGAAGGCTGCGTGTTGTTGTAGAAGAGCGTACCTTCAGTGATATGGGTTGGGTCATTGATATACAGATACTCACCACCAGTGTTCTCTTGGATAGTTATATCATTGCCCCTCGGAGGGTCTACTCTCACAAACACGATGGGGCTTTGTTCGATATAACCAGCGTCACTGCCAACATTACCTACGTTGTCTACAGTAGTTATATAGACAATATTGTAAGTATCCGAGTAACTGCCGGTAGCAGTAACCACGCCGGTGGTGCCTGTGTAGAAAAGGTCGGTACCCGGAGGAGATTGGGTATCTAAATAGTAACCAGCGGTGCCGCTTCCGCCGCCGTCGCTGGCGACAGACCAGGTGACGTCGATCGTGGGATCATCATAATAGCCAGTATACGGGTCGAAACCATCCCCGCTACTATCGGTGTCTGGAAGGTAAGAGACGGGTGGCGCGTAGGGTGGTGTGCCGTCCAGATTCAGGCCAACAGGCGTGACACTACCTTGATTGCCTACTCTATCAGTGGCAACCAAGGTAAAAAGGACGAGGCCATCACCGTTTGTGTAGACCTCAGTGAAGGTACCGTTCAAAGTGTCGACGCCATTAAAGGCGGGGACGATGGTTTGATCGTAGGCATTGTTTTCGTGATTCCAGGTTGCCAGGCTGGAATCATAACCAACACCGGTCTCCGTCATGGCGGCCGTAAAGGTCCAGCCTGAGGTTAGGTCAGGGGTGCGATACCAGTTGCCAGTAGCATTCAACTCGTTCCCGTCGGGATCGTAATCAGGATCGGTGACGTCAACCAGGTCCAAAACGGGGTCCGTGATATCCTGGATGAAGCTGATGGCAACAGTGTCTCTTTCATCGTCGCCATCAACGATTACGAAGGCGACATTGTTATATGATCCATGCGAGGACTGAATGGTGTACGACACCGACCAAGTGCTGGTGATGCCGTAGGAGGTTGAGATAGTAGTGCTTGGCTCAATGCCGAAGGCGGAACCACCCAAGAAGGTGATCGGGTTGTCGTCGGAGACGACCAGGGTGACGGTGATGATCTGGTCAGCGCCTTCGCCGCTCAGGTTGTTGAAGTAAGTGGTCCCCCCACTGTCGCCCAGGGGTGGGCTATAGAAGAATGTGTCCTGGCTGGATACAACTTCAACCTGGACGATCTCTGGCGGCGAATCGCCGCGTACGATGGCGGGCCAAGCCAGTGTTACCGCAGTCAATATCAGACCGACTACTACGGCAATTGCCAGCCGCCAAGCCGGTCGCAGGCCCCAGATAATCGAGTCTTGCGCCATTTCTGCGACTCCTTTGGTCAAATACAATTGCATTTCAACCAGCCAGTCACCACCGATAGAAAAGATTTAGACCATAGTCGGCTATGTTCCGGCTTGGATGGCCACGCTTGCAAACGCTGACTATCAAGGTGGTAAGCTGCTGTTGAGGCGTGTTCAAGAAAGATAGGTATCTGCTCAGAGTATTATGGAGCCAGAGCTTGATCTGCACTCCATCGTTCGGACAAGATGTTGAGTGGTGATTCCTGGGGTGCCCAAACCCCACAGAATGTATCTTAGACAGACTACCTACCAAGGATACCACAGGGGATCAGGAAATCCATGTGAAACCCATAAGAAAAGCATTAGAAATCATCGCCTCACATTCGTCTACAGCATACACTAGGGCGTGTGGCTTGTCAAGGATGGCCGCACATTTTTGGAGGAAGCCTAGAATGCCTTGACCATTGAAATCGGGTAGCTTGTCGGGGCTCTTTCCGAGCTTTGACTTACTTGTCGAGATAAGCTATAATGGCTTGCTTGATCGGGATGATATTGGCGAGCGTGAGTGATGTGGCACAAAGCAACAGCCGCCAGGAAATGGCTCTACCCGGGTTTGGGAGTCAAACGGTGGCTGCTTTTATTGTTCTTAGGCATTGCCACGTTGGGGTTGGGCTTTGCAAGCTTTTTTTATGAAGTAAGCAGCCCAGCGCTGTCTCTCTCACCCGCTTGGCACACCTTAACAATGCAAATCGTACCTAGTTGGGTAGGCATCTTAACCCTAATATTGGTTGGTTTTGGATTGTCAGCCCTGTCCGTTTATCAACTCAACCGTTCATTGCTGGCCGCGTTTGTGCCGCCCGGTGGCACTAGCGTGGTGGATACGGTCTACCGCCATCGACACCGGCAGCGAGGTCCCAAGGTGGTTGTCGTGGGTGGCGGAACCGGGCTAAGCATCTTGCTTAGCGGACTAAAGACCTACACCGATCATATTGCCGCCGTCGTCACTGTAGCTGACGACGGCGGCAGTTCAGGTCGACTCCGCCGTGAACTCGGTGTGCTGCCACCTGGTGACTTCCGCAATTGCATCGCTGCCTTGGCCGATGACGAGGCATTGACCACTCAACTCTTCCAATATCGCTTCCCAAATGTGCGCCGAGAGGCGGAAAATGGACACGCGCTAGAAGGTCACAATTTTGGCAACTTATTTATCACGGCAATGGCTAATGTGACCGGTAGCTTTGAGAAAGCCCTCGTGGAGTCGGGGCGGGTACTGGCTATCCGAGGGCAGATTTTGCCCTCGACGTTGGAAAATGTGACACTGTGCGCTGACCTGGTGGATGAAGCAGCAGCCATCCGGCGCGTGGCCGGCGAAAGTGCCATCCCTGAGGCGCGTCTGCCCATTCAGCGAGTTTATTTGGAACCGAGCGGCTCACACGCTTATCCGCCAGCTTTGCGTGCTATTCTCGACGCCGACTTAGTGGTCATAGGGCCAGGCAGTCTTTTCACCAGCCTGATGCCCAATCTGCTGGTGGATGACATCACCCGAGCCATCCGCGCCAGTAATGCGCTCAAGGTTTACGTGTGCAATGTGGCCACGCAGCCTGGCGAGACTGATGGCTTCACCGTAGGCGATCACGTTGAGGCAATCGAGCGTCACGTCGGCCCGGGCCTGTTTTCGTTTGTACTGGCCAACAACAATCTCGATAACCCTCTACCTTCTGATTGGTCGTTGGCACCAGTATCAATTGAGATCCCGATTAATGCTCATTACGAAGTCTTAGCTTGCGACGTGGTGGATGAGGAACGCCCATGGCGGCACCACCCGGGCAAGCTAGCTCGTGTGTTAATGACAATGGTTGAACAACGTGAGGAGACAAAGCAAGGAGTCTCCATTAGTCTCAATGAGGAGGCCTGATGATGAAGACCGCACAGGAAATTATGACGAAAGACGTAGCTACCATCCATCCGCATGCACCCGTCGCTGAGGCAATCCGGCGCATGCGTGAGCGCCAGATCGGTAGCCTGCTAGTTGAGAAGGTGTCTCCATCAGATACCTGGGGAATAATCACCCAAAATGACGTGGTACAGCGAGTAGTTGCCCGCGATAGCGACCCGAATCAGGTGAAGGTAGGCGCAGTGATGAGCAAACCCATCAGTATCGTTCGCCCTGACACGCTGCTGCGAGAATGTGCTAAGGTAATGGCACGCGAGCGCATCCGCCGGGTCTTTGTCTTTGATGGACACAACGTCGTGGGTGTCATCAGCGCCAACGATATATTTGATACGCTCTAACACTTTTTCTATCAGGAGGATTTTCATGACTACTAAGGTTGGAATTAACGGGTTCGGTCGTATCGGCCGGCAGGTGTTTAAGGCAATCGGCGACTTCTACCCCGACACGTTGGAGGTTGTGGCCGCCAATGATATCGGGGACGTCAAGACAATGGCCCACCTGCTCAAGTACGACTCGAACTATGGCAAGTTCGACGGCACAGTTGAGGTCACCGACGAGGGTTTGCTGGTTGACGGCGAGTTGCTCAAGATATTGGCCGAGCGCGACCCCGCCAATTTGCCTTGGGGCGACTTGGGTGTGGACATCGTCATCGAGTCGACCGGTATCTTCCGAGATCGAGACGGCGCGAGCAAGCACGTGCAGGCTGGCGCCAAGAAGGTCATCATCAGTGCCCCCGCCAAGGGCGAAGACCTGACTATCGTCTTGGGCGTCAACGACGACAAGTACGACCCGGCACAGCACCACATTGTGTCCAATGCCTCGTGCACCACCAACTGCCTGGCGCCAGCAGCCAAGGTCGTCAATGACGAGTTTGGAATCGTCAAGGGCCTGATGACCACCATTCACGCCTACACCAACGACCAGCGCATCCTGGACTTGCCGCACAAGGACCTGCGCCGAGCCCGCGCAGCGGCTATGAGCATCATCCCCACCACCACCGGGGCGGCCAAGGCCGTGGCCCTAGTAATCCCTGAGCTTGCGGGTAAGTTCGATGGATACGCATTGCGCGTGCCCATCTCTACCGTCTCCGTGGTGGACTTTACGGTCACTGTAGAAAAGGCAACAACCACCGAGAACTTGCGCCAGGCCTTCCGCGCTGCGGCTGCCGGCCCGTTGCAAGGCATACTGGCCGCCGTGGACGAACCGTTGGTTTCCATCGACTACAAGGGAGACTCTCATTCCAGTTCGGTGGACTTGGAGTTCACCCAGGTGTTGAGCGACGAAGGCGACATGGTGAAAGTCGTCACCTGGTACGACAATGAGTGGGGTTACTCTTGCCGCACCGCCGACCTGGTCAACTTGATGGCTGCAAAATTGTAGGGAACCAGGGAATCAGGAATCGGGGAAACAGGAATCAGTGAGATATCAAATCCTGATCATCTGTTTCCCCGATTTCCTAATCTCTGAACCTTGACACGAGCGTAACCATGGACAAGAAAACTGTTCGCGACGTAGAAGTAAAAGGCAAGCGCGTGCTAGTGCGTGTGGACTTCAACGTGCCCCTCAAAGATGGGGCCGTGGCCGATGATCGACGCATCCGTGCTGCGTTGCCTACCATCCAATATCTACTTGATCAAGATGCAGCCGTGGTGCTGATGAGTCACCTGGGCCGACCCAAAGGCGAACCCAAGCCAGAGTTTCGTATGGACCCGGTAGCTGAACGGCTGAGTCAGTTGCTCGGCAGACCTGTCACCAAGCTGGATGATTGCGCCGGAACCGAAGTTGAAAGCTCCGTCAAGGCGATGAAACCAGGTGACGTGATCCTGCTTGAGAACACCCGTTTCAGGGCGGGCGAACGCAAGAACGACCCAGCGCTGGCCGAAGGTCTAGCCAAGTTAGGTGAAGTGTATGTCAACGATGCCTTCGGCACGGCCCACCGAGCCCACGCCAGCACGGCCGGGGTCGCCCTTTATCTGCCCGCGGTGGCCGGCTTCTTGATGGAGAAGGAACTAAACTATCTGGGACGCGCCCTGGCAGATCCGGAGCGCCCCTTCCTTGCCATCTTGGGCGGCGCCAAAATCTCCGATAAGATCGGTGTCATCCAGAACCTACTAACACGAGTGGATTCTTTGCTTATCGGGGGTGGCATGGCCAACACTTTCTTTAAAGCCCAGGGACTCGCCGTGGGTGATTCGCTGGTCGAGGACGAAGCGTTGGATACCGCCCGCGAGTTGCTGGACTCGGCAGGTGACCGGCTGGTGTTGCCCGTAGACTGCGTTGTGGCCGACCGCTTCGCCGCTGACGCCGACGCCAAAGTTGTGCCGGTGGATCAGGTTCCCGACGGTTGGCGCATCCTGGACATCGGTCCAGCTAGTGTGGCTCACTTCTCCAATCGGCTGTCAGCCGCCAAGACCGTTGTCTGGAACGGGCCAATGGGCGTCTTTGAGTTCCCCAGATTCGCCGAGGGAACCTTCGCTGTTGCGCGTGGCCTGGCTGGCCTGGAGGACGCCACCACCATCATTGGCGGTGGTGACTCGGCGGCCGCCATCGAGCAAAGCGGTCTGGCCGACAAGATGAGCCACATCTCCACCGGTGGCGGTGCGTCGCTAGAGTTTCTGGAAGGCAAGGAACTGCCTGGCGTCGCCGCACTGATGGACAAATAACACAGACAGGTGCAACGCACCTTGGAGGTGCGTTGCACCTAGATACCTTATGACAGACTCCACCCAATCCCCCAGTGCCAAAACCAAGGCAGTCTATCAGCGACTCTTAGAAATCTATGGTCATCCTGAATGGCGCTCTCACCTTGACCCTATTTCTGAGGTTGTTAGCACAATCCTCAGCCAGAATACCTCTGATGTCAACCGCGACCGCGCTTTCGACCGCCTGCGGACACGTTTTACTACCTGGGATGACGTACGCGATGGGCCGGTCGAAGCCATTGAGGACGCTATCCGGCCAGCCGGACTGGCTCAGCAGAAAGCGCCTCGCATCAAGGGGGCACTCCAATTCATCACTCAAGAGCAAGGCGAGTTAAGCCTTGATTTCTTGCAAGACATGCCCGTCGACGAGGCCAAAACCTGGCTGACCCAGATCAAGGGGATCGGCCCCAAAACAGCGGCTATCATTCTACTCTTCTCGCTGGGCATGCCCGCCTTCCCAGTAGACACCCACGTCCATCGGGTCACGGGGCGGCTGGGTCTCATCGGCCCCAAAGTCTCAGCCGAAAAAGCCCACGACCTCCTGGAAGAGTTGCTACCCCCCGAATGGTATTACCCCTTCCACCTGAACGTCATCCGCCACGGGCGCGAGATATGCCACGCGCGCAACCCCAAGTGTGAGATCTGTCCGTTGCAGGAGCTGTGTGATTACTATTTGGAAACGGTCGGTAATCCGCTCCCGTAGCACAGCCCCCTATACTGAATAACGCCCACGGACTGAGTCCCTCTGCGAAGCTAATGACGGGTTTGCTATGTGTTTATCTATACATATAATAGATTGAGGAGAATTTGAAGTGAGATGAAGCAAAAATGAGCAAGGACTGTACTTCCAAGGTTTCGCAGACTGATTGGAAAGTCCTGGAGACAATACAAGACAAAGATATTGACGTGAGTGATCTTCCCGAGATTGCCGCCGAGAAAACTGCACAGGCAACACTTCCTCGATGAGTGACGCAGACTCTACCAGGCGGTGATTCGCGTGAAGGAAAATTGCGCCCTGGTGGTGGATGACAGAAACTGATGCCGTAGGAGTGCAAAACCCTGAAACATACGAGATCGGTAAGGAATTCCTTTTGCAGCGGTCTGTTTGAGGTGACGGCAGGAGTTGCCTGCGATCCTTGACACTCCCCTAGACCAGTCTTATACTTCTTATGAACGGAACCACCCATAACTTTGGTAGAGAGTTGCAGGAAAACGTGACCTATTAGTGGCATGATCCCAGACCTAACCTAGTGGAGAGAAGCCGATGGAAAGTACAATGACGGCCATAGAAATAACGGGGACAGTTGACGAACAACACCGACTTCAACTGGACGGTGTATTGCCCATTTCTGGTTCGAGACGAGTGCGCGTTATCGTTTTATACCCTCTCAGCGAGGAATGGGATGAAACTGAGTGGTTGCAAGCGGCAGATCGCAATCCTGCTTTCGCTGTTCTTCGAGAACCCGAGGAGGACATCTACATCATAGATGACGGGGAACCTTTCCATGACGAAGTATAAAGTCGTGCTTGTCCCCTTTCCCTTTGACGATTTATCGAGCAGTAAGGTACGTCCGGCGGTTTGTCTCACGCAGCCCATCGGGCCGCACCGGCACGTGATCTTGGATTTCATTACCAGTCGCGTCACCACTGAGCCCCTGATGACTGACCTCGTGTTCGACTCCAGTGACCCTGATTTTGCCCTCACAGGATTACGTGTTTCCTCAACACTTCAGATGCATCATCTGATGACAGCTACGACAACTTTGATTCGGCGCGAGTTGGGCAGGCTGTCGCTGAAGATCCAGGCAGAAGTTGACGATCGCCTCAGAAAGCTATTTGATTTGTAATAGTCTACCTAAATCTCACCTTCGACTGTTTCGACGTCGTCCCTGGACAAATCTCGGCGTTGTGTTCAGGATTTTGGGGCAGACTTCCGAAATTTCGCCTGACCTGCAGTGCAGCCGGCAACGGAAAATTCCGGAAGTCTGCGCCTGAAGTTTTAGACAGCCCCAACCTCGGCCACCTCGGGTGTGGTGACGATGCGGCGAAAGACTAGTTCGTCGCCGCCCACGTCTACCTCCACCGTGTCCCCTTCACTGAACTCGCCTTCCAACAGGGCCAAGGCCAGCGGGTCCTGCAAGTAACGCTGGATGGCCCGCTTTAGAGGGCGCGCCCCAAAAACGGGGTCATAACCCCGGTCAGCCAGAAAGCTCCGCGACGCATCGGTCAGGTTCAGTGTTAGCTTGCGCTCGCCCAACAGTCCCTGCAGTTGCTCCAATTGGATGTCCACGATGCGGGCCAGGTCACCCCGGCTCAGGCTGTGGAAGACGACAATGTCGTCCACCCGGTTCAGGAACTCAGGCCGGAAGTGCTGGCGCAGCGCCTCCATCACCTGATTCTGGGCTGCTTCAATACCCAACTCCATGATGTAGTGGCTCCCGATGTTACTGGTCATAATGACCACCGTGTTCTTGAAGTCCACTGTGCGCCCATGGCCGTCAGTCAGGCGGCCGTCATCCAATAGCTGCAACAACGCGTTGAAGACCTCGGGATGCGCCTTTTCGATCTCGTCAAAGAGAACGACACTGTACGGCTTGCGCCGAACTGCTTCAGTCAGTTGACCGCCTTCTTCGTAGCCCACGTAACCAGGCGGCGCGCCGATGAGGCGAGCCACAGTGTGCCGCTCCTGGTATTCGCTCATGTCAATGCGAATCATGTTTGCTTCGTCATCGAAGAGGAATTCGGCCAGGGCACGGGCCAACTCCGTTTTGCCGACGCCGGTTGGTCCCAGGAAGATGAAGCTGCCGATGGGACGGTTGGGGTCTTGCAAGCCAGCCCGCGCGCGGCGCACGGCATTAGCCACCGCCTGGATTGCCTCGTCCTGCCCCACCACACGCCGGTGCAATCGGTCTTCCATCCTAACCAGCTTCTGCCGTTCCCCTTCCAACAGCTTGCTGATGGGAATGCCGGTCCAACTCGAGACTACCTCTGCGATGTCTTCGGCATCCACTTCTTCCTTCAACAAAGGTTCTCCCTCTTGAAGCTGGGCCAAACGCGCCTCACCTGACCGGAGCTGTTCCTCCAGATCACGCAGACGGCCGTAGCGCAGCCGGGCCGCCTCTTCCAGGTCGGCACGGCGCTCGGCTCTTTCAATGGCAATGCGTGCCTCTTCAATCTCCTCTTTGGTGTGACGCAAGGCCCGGATGGCCTCCTTCTCCGTCTCCCAGCGAGCGGTCAACTGGCGCGACTCTTCCTGCAGATCGGCCAATTCTTTCTCCAACGTCTTAAGTCGCTCCTTACTGGCCTTATCCTTCTCTTTCTTCAACGCCTCACGCTCGATTTCGAGCTGCATAATCTGGCGATCTACAGTGTCCAGTTCCTGTGGCTTGCTGTCAATCTCCATCTTCAGACGGCTAGCCGCCTCGTCAATCAGATCAATTGCCTTGTCGGGCAAGAAACGGTCGCTGATGTAGCGATGGCTAAGCGTGGCGGCAGCAATGACGGCACTATCCTGGATACGCACACCATGGTGTACCTCG
>Ga0180438_10008121_pt1 | contig 13429 bp, 6 predicted proteins | sample SS_ome_12_FD_132455 | JGI IMG/M metagenome (GOLD analysis project Ga0180438, IMG submission 132455) | Hypersaline lake sediment archaeal communities from the Salton Sea, California, USA - SS_3_D_2 metaG | ecosystem: Environmental > Aquatic > Non-marine Saline and Alkaline > Hypersaline >... | reverse complement strand
TCCGCCAACGCCGAAGCCATGATGGCCCTGGCCGCCCTGCATGACAGTGGCCTGTGGAACCAACGCTGGACAACCCTCGACCCACAAAGGAATTAACGCCGCCATAGAATCTGGCCCGACACGTCGGCCAGTTGAAAGCCAACGCCTGGGGGCTGTACGATATGCACGGGAACGTGTGGGAGTGGTGCGCGGACTGGTATGATAGCGGCTACTACGCGAAGTCGCCCAGCGACGATCCGACGGGGCCTGCTACGGGCTCGGGCCGCGTGTTTCGCGGTGGCGGCTGGGACTACCACCCGAGGCGCTGCCGCTCGGCGTATCGCCGCAACCGCTCGCCGGGTTACCGCAACCACGGCCTCGGCCTCCGGCTGGCTTTAGTTCCGGCGGACGAGTAAGCGGAGGTCGGACCGGAGGCATGCGGAGGCCCGTGCGGAGCCGGGCCGTAGCTGCCGCCGGTCCGTACCGGAGCGAAGCAGGGACAAGGTGCTCCCGGGTCCAGGGCGGAGCCCTGGTCGCTGCGCAGGGCACCTGTGAAGATCGGTGATTGATGCAATTCAGGTTGTTTTCAATTCCGGCGGGGGGCGATCCCGACGCGGAGGAGGACTTGAATCGGTTCCTCCGCTCGCATCGGGCGGTCTCGATCGATAACGGCGGCACCACCACGCCCCGCCGACCCCGCCCGGCTTGTCCGGGCGGGGAAGGAGATTGGCGGGCTAGAGGGAACGCACCGCCCCGCCGACCCCGCCCGGCTTGTCCGGGCGGGGAACGAGGTTGTAAGCTATATATGGTGGACGGCCCGCGTAGCCGCTCAACCTGCTTCACCACCTCGACAAGCGAGGTGGGGTTGGGGAGGGGTGGACGGCCCGCGTAGCCGCTCAACCTGCTTCACCACCTCGGCAAGCGAGGTGGGGTTGGGGAGGGGTGGACGCGTAGCCGCTCAACCTCGTTCACCACCTGGACAAGCGAGGTGGGGTCGGGGAGGGGGCGGACGCCCCGCGTTAGCCGCTCAACCTGCTTCACCACCTCGGCAAGCGAGGTGGGGTCGGGGAGCGGGGTGGACGGCCCGCGTTAGCCGCTCAACCTGCTTCACCACCTCGGCAAGCGAGGTGGGGTCGCGACTGAACCGGAGCTTTCAAAAGGCACCTGGCCGGGAGTCGAACGCCATGGGCCCAAAGCCTCTCTACCACCCTGAAAACCTTAGCCCGGCGTACGAGCTGCGCTACTCGTGGACGGGCTGGCCGACCCGCGGCGGCCTCCCGCCCGAGGGCGTCGGGGTGCTCGAGCGACTCAACGCCGCGTGGGAGGACAACGGGCTGCGCCGCCTCGAACAACGTTGGGCGGAGGACCGCGTGCAGATCACCTTCAGCACGAAGACGCACGTCTCGCCGGTGTTTCTGGCATCGCGCGCCAAAGGCCGGCTGCAGCACGAGCTGCGCAAGAGCGGACTTACCTTCGCGGGCTTCAGCCGCAAGGTGGCGGTGCGCACGTTGGGCCACAACCGGCGCGAACACGTCGAGGCTTACATCGCCTCTCAGGTGGATCGCGAGCGGTTCTGCGACCCGTCGTTCGAGGCGTTGATCCGGGAGTTCACGGTCGTCTGCCCGGACGTCGACCTGTCACAGCCGACCGAGACGGCGCACGGCCGCTACTGGTACAACGTCCACATCGTGCTGGTCACGGCCGAGCGACACCGGGTGGTCGACCGGCGGCGTTTGACCGTCCTCAGGGACACTTCGCTGGCCATCGCCGAGAAGAAGGGATACGGGATCTCGCGGCTGTCGGTAATGCCGGACCATCTCCACACGGCCTTGCGCGGCAATCTGGAGCATTCACCGCTGGACATCGCGCTGGCGTTTCAGAACAACCTGGCTTACGCACTTGGTCAACTACGGATCTGGGCCGACACGTTCTACACCGGCACGTTTGGCGAATATGATATGGGCGCGGTGCGCGGTTCCGAGAGCTAACCGACGCGCCCCCCCGCGACCCCGTCTCGCTTGCCGAGGCGGTGAAGCAGGTTGGAGAGCTAAGCGGCGGGACCGCGTAACACCCCCCGCGACCCCGCCTCGCTTGCCGAGGCGGTGAAGCAGGTTGGAGAGCTAAGCGGCGGGACCGCACAACACCCCCCCGCGACCCCGCCTCGCTTGCCGAGGCGGTGAAGTAGGTTGAAGAGCTACATCCTGCGGAGCGAGACGGTTACGCTGGGGTGCCGGGGGAGCAGGCCAACGAGACGAGAACTTGCCCATGCACGAACCCTTCGACCCCTACTACAAATGGCTCAGCATCCCGCCCGACGAGCAGCCGCCGGACTGTTATCGGCTGTTGGGCGTGAGGCGGTTCGAGGCGGACGCCGACGTGATCGAGGCCGCGGCCGACCGGCAGATGGCCTACCTCAAGATGTATCAGATCGGGCCGCACATGCCCGCGTCGCAGAAGCTGCTGGGCGAGGTGGCGGCTGCCCGGATTTGCCTGCTCAACCCCGACAAGCGGGCAGCGTACGACGCGAAGCTGAAGGCGGAGTTGCCCGCCGCCCAGGCACCGGCGGCGGGGCCGGCAGGCGCCGAGGGTGAGCCGGACGGATCGGCGTTTGGCGAGTACCTGCTGGTGGACCTGCTGGGCAGGGGTGGCACCGGACCGGTCTTCAAGGCCCGGCACCGCACGCTGGGCCGCACGGTGGCCCTGAAGATCCTCTCGCAACAGGCCACCGGGTCGGCCGAGCTGGTGGCCAGGTTCCACCGCAAGGTGAAGATCCTGGCCCGGTTCGAGCATCCCAACCTGGTCGGGGTCCACGATGCCGGGTGCCGGGAAGGGATCCACTACCTGGTGATGGAATACGTGGACGGGGAAGACCTCGGGGCGCTCGCCAAACGCTTCCACCCGCTGCCCATCGAATACGCCGCGAGCTACATCACCCAGGCGGCTGCGGCCCTGGGCTACGCCCACTCGCGCGGCGTCTATCATCGCAACGTCAAGCCCAGCAACATCCTGGTCAACCAGCAGGGCGTGGTGAAGGTGATCGGGCTGGGGCTCGCCCGGATCGATCTGGCCAGCGACATCAGCCTCGACGCCGACTTGACGGGGATCGGGGCCGCGCTGGGCACGCTCGACTACATGGCCCCCGAGCAGATCGGCGACGCCAAGAGCGTGGACCAGCGGGCCGACGTCTACAGCCTGGGCTGCACCTTCTACGCCGTGCTGGCGAACCGGCTGCCGTACCCGGTCAAGGGCCCTATGAACAAGGTCCTCGCCCACCGCACGGCCCCGGTGCCGTCGTTGCCCCAAGCGCGACCTGACGCCTCAGTCAGCCTCGACCGGGTGCTGCAGACCATGATGGCCAAGCAGCCGGCCGAGCGATACCAGACGATGGACGACCTGATCGCGGCGCTCGGGGCGATCAAGCACGACCTGGTGCAGTCGGCGCCGGTGGGCCAGCCGGCAGCGCCCAACCCCGAGCTCGATCAGTTCCTCACCTGGATGGCCGAGCGCGAGGGGCGCCGGGCCGGCCGGTAGCTCCGCGCGATGGCTTGCTGCGCGCCGCGGCCGGGTTACTTCCGTCGCTTGCGGTTCTTCTTCCGCGCCTGCGCGGACCGTTTGCGCTTCTTCTTTTTCGCCTTTTTCTTGGCGTGGTCTTCGCGGCGTGGCGGGCCGAAGGGAGAGGCCGCCGGCCTCGAGGAGGGCAAGGTCGCCAGCGTCGAGGCCCCCGGCGGCGTCCGGCCGGCCGCAATGCCGGCGTTGTAGGCCTGCATGAACGCATTCATGCCCTCTTCGTTCGTCATATCGAACCCGGCGGCCTGGCCCATCATGAAGAACGACTTGGCCATGCCGAAGTTCGAGGGATCGTTCATCATCCCGGGGAAGTCGGGCTCGACTTCGCGCAACGCTTCCAGGACGGCATCGGCCTGCGGCAGGTCGAACTCGCGTTTGAGGTACTTCCAGAAGGCCACCAATTCCGGGATGGCGTCGTCCGCCTGCTCCGGCGATTCGAGCGAAATCTTGCGGGGAAACAGCTCCTCGACGACGCTCCGCACGTCGAGTGCGCTCATCTCCGGTATCGTCACGCCCTCGTACTGCCACCCGTAGTACATCAACTGGGCTGCCCAGAAGCCCATGTCCGGATCGGCCTCGAGCCGCTGCTGTCCCTCCGGCGATTCGGTGAACCGGTCCAGCAGCGCCTCCTGGTACTCCTCGAATGCCTCCTGGCCCTCGTCGGAATCGAGATCCGCGTCGTCGAGCTGGCGAATGTCGAAATTCATGCGTTCCTCCTCCTTGTGGATCGAAACCCGGCAACCGGCGCCGGGTCAGACAAGATGATTATACGCATTCGGGGGCTGGCCGTCAGGGCCAGTTTTCCGGGGTTCGTCACGGCGATCGGGTGGAAACGGCAAATTGCTCCCGCTACCCCGGGCTAGCGCCCCGTCGTGCGAACGCGCCGCACGGTTGGTCAGATTTCCGAGGCAGCGGCGGCGCCGCCTCATTACGCCGACGCCCGGCCGTGTTCTGCGTCCCACCACGGAACCGCCCAGGGAGCCGCCGACTCCAACAGCCCTCGATAGCGCGGGTCCGAACGTTCGAGGCAGGTAAGGACCGCCGACCGGCGGACTTCGGGAGCGGCGTGGTTCAGGAGCCTGGCACAGACCGAGACGGGATCGGCGGTTCGCGCGTTCAAGAGGGCCTCGGCGCCGCTTGCGCGTCGGTAGGGGTGCACGATGCCTTTGGTTGGATCCAGCGCGGTTTCCAGCACGCGCAGGGCTTCGTCGCTGCCGATCCGGGCCAGCGCGGGCAGAATGGCTGCCTGCATGTTGAAGTCCCACCAACGGGCCGGCGAGGCAGGGTCCCCTTGATACCCGGACGCACGTCGCACCTTCTCCAATGCCGGATCGTCGCGAAGCAGGGCGTCGCGCAATGCCCCCATCGATTCGGCGGCTCGAAGTTCGCCCAAAGCCCGGGCCGCCATGGCCCCGTCCATGCCGGTCAGCCACAGATCCCGGTGCACGGCACGGTGCTCCACCGCGTCGACGAGCACCTCGATTACGGACGGCCTGCGGACGCCGAGAAGGCCCAGCGCGAAGGCATATCGGGTCCGGGCTTCGATGATCGCCCGCCTTTCGTGTTGGCGGGTTTCGTCTTCGCTCCATTGGTCGAGATCCTCGGGGCGGTCGGCCAACAGCCGCACGATCATCGGCACGGCGGCTTCGATTCCTGCTCGTCCGCAAGCGACGGCCGCTTCGGATCGAACGGCGGCGTCCGGGTCCCCCAGCAGCCGTACGAGCGCCGTCCGGACGGAGTCGGAAACCAGTCCGGGGCGATGCTTCGCGATCATCCCCAGGTTCCAAGCCGCGGCCCAACGGGTTTCGGGGTTCGGATGCCCGCACAGTTCCGGTGCCAGCTCGCAGAATCGACCGGGGTAGAAGATCGCCAAGCGAACGGCGGCAACACGGACCGCTGTCCGGCCGGGAGCACCGCGCAGAGCCGCTTCCAGCGATTCGCGCGACGGTGGCGGGCGTGTCGCCAGGGGGATCATCGGCTTCGGCGAGACGCCTACGGGAGGTTTACCCATCACCGTCCATAGTGCGCGCGGGTCGTCCAGGATCACCATGCTCCCCGGGCGCTTGAGCAGCTTCTCGGCCTCGCTCGGCCGGACGTCGCTGCCGTCGCCCATGAGCGACCCTTTGAATCGCAGCTTCGCGACCGCCGCCCGACGAAAAGCCTCCGAGTTGTAGTCGTTGTACGTGACCACGTGGTCGAGCATGTCCGCCTTTCGCAGCTCGTCGAGCAGCTCGTCGTCGAGGCCGGGCTTCTTGATGTCCAGGTGCAGCAGACCGGCGTTGACCCGGACCAATTGCAGAACGTCGTGCAACGTCGGCACCCGCTCGGTTTGCGCCGCCGGCGCCGGCAGTGACCGGAACGTGTACAGCAGAAGCTCTTCGTAGTACGACTGTTCGATGCTGCCCACGCCGTCGAGCAACCGCTCGATCCGGTCGTCGTGAAACAGCACGATCACGCCGTCCTTGGTCGGCCGGAAGTCAAGTTCGACTCCGGTGGCCCCCAAGTCGAATCCTGCCCGAATCGCCGACAGCGTATTCTCCGGCGCGTAGGCCCACGCGCCCCGGTGGAGGATGACAACGGTCTCGCCGCGACGCCGGGCCACGCTGGCGTGTCGAAGGCGGCCTTGCTCCGCGGTTTCCGGCCGCAACGCCGCCTGGGGATCGGGAACCGTCAGAAGCGGTGTTTCCTGACCCGGAGCCAAGAGACAAACCGCAATCGCCGCCAACTTGGAAAGGGGGATCGTTGTGCCCATCGGTTGTCACACTCCTCACGGCTGTCGCAAGGTGCCGCCTGCAATGTACCCAAGGAAGCGGCGCGGAGCAACGCGGCCGGCGGGCGCGTACCGATCGCCGCGGGCGAAGCCAAGCTCCACTCGCTCGGCAAGCAGTAGCAGTCCGTCGACGTGCGCGATCCCCGGCGGGTGGATTCGGGCAGCCGCAGCGGATAGAATCGCCGTACGGCGTGATTTCGTCCGCCGGCTGCGGCAGCCGCAACACGAGTAACCGAAGGAGAGTCGGGATGTATCGAAAAGCATTGCGAACATGGTGGATTGCCGGCTGCGTCGTCATCGGTTCCGTTGCCGTCCCCGCGACATGGGGGGCTCAGCCGGCCTCCCCGCTGCAAAAGCACGCCGCCGAAGTCCTCGACGCCGCCGGCGTGCAGGGCGGACTGGTTATTCACCTCGGCTGTGATGATGGGAAGCTCACCGCCGCGCTTCGGGCCAAACCCGGCTACACGGTCCACGGGCTCGACACCGACCCGGCCGACGTGGCCGCGGCACGGGAGCACGTCCGCTCGACCGCGCGCTACGGCCAGGTGTCCGTCGATCAGCTCCGCGGCCCCAACCTGCCGTACATCGAGAACCTGGTGAACCTCGTGGTGGCCGACGAGGCGGTGCTCCGTGAGGCGGGCGTCACGCAGGCCGAGGTGATGCGCGTGCTTTGCCCCGGCGGCGTGGCTTACGTGAAGCGGGGCGACGGGTGGGAAAAAACCGTCAAGCCCCGGCCGGACGGGATCGACGAGTGGACCCACTTCATGCACGATCCGACGAACAACGCCGTGGCCCGGGACGACGTGATCGGCCCGCCGCGCCACCTCCAGTGGCTCGGCAGCCCGCGGTTCGCGCGACAGCACGACCACATGTCGAGCGTCAGCGCGGTGGTCTCTTCGGGCGGGCGCCTGTTTTACATCTTCGACGAGGCGCCGCGCCTGTCGATCGAGACCCCGCCCCGCTGGCGCCTGATTGCTCGCGACGCCTTCAACGGCACGATCCTCTGGAAGCGGCCGATCGCCCGCTGGCACACGCACCTCTGGCCGCTCAAGAGCGGGCCGGCCCACCTGCCGCGGCGGCTGGTAGCGCTGGGGGATACGGTTTACGTCACGGTGGGAATCGATGCCCCGGTCACCGCCCTGGACGCCGCCACCGGCGAGACCCTGCGGACCTACGAAGGGACCGACGGGACCGAGGAGATCATCGTCTCCGACGGCGTGATCTTCGCGCTGGTGAACCCCAACCCGGTGAAGCGCTATCAGCCCAAGGCCCCCTACACCAACATCAACGAGATCAAGACGGAGGGCAACCGCCGGCCGCTCGACGAGAAGCCGGTATGGCTGACGGCCCTGGCAGCCGACACGGGCGAGACCCTGTGGAAAACGGAGAGCACCGTGCTGCCGCTGACGCTGGCGGTCGACGCGGCCCGGGCCTACTTTCATGACGGCGACAAGGTCGTGGCCCTGGATCGCCAAAGCGGCGAGCAGCAATGGGCCTCGGCCCCGATCCCCCGCTGCGAGCGAATCCTCTCCCACTTCGCCCCCACGCTGGTCGTCTACCGGGACGTGGTCCTGTTTGCCGGCGGCGAGAAGTACATCCCGCACCGCGGCGGGCAGGACACGATGACGGCGCTTGAGGCCGAGACGGGCAAGACCCTGTGGACGGCGGACCACCCGCCGTGCGGGTACCAGTCGCCCGAAGACGTACTGGTCTCCGGCGGCCTGGTGTGGGCGGGGGCCACCACCAGCGGCGGCTATTCGGGCGTGATAACCGGGCGCGATCCGCACTCGGGCGAGGTCAAGTGCGAGTTCCCGCCCGACGTCGAGACCTACTGGTTCCACCACCGCTGCTACCGGGCCAAGGCCACGGAGAAGTACTTGCTCATCTCGCGCACGGGGATCGAGTTCGTCGACCCGAAAACCGAGCACTGGGAGATCCACCATTGGGTCCGCGGGGCGTGCCTGTACGGGATCATGCCCTGCAACGGCATGGTCTACGCCCCGCAGCACCCGTGTGCGTGTTACCCCGAGGCGAAGCTGTTTGGGTTCAACGCCCTGGCCCCCGCTTCGCCCAGCCGCGACGAGTTGCCGGTAGTGTCGGACGAGGCGCGGTTGGAGAAGGGGCCGGCGTATGCAGGGGTCAGGGATCAGGGGTCAGGGATCAGGAGTCAGGAGTGGGTGATCCGTGTTGCGGGTGATTGGCCGACTTATCGGGGCGATAACGCCCGCAGCGGCCGCACGTCCACGCCGGTGCCCACCGAGCTGAAGTCCGACTGGCAGACCGAACTGGGCGGCCGGCTGAGCCCGCTCGTGGTGGCCGACGGCAAGGTCTTTCTGAGCCAGGTCGACCAACACACGGTCCGGGCCCTTAACGCCAAGACCGGCGAACCCCTATGGAGCTTCACGGCCGGCGGTCGCGTCGACTCGCCCCCGACGTTCTGGCAAGGCCGCGTCCTGTTCGGCTCGGCCGACGGCTGGGTCTACTGCCTGCGGGCCGACGACGGCGAGCTGGCCTGGCGGTTCCTGGCCGCCCCCTGCGACCGGCGCCACGTCTCGTTCGAGCAGGTCGAGTCGGTCTGGCCCGTGCCGGGCAACGTCCTGGTCCACGACGGCGTGGCCACGTTTGTCGCCGGGCGCAACGTCTATCTCGACGGCGGCCTGCGGCTCTACCGGCTCGACGCCGCCACGGGCCGCAAGCTCTCGGAGACGGTCCTCGATGACCGCGACCCCGACACCGGCGAAAACCTTCAGGTCCGGCTCCAGATCCTCAACATGCCGGTCGGCCTGCCCGACGTGCTCTCCTGCGACGGGCGCCACGTCTACATGCGGTCGCAGGTGTTCGACCTTAAGGGGAACCGAGGCGAGCTGGGCCCGCACTCGGGCGATCCGGCCGCCCAGGGCTCGGTCCAGCGGGGCGAGACGGCCCACCTGTTCTGCCCCTCCGGCTTCCTCGACGACTCGATGTGGCACCGCACCTACTGGGTCTTCGGCCGCAGCTTCGCCGGAGGTCACGGCGGCTACTTCCAGGCTGGCAAGTTCACACCATCGGGCCGAATCCTCGTGTTCGACCACCGGAACGTCTACGGCTACGGGCGCAAGCCGCAGTACTACCGTTGGACCACGCCGCTGGAGCACCAGCTCTTCGCCGCCGATAAAGAGCCGCCCGAGGTGGCCGTGGCCTCCGTTCGCCGGGGGGACGGCCCGTACGTCCGCGTGGAGAACACGGCGAGCCTCAACCCGGCCGGCAAGCCGTGGACCGTCGAAGCCTGGGTCCAGGCCGAGCGGCCCGAGGGCGTGGTCGTCGCCCGGGGCGGCCCGGCACACGGCTACGCCCTGGTCCTCCGGGGCGGGCGCCCGCGGTTCGTGGTCCGCGTCGAGGAAGAGATCCACGGCGTGACGGCCAAGCAGAAGGTCGTCGGGCGGTGGGCCCATTTGGTCGGGGTGATTACCCCGGAGAAGAAAATCGAGCTTTACGTCGACGGCAAGCTCGCCGCCACGGGCACGATCCCCGGATTCATCGCCGACGACCCGGCGCAGCCCATGGAGATCGGCTCCGACGAAGAAGGCGGCGTGGGCGATTACCGCAGCCCGTTCGGCCTGACCGGGCTGGTCGACGAGGTGTGCGTATTCGACGGAGCCCTTGCGGCCGACGAAGTCGCTGAACGGTTCAAGGATCCTGCCCGGCCCGCCCCCGAGGGGACGAAGCTGGTGCTGAGCCTTTCGTTCGACGACGGCAAGGCCGCGGACGCCTCGGGGCTGAAGAACCACGGGCAGATCGTCGGCGTGCGCCCGGCCATGGGCCGCGTGAAGAGCGGCCTGCGGTTCCTCGCGCGGGGCGGGGGCAGCGGGTCGTTCGTCCGCCACCACTGGACCCGGGACGTGCCGCTGGTGGCCCGGGCCATGGTCCTGGCCGACCGGACCCTGTTCGTGGCCGGCCCGCCCGACGTGGTCGACGAGGAAGAAGCCTACTCCCAGATCGGAGACGAGGAGATCCGCAAGCGTCTGGCCGCGCAGGGCGCCGCCCTCCAGGGCAAGCTCGGCGCCCTGCTGCTGGCCGCCTCGGCCGAGGACGGCGAAATACTGGCCGAGACGAAGCTGCACTTCGTGCCCGTCTGGGACGGCATGGCCGCCGCCGGGGGCAAGCTGTTCATGGCCACTACCGAAGGGAGCGTAGTGTGTTTTGGCGGGGCGAACTAAGTGTAGGACGATTATCCCAATTGTTCGAATGGTCCCGCTTGTTCGGGAACCGAAGCCGTGCCCATCACATGCGTGCAAGCACGCACCATACCGGCTGAGGAGCGTGTCATGGCCGCTTGTCGTCCGTCTCGCCGGCCGTTGTTCGTTCTGACGATGAACGTCGTCGTTGCGGCCGCAACCTGTTCTACGGCGATCTCCGTCGAACAACGCGAGATCGACAACCTCCGCGCCGCGATCACCGACCTAAGCGACACGTTCGGCAAAGACTATCCGCGCGGCTTGGGGTATCTCGCGCGGCTCGATGAGCTGGAGAAGCGGCTCGGCCAGCGCGACGCCACGGCGGTCGCGCAGTTCGCGGAGCTGAAGCGCGAGGCCCTGCTGGCCAATCCGCTGCTCTCGAACGTCGGCCGGCTGCTGGTGGTCAAGCGGAAGTGCAAGAGCCCGAAAGACCCGGGCTTTCCAACCAACCACGAATGCAACTCGTCGCTTCGGCGCACCGGCTGGGACAACGAGATCGCGATCCTCTCGCCGGTGGCGCCCGACGGGAAGCTCACCACGCTCTACCGGCCCGACGACGGCGGCTACGTGGGCGAAGTCGAGCCGGACTACGAAGCCGAGAAGCTGCTCTTTACCAAGTCCGACTCCGAGAGCTGGAAGATCTGGGAGATCGGCACCGACGGCAGCGGGCTGAGGCAGGTGAGCCGGGCCCCGGCGGACGTCGACTGCTTCGACCCCTGCCGGCTGCCCGACGGCCGGATCGTCTTCGGCTCGACCGCTTCGTACCAGTCGGTCCCCTGCTGGCACGGCAAGAAGTGGGTCAGCAACCTCTACCTGATCAGCGCCGACGGCACCGGCGTGCGCCAGCTCTGCTTCGACCAGGACCACAACTTCCATCCCGTGGTGCTCGGCAACGGCCAGGTCCTTTATCACCGGTGGGATTACACCGGTCCGAGCCACATCTTCCTGCGCCAGCTCATGGTGATGAACCCCGACGGCACGGGCCAGCGGGCCGTGTACGGCACCAACTCCTGGTACCCTAACTCGCTCTACTTCCCCCGGCCCCTGCCGGGCAGCTCGACCCGGCTGGTCACGATCCTCTCGGGCTACCACGGCGTACACCGCATGGGCCAGCTCGTGCTCTTGGACACGAGCCGAGGGTGGTACGGGGCCGACGGGCTGGTGCTGCGCATCTCCGGGCGCGGCGACCCCATCGAACCGAAGATCGCCGACAACCTGGTCGACGACGACCTGCCCCTGTTCCTCCACCCGTACCCATTGAGCGAAAAGCACTTCCTCGTCTCCTGCTGGCCGGGCGGTAACGAGCCCTGGGGCCTTTACCTGGCCGACGTGTTCGATAACCTGGTGCTTATATACCAGGAGCCGGGCTACGCGATCTTGGAGCCGATCCCGCTGGTGCCCCGCGAGCGCCCGCCGGCCGTCCCCGACCGCGTCGAGCTGGCGCGCGACGACGCCGTGGTCTACCTGCACGACGTTTACGTGGGCCCGGGTTTGAAGGACGTGCCCCGCGGCACCGTGAAAAGCCTCCGCCTGGTGGCCTATCACTTCGGCTACCGCGGGCTGGCCGGCCCCGACAAGATCGGCTGCGGCGGCCCTTGGGAGGTGATGCGAATCCTGGGCACCGTGCCGGTGGAAAGCGACGGCTCGGCCAGCTTCCGCGTGCCCGCGAATACCCCGCTGGCCGTGCAGGCGCTCGACGCCGAGGGGAAGGCCGTGCAGCTCATGCGGAGCTGGTTTACGGCCATGCCGGGCGAGAAGCTCTCCTGCGTGGGCTGCCACGAGGAGCCGGCCGACGCGGGCCACGTGCTGCCCGCGACGGCCGCGCTGCGCCCGCCGCGCGAGATCACGCCCTGGCGCGGGCCGCCGCGGGGGTTCGACTTCGCGCGCGAGGTCCAGCCGGTGTTGGACCGCTACTGCGTCTCGTGCCACGACGGCCCGGCCGGGGCCAGGCCCGACTTGCGCCCCGAGGACCAGGTGGCCGGCTACCGGGGCCGGCGCTTGAGCGACCTGGGCGTGAACCGGCTACACCCCGAGATGAAGCGCGACACCCAGGGCATCGTCAAATACACGCCCGCCTACGAGGCGCTGATCCCCTACTTGCGCCGCGTGAGCATCGAGGACGACGTGAGCCTGCTGCTGCCCGGCGAGTACCACGCCGACACCAGCCCGCTGGTGCAAATGCTCCGCAAGGGGCACGAGGGCGTCGAGCTGGACGCCGAGGCATGGGACCGGCTGGTCACCTGGATCGATCTGAACGCCCCCTGCCACGGGACGTGGGGCGAGGTCTACCCGATCCCCGACCGGGCACACGAGCGGCGCATGGCACTGCGGCGCGAGTACGGCGGGCCGGCCGACGATCCGGAGGTGGTGCCCGAGTTGCCGGAAAGCGCCGCGAGACCTACCCCCCCAATCCCCAATCCCCAATCCCCAATCCCTGGGCCGGGTGAAGGGCCCCAGCGCCCCGCGGGCTCCCGCCCGCGGCTAGTTGGTGAGCAGGTCGCGGCGAAGGTTCCGCCCGACAACCCGCGCGAGATGACCGTCGACCTCGGCGAGGGGGTCACCATGCGCCTGGTGCGAATCCCGTCCGGCGAGTTTGTGATGGGTTCCGAGTCAGGCGAGCCGGACGAGCGCCCGGCGGCCCGGGTCGTGATCCCCGAGCCGTTCTGGATGGGCGCCTGCGAGGTGACCAACGAGCAGCTCCGGCGTTTCGACCCGGGACACGACAGCCGCTACTACCAGAAGCGCCACGGCCGGCCCGACGACGACGGCCTTACGCTCGACGGCCCCAAGCAGCCGGCCGTGCGGGTCTCCTGGCAGCGGGCCATGGACTTCTGCCGCTGGCTCTCCGAGCGGACCGGCCGGCGGTGTACGCTCCCCACCGAGGCCCAATGGGAATACG
>Ga0180438_10008119_pt1 | contig 13431 bp, 14 predicted proteins | sample SS_ome_12_FD_132455 | JGI IMG/M metagenome (GOLD analysis project Ga0180438, IMG submission 132455) | Hypersaline lake sediment archaeal communities from the Salton Sea, California, USA - SS_3_D_2 metaG | ecosystem: Environmental > Aquatic > Non-marine Saline and Alkaline > Hypersaline >... | reverse complement strand
CGCAATTAATTATTATCATATTTGTACAAAAATGAAGTGAAAAAAATTGAGTAAAAAAGATTTAATTCAATTTTATGGTATTGATAAGAATTGGCCTGAAGAAACTCCAAGGCATTTTGATTACGACGTCATTTCTTTAGGGGAAATGTTAAGAAAATCTGCTGAAAAATATCCTCAAAGTCACGTTATATATTTTGAGGGCTTACGAATGACTTATCAAGAACTAGATCTTCTAGTGGATCAATTTGCTACAGCACTTTCAAAAATGGGAATAACTAAAGGGGATGTAGTATTAATAGATCTTCCTAATCTTCCACAATTTGTAATTTCATATTATGCCATCGTAAGAATTGGTGCTATTGCCAATCCAATAATTCCCTTAAATCGCTATTCAGAAATCGTGCATCAAGTTAATGACTCTAAGGGTAAATTATTAATAATGTTAGATGTACTTTACGAAGAGCATCTCCATACAAACGATCTAAGTAAAATGCCAACTTTAAAGGATATTATCTTGACTGGAGTAGGAGAATTCCTCCCTCCTTTAAAGGCGAAATTAGGAGCAGCATTGGGGAAAGTCCCTAAAATGAAGAATTGGCCAACAAAGAAAGGAAACGTTAATTTCCATACTTTTCAGGATATCTTAGATAGCGGGATGCCTATAGATCTTCCTAAAGTTAATATCAACCCAAAAGAAGATGTTTCAACTTTAATTTACACAGGAGGGACAACTGGCCTTCCAAAAGGGTGTCAAATATCACATGCTAATTTTGTGATTAATGCACAACAGGGGTCCTTATGGGCGAGAACACAATTACCTAAAGTAGAAAAAACTTTTGGAACAGGTGGAATGTTTGTTGTATTACCTCTCGCTCATGAGTTTGCATTATCTATAGCAATGAATTTTGGTATTAGTTTCGGATATAAACTAATATTATTTCCACAACCCCCTTCCAAATTGTCCAATATATTAAAAATGTGTATGAAGGAAGGAGCAGTATTTGGTCCCGGGGTTCCTACATTATGGCAAAAAATAAATCTTGAACCCGAATCGAAAAAATATAAAGGAAAATTAACTTCGCTTATTGCATGCTTAAGTGGAGCTGCACCGCTTCCTTTAGAAGTCAAACAACAATTTGAAGATACTACTGGAGCATTAATCATAGAAGGTTTTGGAATGAGTGAAACTAGTCCCCTTTTGACAGCTACTCCGTTTCATAAGTTTAAGGAAAATACTGTGGGTTTTCCCGTGTCCGACACATTTATAAAAATTGTTGATGTAGAGGATGGGTCAAAAAATTTACCACCATGTCCTAACGCAAGTTGTGATAATTGTGGCGTAGATGAAATGCAATATATTGGAGAAATATGTGGCAGTGGTCCACAAGTATTTTTAGGTTACTTAAACCGACCAGAAGCTACTAAATATGCATTAAGAAAAGATTCAGAGGGAAGAACTTGGTATTATACAACGGATATTGGTTGTATCGATCATGAGGGGTATTTACACATTAAAGATCGTAAACGGGATATGATAAAATATAAGGGCCATTCAGTCTTTCCCAGAGAGGTTGAAGATTTAATGTATCTCAATGAAGCTATAGCAGAAGTGGGTGTCGTTGGTGTTCCCGATCTGGAAGCTGGCGAAAATATTAAAGCATATGTAGCACTCAAATCAGAATTTCAAGGTAAAGTTACAAAAGAAGAGTTAATGGAATGGTGTAAAGAAAACATCTCTGCATTTAAGTATCCTAGAATTATTGAAATCATACCAGAATTACCTAAATCGGTAGTTGGAAAAATTTTAAGAAGAGAATTAAGAGAATAGTTACAAAATTTTGCTCGTTCTCCTTATTTTCATTCTTTAAATTCATTTTATTTTTACAAACTAGTAAAATTATAAATAATATTAATTCCAATCACTATTTTCCATTTGAAATCTAAATTAGTTTAATTTGAAAAAGGGGGTAAAAAAATGATTCTTAATATTATATTATGGTATCCCTCATCTAAAGCTAAAGAGGTTCTAAAAGAAATTTCAAAGCTTCCTAAACCACCCGTTTATGTAAAAAAATGGCAGTTTCTGCAAACAGCTGAAGGTAAAGATGGTATTAAACATTATAACATTATATATATTGATAAGGGAAAAGGTGATGATGCAATTATCGAAATTTCTAAAATGTTATGGCCTATTTTGGATAAAGAATTTGTTGAAGCTAAGGTAGAAGTTTTAACTAGTGCTAGAGATGCTCTTAAGATTTTATCCTAATAGTAGGATTGTTTACTCTCTCGATTAAAGAAATCGAATATTTGTTCGTTTTTCAAGAAATTAAAAAAAAAAATTCAATTTAATTTATTAAAATTTTTTTTCGAAACTCTAACATTACTACTGAGATTCCCAAAATTAAGAAACTTAAGGTAAAAAATATTGAAAATCCTGGAATTGCGCTAGATACTGAGAAATACATTACAAACACGGGATCATGAGTAAGTTTCCCACCCCCATAAGCTCCATACTCTGGATAACAAGATACGAAAAAAGCTGCCATATTTTCTGGATCGGTTTGATTATATGCATCTTCAAAAGGAATTCCATGAATGAAAGTATTTGTTTGATTGATAACATATCCAACTATAAGTCTACCAAATTTTCCTACTAAATCTGTCATTCCGGACACAAAATTAACGAATTCTGAATCGGAAGCAACATCTAAACATTCATAGGATACATTATATGTACCTGAAATGACGCTTGATCTATTTGTAAGAGTATATTCTGGCTTTTGACTAAACCTAAAATCAAATGCATGGACACCACCAAGATAGGTTTCTACAGTAGATAAACCTGATCCGTGAAATGTTCTATTTATTGCGCCACCGAGATGAGTTAGAGCCCAATCTTGCTTTGCCCAAATGAAACTATACGTTCCAAGACACATTGCAAAATCAGTAGGTACCCAATGATCATCTGGATAACTCGCAAATGTCCATGAAGCACTGATGTTATCCCGATAAACCATATTATCAATCTTTCCAGTCTCATAATCTTGATATAAGGTTGAAACACCCGCGGAAGTATCGATTTCTAAAATATACTGATACTCAAAGTAGGTCATATTACCTATGTGATGAGATCCATCTACATAAGTTCCTGGATCAGAGTAATTGAATCCCCAATCAAAGTAAGGTGTAGGTGCATCACGATCAATATTTGGTACAAAAAAGATAACATTCTCATATTTATATCCCCATGTATAAGTGATTATAGAGCCGCTTACAGATCGTTCCAAAGGATATGTTATTGTTTTAGGATTTGAAATTATACCAGTGTCGCGTACTTCCTGAGTATTTGCACCCATAAAAAAGTATGGAGTTAATTCCTCAGTTCCTTCGTCATAAAATCTATTATGATTCTTATCTCCAAAACCATACCATGCTGAATGCATAGTTGCAATTAAGATTTCAGAGCCTGCAATATGACCGTGTTGCCACCACATCTGAGCAGGGGTTGTAAATACATTTTCTTTTCCCATATCCCATTGAGTTTTATTCATAAAGGCAAACATTCCCATCTCAAAATTATCTTCTTTTATCCACTTTATATTCCAAGTATTATTAAACCAACTGACCATTGGGTCCACATCTGGATGATCCCAGTTAGAATTGTTAGTAACCATGATATCCCAGTAATTTTCAGAGAAGTCATGCCCGTTAAATAACATTCCTTGAGAAGGAGGTCCCTCATCACCTATTACAAACATCGAGTCTATACCCAAAGATAAAACAAACGTAAGAAAGAAACAACTAACTAACGAAATGTAATTTTTCTTCATTTTTAACCGCTTAATTATTGTTATTAGATTTTCTTTTAGAACATAACATAATAAAATAAATATTTAAAGTTGATCAATTATAGAAAATTTAGTCAAAAATTAGTTGAGTAATATTTTTAATATTAAGAGGTTTAATCCGTTTATCTTTTTTGAGTTATTAATAAGATAGCATTATTAGGATAATGTTAACAATATAACTTCCTCTTTATGATCTTATTGAATTTATACTTATCACAATCAAATCTTAATTAAACGAAAAAAATTATTGTATATATTTAGAAGCTTGTTTTAGCCTTGATTCAGCAACCTTTACAATTGACTCTATAATATCTTTAACTTTATCTATGCTATACACTAAACCACAACTCTGACCAAGAGGTATTGCTCCAGTTACTAGATCGCCGTCCAAATAGACAGATTCATAGTGTTTACCATCCTCAAGCAGCTGTTCCATTGTAAATTCGGATTCTTCAGCCATCTTTTCTTCCCTACTATCAATGAGACCATGATTTAAAGCATATTGATTTTTCCATAATCTTATAGGCCCTAAAAATCCTGTAACTAAGATAGTGTCTTGAGGTTTAGCGGGGGGGACAATATCCTTATATTTTGAATGAAATTCACTTTCTTGTGATGCTATAAACCTAGTACCCATTGCAATTGCACCTGCTCCCATTCCTAATGCAGCTGCGAGACCGTATCCATTTCCAAAAGCACCACAAGCAATCACTGGAAAATCAGGATGTTTTTCCATTACTTCTTGAAGTAATATTAAAGTACCTGTTTTTTCATAAGATTGATGACCTCCACCCTCGCTTCCAGTAACAACCATACCATCAACTCCTGAAGCAACACATTTATCTGCTAACCAAGCAGCAGGAGCAACATGGAAGTGTTTAATATCACTTTTTTCTTTCAGTGCTTGAAAATTCTTACTTGCAGGCAGCATTTTCGAAGAACCTGCGCTTGTTAAAGCATAAATACATTGTTCTCTAATTTTTTGATTCTCCATAATAACTTTTGGAACTTGTCTACAAAGCTTTTTTGCATCAAATTGCATTCTACCCGTTCTAATATTGAAACCAAATGGTTTATCTGTATGTTCTACCACATATTCCATATCCTCTTTCATTGTCTTAAGGCTATCCTTACCCAAAAGATTTGTATGACTTATTACTCCCATACCACCCGCTTCAGATACAGCCACAGTTAATTCTTTTGTATAAAAAGGCCCCATCGGAGCTGCAAATATGGGATGCTTGATCCCAAACATTTCAGTTATTTTTGTCTTTATCATTTAAGTTCATTAATAATTTAATTTTTATAGTCATTCTAAATATTATGTAATAATACTTAATCAAAATTAAAAAAGGTTTATTTTAGAACTATTTTTTTATTAGTGTTTAAAAATTATCTCTTCTTACTTTGCTGTATCATTATTATTAAATTGATATTTTAGCTATAAAGAATTGTATTAGGTAATTTAATTGATAAATCTAAAAGAACAGAGATTATCCCCCTCTTTACAAATTGCGTTAGATCTATTAAGTTTGGATGAAGCTCTTACAATAGCATCGCAAGTAGCACCATATATAGATATTTTGGAAGCGGGTACTCCATTAATAAAGTCTGAAGGCATAAAATCGGTTCGAATATTGAAAGAAATTTATCCCGAAAAATTAATATGTGCTGATTTAAAAATTGCAGATGCGGGATATCTTGAAGTAAGAATGGCTGCTAAAGCAGGGGCAGATATTATAACTGTATTGGCCGATGCATATAACGTTACGATAGAAGAAAGTTTACGCGCGGCTCGTGAATTTAAAGTAGAAATTATGGCAGATTTTATAATGTCACGGCGCCCTAAAAAAAGACTTGAGGAGATTAAAGATTTAAATTATAAGGGTAAAAAGTTAACTTATGTTTTAGTCCACAGTGGGCTAGATCGTCAAGAATCCAGATATTCACCTTTAATAGAATTACAATCTGTTGCAAATATACCGGATCATCCAAAATTAGCAATTGCAGGAGGTATTCAAGTTAAAGATATCTCAAAAATGAAATCTTACGACTTAGATATTATTATTATTGGAGGGGCAATCACTCGAGTAGAAAATCCAGAAGTTGCAGCAAAAAATTTTCGAATTGCAATTAATGAAAATTCATAAGCTAGTTCTATTTATCACAGATTTATGTGTATTTCTGATATATCTTTTTAAGAAACTCATCAATCTCATTCAAGTTTTTAATGTTATTATCATAAGCAACCTTTCCACATTCATCTTCTAAATCAAAATATGATTTGATAAGCCCTTTATCCATTATCCGTAACATTTGTTTTGTGAAGATTAAAAATTTGGTTTGATATTTGCTTATTTCTTTAGCAAATTTAAGAGTTTCTGTATCCAATTGGTCGAGTGGGAAAACTTTAGTAGGAAAGTTGATATTCTGAAGCTCTTTCAATCCTACTCTTTCCGCAGTAAATTTACAATTGAGATTTCAAGTATCTACTGCCAATCACAACCAAAGGTAGTCCTAATCCAATTAAAAATATGACAGTTATTCCCCCAGAAAGATACAATTGCCACCAAAATTCCATTGGACTCAAAGGAACAGTCGTCGCTAGGAGAAAAAATAGGATAGACACAATTGGATTAATAATTAACAAGTAACTTCCAAAAAACAGACAAATTATCCCTTTATTTTTATTATTCATGAATTGCCACTTATAAGGAAAGAAAAAGAATTTTTATTTAAGTTTGATTGCCAATAGGACCCATTTCTTGAACTAACGTGATTATATTAGTAGTAGTTAAATTAGGGCTATTTATAACATATTGAATTTCTTCAATCCAAACTATAGTTAAAACCGTATATTCTCCATATTTGGCTATAAAGCTAGCCTCGGATCCTGATGATGCTTTTTCATTAACTAATACAGGCCAATTATTTATCTCGTATACTTTTTCGAATTCACCATTCTGAATATTTGAAACTAATTCATCACAAGTTGGAATTTGGGTAGCGTATGAAATTTGAATTGTTAATTCAGCAGTTTTATAATCTTTATTAGAGTCTGTACTATAGACAACAATCGCGATAAAAGGACTTTTCTTAAGATAAATTGCTGTTAATTTATAGCCTTCTGGAAGCAAAGAAGGTAAATTTACCACGATCTCATTATTTTTAATGTATTCGGTAAATTCATCAAAAGTAACTTGTTGAGATGTATAATAAAAGTCTGGAGGTTGAGATACGTAATTATTATTGCTGTTGATTAAAAAAGATGCAAGAAAGAAGGCCACTAGAAGCAAAATGAAACTATTTAACAAATTTTTAGAATTTTTTTTCATTTTTAACCACCTCCATAAGCCCAAAATTCGTAATGGGATATTTGTTGAAGATAATATGGACCACTACAAATTACAGCGTGAGTGTTCCAAAGATTCCATGTTGAGCCTGTATAATATTTTAAATTAGTGAAATGACTTCCATCTATTTCTGTACCTGTATGGGAAGTTTCTACAGATGCAGCTAAATCAATATAGGTATGGGGATTTGTAGCACTATCAAGACCCATTAGATATGTTTGTCCCTCATATATGCGAAAATGCCAACAATAAAGTCCTAATTGCTTATAATAGATTTGATATGTATATGTATGCCCAACTAAGGGTTTTAGAGCACAATAAGAAATTGTATGCCCCACTGAATCCTGAGCTTCAAAATAAAAATCTAATGTTGGCACCCACCAAAAAATTACAAAATACCAGTGTAGAACATAACCAGTTTGTACCCAATACAAGGGACTATAACTTATATATATATTTACCCATTCTCCTAATAATTCATTTATAGGTGGCCAAGGATCAACAGTAAGGATATTCCCTTTTATACCCATAGGAGTGTTACTACTACTATAACCTGCATAATATCTGTAAGGAGAAACTGCTTGTATATAAGAGATAGGAACCATGAAGAAAGCGGAGAATACCAATAGCATAAGAAAATATTTTGTATCTAATATAATCATATTTAACTGAATATATGTCCAGCCTTGAATTTCAATTTTTGAACAATTTTGTTAAATAACTATATTATAAATAAGTATTTAAGGCTATTTTTTTTATTCAATCTAATTATTATTGGAGGGGCAATCGCTCGAGTAGATAATCCTGAAATTGCTGCAAAAAATTTTCAAAATGCCTTAATTGAAAATTCATAAGCTAGTTATATTTATCACAGATTTATGTGTATTTCTGATATATCTTTTTAAGAAACTCATCAATCTCATTCAAGGTTTTAATGTTATTATCATAAGCAACCTTTCCACAATCATCTTCCAAATCAAAATATGATTTGATTAATCCTTTATCCATTATCCGTAACATTTGTTTTGTAAAGATTAAAAATTTAGTTTGATATTTACTAATTTCTTTGGCAAATTTAAGAGTTTCTGAATCCAATTGGTCGAGTGGGAAAACTTTAGTAGCAAAGTTAATATTCTGAAGTTCTTTCAATCCTACTTTATCCGCAGTAAAAAGCAGATTTTTTGCATAATTAAAACCAAACGATAATAAGGGTAATAAGGTCGCCCCTGTCTGTGGGAATGCTGAAATTTCGAGTTCTGGCAATCTTAAATATAAATCTTCTTTTGTTCTATCAGCAAACACCTTTAAGTCTGAAGCCAATATTAACATGACACCAAAACCTACAGCAATACCTTGAATTTGAGTGATTATAGGTTTTTTCATAAGGAGCATCGTTTCATTTACCTTTCTACCCCATTCTATAATCATCGCTACTTTTTGAGGATCACCAGTGATTTCTTTCAAATCATAACCCGCAGAAAAGAATTTTTGCCCTGTGCTTTTAATTAAAATGCATTTAATCTTTTCATCATTATCTGCTTCAATTAGTTTAGCATATAATGCTTTTAGCATTTCGCCGTTAAATGAGTGGGCTTTATCTGGTCTATTAATGGTAATTAAGGCGATACGACCTTTAGATTCCCATAGGATTAAATCTTGATTATTCATACGATATTTAACTTAAAATTATATTTAAAATATAGTAAATTGATCTTCTACATTGATAAACCAAATTTTAAATTCTACAACCATATAAATGGATTTCCTAAAAAACTCAAATTAGACTAAAAACTATGAATATTATTTTTTTGGTTTGAATTTTTTCTAAGTTTTTGATTTTTTAAAACATTAATTAATGATTAATCCGTATTTAGATTATTATATAATTGTCAATTTAAAATTATAATGATTTATGATAAGTGATAAAATATTTATGTCAAAATCTAAAGTTGCGATAATTGGTATAGGAGTTACTCCTTTTAAGGCAAGATATTTAGACAAAACCTATTTCGAGCTTGCTTATGATGCCACAAAACTAGCTCTCGAAGACGCGAATAAAAACGGTGCAGAAATTACACATAAAGATTTAGAATCAACAGTATATGGGATTTACAATGAACTATTTGAACGTCAATTCATGCCAGACATTTTCACAAATAGTTATCTTGGAATGAATAATAAACCCGGTACAAGAGTAGCAACAGGTGGCGCAACAGGAGGTTATACGGTTCGAATAGCATATGCGGAAGTAGCATCTGGATTGAGTGATCTTTGTCTTTGCATAGGTTTAGAAAAATGTAATGACTGTTATGATGAGCAGACGGGAACTACAACTCCAGAAGTATTAAATGCTATAGCTTACTCCGCAGATATGACCTATGAATATCCTATGGGAATGATGGCAGCTTCTTCTTATGTATCTATGGTAAATGCTCATTATGAGGAATTTGGCAATCCTACAGAGGAACAGATGGCCTATGTAAGTGTAAAAAATCATGGGAATGCTTTACTAAATCCTAAAGCCCAGGCTCCTATGAAAATTACTGTAGATGATGTACTCTATTCACGAATTATTTGTTATCCTTTCAAGATGTTAGATTGCTGTCTCTATTCTGAAGCTTCTGCTGCATTAATTTTAGCATCCGAATCGAAAGTCAGAGAATTAGGTATTGAGAAACCCATATGGATAACAGGAGTAGCTGCGGCCAATACTGATTGCTTTATAGGTAATAGGGAAGATATGGGACGCTTATACTCAAATATTTATGCTGCAAAAGCAGCTTATAAAATGGCAGGATTAGATTACAACAAAATAAAAAGCCAAATCGATTTAGCTGAACTTCACGATGCTTTTAGCGGTCAAGAAGTTATTTCTTATGAAGAACTTGGTTTTGTTCCTTTTGGAGAAGGGGGTCCATGGATTGAAAACTCCTTTGAGAAACCAGGTGAGGGTCCATGGTTGAAAGGAGAACTACCATGTTGCCCTTCTGGAGGTTTAATAGGATGTGGTCATGCCGTTGGAGCGACCGGAATTATGTCAACTGGAGAAGCGGCAATTCAATTGCGAGAAGATGCTGGGAATCATCAAGTATCAATCGAAAAAGGGCGAGCCATATCTCATTCTATAGGAGGCCCAGGAGCAGCTTATGCAGCAATAATTGTAATGGCAAATGAGGAGGGATTAAAACAACCATGAATGAAGAATTCCATGACCATCAAATAAGAGATGTCATAAAGATTAATTATAAGTATACAATGGGGGGGCAATCCAAATTTTTTATAGAAGTCATGAACAATAAAAAGCTTTTAGGTACAAAATGTGCAAAATGTGGAAAAATTTGGATGCCTCCAAGAATAAATTGCTCTGATTGTTATGAGTCTGCTAATTGGGTCGAAGTTAAACAAACTGGAACAATAGAGGTGAGCACGATTGTATGGTACACCACATCCGCGTTTATCAAGGCTATTCCCTATGGAATAGGCTATATAAAGCTAGATGGTACCGAAACTGCTTTACTTCAGGGAATTTTCTCAGAAAATCTGGTTCCTTCTAAAATAAAAAAAGGGAAAAGGGTTAGAGCCGTCTTTAACAAGGAAAGAGAAGGTAAAATGACGGATTTCTTCTTTGTCCCTGAAGATGAGTATAATAATTGGATATCAAAACTTGAATTTGAAGGAGGAGTATGAAAAATGGGAGCATCAAAAGAAATACTAAAGAATACTATTGAAAAGATGAACATGAATCCGAAAGCTCAGGTGGTATTTGTTACGAATGTAGCTGGAAATGATATTGACTGGGAAATGTCATTTCAATTCAATCTTAGTAATGAAGACCCTTATTTTATAGAAATTAGAAATCGAGAGGCTTCTCTATTCGATGGAACTAAATCGGATGCAGGAATTGTCATGTCAGGCGATCCTGCAGCAATTGTGAGAATATGCGAGGGAAAAGGAGACTTTACTCATGCTATCTCTAGGGAACAAATAACTGTTGTAAAAGGGAAAGTCATGGATGTGATTCGTTTAACAAGAGCGATAACGATCGTTTTAAAAACAAAATAATTTTCTTTATTTTATTTAGTAATAATAAAACTAGTTAATGATATATTAAAATCTTCATCTCAACTATGATTTAAAGCAGAAAAGGGAAAAATTGTAAATGTTGTATGCCTTAGAAAAATATTTATGATTGTTTTGCAAACTAAATGAGCATATAACTCTCCTTTTTATACTTTTTTTTCACTTATTATAGGTTATCAGTTCAAGAATCAAAAGCTTTATTAAGAAACTTATTAAATATGTCACTATTGAAATTTATTATAAAAATATATCTTAATAAAACTATAAAAATAAATAAAAAGTAAAAATGAATGACGAGGTGTTCGTCACGTGAAAAGAGAATTTGCCGTATTAGGGATGGTAATTTGTTTATTGATAGGTGGTTTAGGTGGATGGCTGGTTCCCGCATTCATTGGAGGACAACTGCGCGTGTCATTATTAGATCAAATTAACGCTCGAGGATATATGATTGTTGGAACTAGTGGAGGTTGGCCACCTTTTGAGATTTATAATACTGTTACGGATGAGTTAGAAGGATTTGATATCGATCTATGCAATCTGATTGCTGATGAGCTTAATGTTACAATTGAATGGCAGGATATGGCCTTTGACGCATTAGTAGGATCCTGTGTTGGAGGAACAATTGATTTAATTGCTGCGGCTATGTTTATCACACCGGAGCGTATAGAAGTTCTTGCATCATCAGTGCCTTATATTCGTACTAATGAAGTGGTTATATCTTTGGTAAATGAATCATTTACAATAGATGATTTAACAGATCTTACTGCTTACAGTGTTGTTGTTCAAACAGGTACTGCAGAACAATATGAGTTAGATGATCTTATCGATGCTGGTTATAGTATAACTTACACAGATCTCCCGGAGCCAGATGTAGTTATTCAAGCTTTGGTGAATGGGATATATGATGTGGCGTTTGTAGACGAACCAGTATTTACAGTCTGGTCCAAAACATACAATCTTAAATCTATATTTACCGTATTAGCTGAACCCACAGCTTTATTTACTCGATTGGGGGAACCTGAGTTTCTGGGAGTGGTCAATAAAGTTATTGTTGAAGCCTATAAAGATGGAACTTTAGACGCTCTAATTGATAAGTGGTTTACATGAGTGAAACTCCAGATATTCCCTCTATTTTTTTTTATATTCTTTCTACTGGATTACCTACCACATTATTACTTACAGGGATCGGACTTTTATTAGGATTGATTATAGGATTAGCTCTTGCATTGATGCGCATTTATGGTGCTAAAGAATTAATGTGGTTTGCAAGTGGTTATGAAAAGGTTTTTCGTGGAATTCCAATTTTAGTGTTAATCTTCATTTTTGCGTTTGGAATACCAGTTGAGTTCCTCTGGTATATAAATCCTCTTCAAAGACCATTGTTTAGTGTTTTTTTAGCCTTAGGCCTTCGTAGCGGTGCCTATCAGTCTCAAATATTTCGTGGGGCAATAAATTCCGTAAATTTTGGGCAAATGGAAGCTGCCCGATCGATAGGAATGAGCGGTTTCCAATCTTTTATCCACATCATATTCCCTCAAGCATTGCGATTAGCATTACCAAGTTGGTCCAACGAATATGCAGTTGTGATTAAAGATTCATCCTTTGCTTATGCTATTGGTATCATAGAACTAACTCGTGCCGCCAATCGTATTTCTTTTAACTATCCTGAACTCTGGGCTCCAACAATGGTTATTGTCGCGATTATATATTTCCTATTTACCTTTCCTGTTACAAACTTTTTTGGTGAACGACAAACTAAGAAACTTAAAAAACTAGGATTGGGGGGTGGTTAAATATAAAACAATCAATATTGAAAATACATGATGTATGGAAATCCTATGAAAATCTAGAAGTTCTTAAAGGAATATCATTTGATGTCGAAGAAAAAGAAGTTAAGGTAATTTTTGGACCAAGTGGTTCAGGCAAAAGTACTTTACTCCGCTGTATTAATATGTTAAATCCACCTGATAAAGGAGAAATATACTTACGAGGACAAAATCTTATGAGTTCTGATATTGACATTAATCTTATGAGATCAAGAATCGGTATGGTTTTCCAGCAATTCAATCTTTTTTCTCATCTAAAAGCTGTTGATAATGTAAGTATTGGACTACGTAGGGTAAAAGGTATGAAAAAAGAGGACGCTT
>Ga0180438_10008118_pt1 | contig 13432 bp, 14 predicted proteins | sample SS_ome_12_FD_132455 | JGI IMG/M metagenome (GOLD analysis project Ga0180438, IMG submission 132455) | Hypersaline lake sediment archaeal communities from the Salton Sea, California, USA - SS_3_D_2 metaG | ecosystem: Environmental > Aquatic > Non-marine Saline and Alkaline > Hypersaline >... | reverse complement strand
GGGGTAGCAGAATGCTGTCAACCAGCCTGGGTGGAATAATTCGCATGCTTGAAACCAAGGTGCATACACCGGTGGAAATTGACCGTTTCTTCCCCTCCACCAAGAGTTGTTCGCGTTGCGGTCATCAGCGCGCTATGAGTTTAGCCGAACGCACCTATGTGTGTCATCACTGCGGTCTGATGATAGATCGTGATTATAACAGCAGTTGTGTACTAGAACACGAAGCATATAAAACCCTAGGTAGGGGACCTACCGAAGTTACGCCTGCGGAGACTAATACCTCTACGTTAACGTTGGACTATCTGAACCAGATAGCCTACGTTAAGGCAAGTATGGTCGCAGAAACAGGAAGCCTCACTGCTTTAGCGTGAGGTAGTTCATGCAACAAAGTTGTTGGAGAAAGAAAAGTCATATAGAACCATTTATATGCCAATGGCATTAATGAATAGTATCATTGCTATCCTAATAAAAAGGAGGAGTGGTATAATTGCGCCCTCCATGTGAAACGATTGTGAAATATATTTTACCAATGATTCGTGCATTTCTCGCAAAAGAACTTGTCGAAAACCAGGGTATGACACAAGAAGAAGCAGCAAAAAAACTCGGACTTACTCAATCTGCTATTTCTAGATACATCAAAGAACAACGTGGATTAACTGATTTTAGCAAAGATGAAGAGTTAATTAACTCAATTAAAGAGTTTTTCACGAAGTATAAAGGTAATGAACAAAAAATAGGTGAAGTCGCACAAAACATATGTGAAGTCTGTTTAACTTTAAGGAATAAACCAAATCTTACTTGTTTTCCCAAATCGGAACAAACGAAATAATGGGCGAGGGGAAAAGAAGAGACGGAGTTTAATCTGCAAAGTTCAATAATCATTGATGCGACTTATACCATTTTTACTCTTACGGGGATTTCTTGTCTCACGCCTTTACAATTGTATTATAACATCCAGCGTTAGAAAAGGCATTCCAATCAAAGTAAAGTTTGTATAGGCTGCATAAACGAGGCAATCACGCTTCGTATAGTTTTCGCACAATCTTTGCTAAAATTAAGTAGCAACGTACGTAGAATTATTTTAGACCTATTTTTAGAAAGCAAGGAAGGAGATTCAACAATATCCGTATCTTTACTGCAAAATCTTTAACTTTATACTGACTTGAAACAATTTAACTTTTCATAGTTACATTGAGGGGTGTCTTGCTTTAAAAGTACAATAGGGCATTGTATTATTCAGGATTATATAATTTGTCGGTGCATCAACTCACAAATTATGTAATCGCTCGAAGAGACGGGGATTTGAGGATGCATTTCCAGCCGTTTACGATTGGGTGTTCTCACAAGCTGGGGCGTATGTAGAGCCTCGTTTGAAACAGGGCAGTCCTTACTGTAAATGGTCGATGAACCATGATTCTTCAAGCATAACGGGATAACGTCCTTCAAGACTGCTGAAATACTAAAAAAATTGTGCTTAATGAAGTATGTGTTGAACTCGGTGACGAGCGTACAGCCCGATAACCTTAAGGCTGGTTCTTCCTTGCTGAAAGTAGGAGGAATTGATAATTATCATAGAAGTGTGGATTTCAGTCAATTACCCCCTAACAAGTTAGGGGGCTTGTTCCGTGAGGAATAAGAGTAATTAGTTGATTAGCCTGAGAGAGGCCAGGTATATGGCGGCATCTAAGTTATCAGGAGAGTTAAAGAACACACCAAGGGATGCTTCTCTAGTCCCTTGCTCTGTAAACGGTGGTTTAAACAGAGAGGAAACTCTCAGTGATCATCGTATAGTACTGACTGATAACCTTGGCGAAGAGAACCAACTCCCTATTAATAACAGGGAGAAACAGGACTTGAGAGTACCTGTTTATGTAATAAACATGAGAGGGCAACCCCTCATGCCCACCACTCCGAGAAGGTCCAAGTGGTTGTTAAAGGATGGGAAGGCGACTGTTAAAGAACGCTGCCCTTTCACCATTCAGTTAAGGTATGCCACTGGCGAAAACAAACAACCCATTAAACTAGGGGTGGATATCGGCTTTAAGAACATTGGATTTAGTGCCAAGACCGCTCAGTTAGAGGTCATCAGCGGCACCTTAACCTTACGACAGAATGTCTCGAAACAGATTGATGAGAAACGTCGCTATCGTAGAAATCGTCGAGGCAGATTAGGATATCGCCCACCTCGATTTAATAACCGAAAACAACCTGAAGGCTGGTTAGCCCCAAGTACTCAGCATAGATTTGACTCACATATTCGATTAGTCCATAAGCTCGAAACACTGCTACCGATAACCTTCAAAAAAGTCGAAGTGGCCAATTTCGACGCACACAAAATGCAGCACCCTGAAATTACGGGCGTAGAATATCAGCAAGGTACACTTCAAGGCTATGAAGTCAGAGAATACCTGTTAGACAAATGGAAACGAAAATGCGCCTACTGTGGCAAAACAGACGTTCCCCTACAAGTAGAGCATACTATCCCTAAAAGTAGAGACGGAACGGATAGAGTCTCCAATCTTACCTTAGCCTGTAAAACCTGTAATGTAAAGAAGGGAAATCAGACCGCCGAGGAGTTTGGCTACCCTCACCTCCAGCAACAGGCAAAGAAACCTCTTAAAGCAACCGCATGTCTGAATAACATTCGTTGGAGGATAGTAGAGCAGTTAGGCGCAGAGCATACTTACGGGTACATCACCAAATACCAACGTAACAAGTTAGGTCTGGAAAAATCACATGTTAATGACGCGTTCGTAATTGCAGGCGGAACCGATCAAGAACGCTGCCGTCCTTACCAGGTGATTCAAGTCAGGCGCAATAATCGTTCGATACAGACGAATCGCAAGGGATTCAAACCGTCAATTAGGAGACAGAGGTACCAGTTGCAACCCCATGATGTGGTAAAGTATGATGGAAACTTATACAAAGTCAAAGGCGTATTCAATTACGGAAAATGGATACGATTATGTGATTCACATGGAACGGTCGTAAACACCAATATTAAAAACGTGAAACTGTTGAAATATGGAAAAGGCTTAGCATTCACCTTCAAAAACCACTAAGAGGCGCAATTCATCCCCCCAATAAGTTGGGGGGTCTTCTTGCGGAGAAATGATAAAAAGTTCACATTTTTATAAATAATTGTAAGGTTTCCTTGCATCTGTCGATTCTGTTTTGAGGAGTATCGGGTTCAAAAGTGGGTGAAATCTCCACCTGAATGTCTTGTATTCTCCAATAACCGTCCTTATTGCGCCTAATCGTTCCATGTACTTTTGTTTTTATGTTTTTAACTTCTAATCTCGACTTTCGAAGACAAAAAGAAAGACTTGCACTTAGACAAAATCCAATTGCTGATGCAAGAATACGTGAGGCATTCGGTCCCCTGCCTTCACCTCCAATGTCTGGCGGTTCATCAACAACAAATTCATCTACTTCTGGCAACTTGAAATCCACTTCAAACTGAAATGGAGGTTCCTTAAGTTTAAGATCAATTTCGAAATCCATATGTCCATTCTTTGATTTTTCACTCAATAAATCACCTCAAAGCGGAAAAACTCAAGCTAAATCTCAAGAATGTGAGTTATTTTGAAGACTTAAGCATAATTTATTTAATGATAATAGTCTGAAATGCATTCAAAGTTTATTATATGGGATATACTGTAGTAAATAATCTTATACAGGAGGAGTTTTTTTGTCAGAAAAGCGTGCAATTGTTATACACGAAAAAGATAACGTAGCAACTTTAATATCAGACGTTAAGGCAGGAGATATCGTTATTGTAAGAATGGGAGATACAGAAGATAAAATGACTGTTATAAGCGACATTAAGTTTGGTCACAAGTTCGCCGTTAAGTCGATCGCAGAAGGTGATGAAATAATCAAATATGGCGAAGTAATTGGACGAGCAACCGTACCTATTACTGTCGGAGAACATGCACATATTCAAAACATTGAGAGTTTAAGAGGTAGAGGTGACATAAAGGAGGCATAAGCTTGGCGGAATTTTGGGGCTATAAAAGAGAAGATGGGCGGGTTGGTATCCGGAACTATGTCGGTGTTATGTCGAGTGTTACCTGCGCGAATAGTGTTGTACAAAAGATTACAGATGCAGTGGGTGGCACTCTTGCCATCACGCACAGAGAGGGATGTGCCCAAATTGGGGCTGACTATGAGCAAACAGTTCGAACCTTAGTCGGTTTGGGGACGCATCCTAATTTAGCTTCGATTTTAGTTGTTGGATGGGGATGCGAAAATGTCCTCGCCAACGAACTCGCCGCAAAGATCAAATCTATGCGTGATTTTCCAGTAGAATGGATGATAGTTCAAGATTCTGGTGGACTACTTAAGAGCATTGAAAAAGGTTCTGCAATTGCTCAAGAGATGGTTCGAAAAGCATCAACATTACAAAAAGAACCGATGGATCTTAGTGGATTGATAATTGCACTTCAATGCGGAGGAAGTGATACCACATCTGGAATCGCAGCAAATCCTGCTGTAGGCGTGATGTCAGATATGGTCGTCACAGAAGGTGGATCTGTAATACTTTCAGAAACCACAGAAATTATTGGCGCAGAACATATTCTTGCGCGAAGAGCTGTAAATGAAGAAGTTGCTAATGATCTCATTCGGATCGTAAATCGTTTCGAGGAAAACGCGAAGAACATGGGGGTTGATATACGAGGAAGTCAACCAACATCTGGAAACATTGCAGGAGGACTAAGTTCTATCGAGGAGAAGTCACTTGGAGCTGTGATGAAAGCTGGTTCCAAACCACTTCAGGAAGTCTTAGACTATTCATATCGTCCATCAAAAAAAGGATTGCTCGTTATGGACACTCCAGGTCGTGATCCCGAGTCGATAACAGGTATGTTCGCTGCTGGTGCTCAGGCAATGGTTGTAACAACTGGCCGTGGAATCCCTACGGGATCTATGTTAGTACCTACCCTCAAATTGACAGGTAATCCGAATGCACAAAAAATTAGTGAAGAACTCATGGATATTGATGGATCTTTAATCGTTCTAGGAAAGAAGACCATTGAAGAAACTGGCAAAGAACTATTTGAAGAATTACTTGCTGTTGCTTCTGGAAAGAAAACCAAAGCGGAGATTTTGGGTCTTGACGAACTATCAATCTTGAGAGCTGGTCCTACGCTGTGATTCTTCACGATTCCCGCCTCTGGAAGCCCTTCCCTTTAGGGTGGGGTAGTTGACTTTCGTCCTATATTTTTAGTTTAAAGTGACAATGTGGAAATTAAAGTGAGAATACAACTTCTGTTATAGAAGTTAGCACACCCGATTTTTCAAGTTCGTTTGGAAGTTCATTCGAGACTTCTAATGCTTGATAAAGAAATTGCTGTGCACGATTTTTTTCATTACTTTGGGCAAGTAATTTTGCTATATTAGTTAAAGCGAAAGCAAGTTCCTTTAATGCTTTGATTTCGTTGACTAATTCCGTGAGTTCTGCAATTAAATCATTAAATTCATTCTGAAGCCCAAGTTCTGAATATCCTTTCGCTACATAAAGCAGTACGTAAACTTTCTCAAAAACGTTAGAAATCAGATTTAAAAATGGTCTCGTGCCGTCTAATAAATCTTTAGCCTCTTTTTTGCGTTCAAGTGAATGTTCTATCTGTGCTATTTCAGTAAGAAGATATATTGAGCTTTTCGGATCTTTTATTTCCTTCGCTAACTCATAAATTGAGTTCACAAGAAAAACATCTGTTATTGATGAACTCTTTTCTATTAGAATTTCTGCAAGAGTTATTGCTGCGGTTTCGCGTACTAGTTTGTTTCGAATAGATTTAACTGTTGCAACAGCTTTTTGTAGTATTTCTTGAAAAAAAGACTGCGCAATCTTACCCTCATTGTTAAGCGTAGTAATGATGTGATTAAAGGCAAAAGCACGGAGTGTAATGTTTGATAAGTTTTCAATTGCTTCAACAATCTCTTGAATTAAAGAGAGTTTATCACTGGAACTTAGTTCGTTTAGTGCTTCAATGATACTTTGCCATGCCAAGTTTAACAATTCCTGATCTGTTAGAGTATGCGCTGCTTCGACAGCTCTTAAGAGTTGCTGTTTTGCTTTATTGGGTTCATTTAATTTTATGAATGCTTTAGCAATGTATGAAAGCGCAACAGATTGTCTTGAAGACTCCTCGATTTGTTCAGTGTAATTAATTGCTTTTTCAATTATTTCTTCAGCTTGTTTTTCATTTTCCATCCTTAGCAAGGTAATTGATACATCAATAAGTGCAGTCGTAAGCGATGACATTTCAGGTAATTTCATCAGAGACTCAAGAGCATTTGAAATCCAATTTTGATCCTGATTAGCTTCAGCATAACTCAAAAATGCCTTTGCAATGGAGATTAAAGCGATATAGTAGAATGAGGATACTTCTATTAGATCAAGATTCTGTTGTGCTTGTTTAATTAATTCAATATCATTGAAAGCAGCGCTCATATCGCTTAAAACAGTAATAATTTCGCTTAAAATCTCAAACCGATACGATTTGCTAGTAATTTCATCAATTGCGGGCAATATATCGTCGTTAATAAACTTCAGCGTTTTGTCTTTTCCTATGAGATGAAAAAATACCTTAAGAATATCTACAAGATTATAGAACTTGTTATAAGGGAGATATATTGATTTGGCAATATTTATTGTTGTTTCAAGTTTTTCAATATCATTTGTAGCTCTAACTGCGCTAACTGCAGTGCCTATTAGATTTTGCATTACGCCAAGTTGTTCCAAATCATTAGGCATCTGTTCCGCAATACTTAGTGCTTGATTAAAAAACTCTTCACTTCTTGCATCATTCATTTTTAAAAATTGTCCAGAAATATGCGTTAACGTAATTGCTTGAGTATAAGGCGATTTTAGGGATTGTACAGAATTAAGAAGGGTATTAAATAGATTTTCCTTCTCAGGCAATAAAATAACCTCCAAAGCTATCAGTTATTAAAATTATATGCACCAAGATTGTCTAGATTATTTATTTATTGTTACGATACTGGTAGATAATTGAAAAATTTACAATTTTAAAATTTAATTATTGATTATATTAAAAAAATGAATACAGTTTATTGCATCTTTTCGCAAATTGAATTAACGAGGACAGATAAATTCTCATGTCATAGATCGTCCATACAGATATATAGAGATTTCAAAAAATGAAAATTGAGTTTGTAAGACGATAAATTAATCCCTCTATCTTAAATTGCCGCACTGTATTTCTTCACCAAATTTGAGTTCTTAAAAAACGATACCTTTTAATAGTGAAGTTTTTATGGAATGAACATAAAGAACCCAACATAGGTTTGGAGTAATTTACAATGGCAAAAGATAAAGCATATGGCGGGATCATTTTCATTATTTCGATCCTGATCCTTCTTGGTTACAGCTATTGGGCAATCATACTACCACTCTTTCCAAGCATTGGACTAACTGCGTGGATTCCGTTCTTAACTGCGGAAAACTCCATCTGGGCAATAAGGATTCCAGTATACATTGCAGTTTTAGTGATTCTGTTAATAGCAGCCTGGATAGGCTGGACTATGGCAACTACCCCTGCTCCTGCACCAATAGACGCAGAAGACTTTGAAGAAGAATTCGAAATGGAAGAATCAGATGATTAAGTGCCTTTAAGACACTATATCAATGTTTCAACGGTTTCAACAATATTTCAATAGTTCTATTGTGCCCACAGCCACTATATTTTTTTACTATTCATTTTTTTGTAATACAGCGTCACTATATATGTTAACACATATTTAGATAGAAATTACAAATGTTTCCTGTTCTGTTTTTACGCTGATTTTAGCATCGTTTCCTGGCTGAATCAGTGCATGGATTCTATATTCTTTTTTTAGGCTATCGGGAGCATCCTTGACTTTATAATCACCTTCATCCAATCTAATCATTTTCAGTGATTTAATAGCAAGAAGATCCCTCAATCGCTCTTCAGTTTCATATATTGCAAGATTAGAACCAAGTTTACCATTCCAGCAAACAACCAGAACATTTTTTTGATCTTCATCTAGTTTATGAGTCCGTGAAAATACCATCCAGTTTTGAAGATCGTCGGGCAGTTCACCTACATCCGTATAGTTGTTAAAAGAATATTTAAACGGCTTTTGTGGAATCTTTCTTTTTTCTTTAATTAGTTTAAAATGCACTACAAACTCGCGCCGGTCGGCCTTTTCCGCTAACTCTATCGCTTGCTCAATAAACTCATCGATATTAGATGAGTCTCCATGTTTGGTCAGCGTTTTACTGATGAGATTGAGATCTTTTAAGGCAAACGCTGTACTAACTGCTTTTGAAAGATAAATTGATGCAATTTCTGAGTCAACTAAACGATACCTCTCATCTCCATAATTCAAGAGGATATCTATCAACTCTTTGCTCATATCTTCTGCACGTTCGATCGCATCTTCAAGAATATATTCTGCCTCTTCAAAACTCCTTAGATCAAAATAAGCATCAGCTATACCAATGAGGCATTTTATTTGAAGCCATGGAAAATTAAAATCCTCAGCCAATCTAAGTGTATTTGTAAAATAAATAATTGCCTGTTTTAGTCGAAATATAGATTGCCATGGTAAGGTTGATTCTTCTCCCTGTGGGGTATGTTCTAAAGCAGACATGGCTCTAGCTAAAAGGTATTGCGCCTCAGCATGGAAATTTCGCTTCTTAGAGAGGAATAACAGTGATAAGTCAACCGATTTTTCGAAATTACTTAATACAAAATTTAAATTGCCAGAAAGACCGCTAGTAATCCCCGCCAATACATATACAGGCACATAAAGATGTGCAACAAACTTCATTAGTGAAAGGCGTGCCCCTTTGTCTTTTATTTTTGGGAGCGTTAGTGTAAGCGCGTGGTGAAAATCATTTAGAAGAGGGGTAATCATCTGAAATGCATCGGTATAGCTTCCAGATTCAATTAATGACTCTACAGTAGGATAATCCATATTCAGGCGTCTAATTTGGTCTAGAATTGGTACAAATTCAAAAAATCTCGTGATTTTGTCAAGTGTGAAGACATTTCCTGGCTTTAGGTATTCTCGAAGTTCTTCGGGAGGAATACCAGCGATTTCCAAAGGACTTAGTGGCTGAACTCGAAGTTCGTCGACAAATAGAAGTACTTCACTTAGCAGGTTCTTCATTTTTTCAACTGAAGGCATGTTGAGTTCTTCCAAAGATATCGGGTTATTTCCATTCAATCGCTTAACCCCAAGCCACTAAAGTTTTAATTCGGGAATGTAGGTTCAGAGAGAACTTAAAAGTTCTCCTAATTTTTTTGCCGCATCCAATTTGAAGTAATTGACACAGGTGAGTTCTTTACTAGGATCAACCAACTCAATGCATACAGTTTCTCCGAAAACAGTTACTATTACCTTCATGTCCTTTTCAAATTCCAATTCATGCACAATCTTTTTTTCGCTCATTCTTTTCACCTACCTAGATGTAATAGCTAAGGACAGGAGGTTTCCGGGTAAGTTCCTCGATAAACGCGTCTAATTGAGGTACTCCTTGAAACCGTACCTTTTCATTAATAACAGTTGTAGGTACTGCTGTCACACGATATTTTGCTGCAAGTTCTGGCAGTTCTGTACTATTAACAATTTCTGAGGTTACCTTTCCATCAGAAGCAACCGCGAGTTGATTAGACATGAATACAACTTTCGGACAATAAGGACATGAACTGGTCGTTATTACTTTGACAGTAGCCGGGGTTTTTATCCCCGTTAGTTTTGTTTTCTGTTCTTGTGTTACTCTTGCTCCTTTTCCTCCTCCTGCTACCAGCTTTAGAGTATTTGTGAAAACACGCCGTTCCAATCCTACAGGCAAGCCCACATACTTGATGTTATCTCCAATTAGAATCGTTGGTACGCCAGAGATATTGTATTTTTCATCGAGTTCAGGATTTTGATCGAGATTGATGACTTCAAGATTTATCTTGAGTTCATTGGATAAGTTTTTAGTGTCTAGGTTGACTAAACTAATAGCATCAATGCAAAATGGGCATTTAGTTTCATCTCTAACAAAGATCTTTACATTAACGGCATCCATTATAAACCTCCTCCTATTTCAATTATTTGTACATGGATGGATCCCAATAAGTGAGAGTAAGTCATCTCTAAAATAATTGTAACCAATATAAACTAGTGTTCCTTTTTTTTATTATGTTAAACTAAAAGCACTAGCGCAGTAATAAATCTTAAGCTGTTGGCACTACTAAAAGATTTGCAAATCCAAACATCATTACGAAAGTTATAGCTTACTTGCATGAATCAAAAACGATGAAAAAAGTGAAATGAGCGTAGAGCAAATGGAAAATAAAAAAAATGGAAGATCAGTAGAACTTAAAGTTAAAGAGGCATATCCACAAGACATAGGGAAGTTTAAGGTTCGGATTAATGATGATATATTAAAGATCTTAGGAATTAAAAGCTCAGGAGGTATTTTAGGGCTATACGGAAGGAAAATAACTGCCGCAATTGTACGACCCTTATTTTTATCAGAAACAGCTAAAGATGTAATTCGTATGGATAGATTTATTCGAAAGAATTGTGGAGTTTCTGTAGGAGATTATGTTTCAGTAAGGCGAGTGCTCCCAATACCTGCACAAAGTATAGCATTCCGTATAACAGCACTTCCACTGCGGTCAGATGATTTTAAACAAATCCTGAAACGAAAATTGATGGGGATACCTGTGTCGCCTGGAGACATAATTGTTGTTCAGCTTGAAAAAAGCAAGATCCCATTAGCGGTATCACGTTTACAACCTGCAGAATTTTGTTTTATAAGAGATACAACATCAGTTGACTTTATAGAAAAAGTACAAGAAGAAGAAATTGAATCAGTTGACGGCCTAATTAAAAGAAAACAAGTTATCGAAGACATTTTGAAGAAGTTGGAATCGAAATTTGATCAAGGAACTATTGGTGCTGAAGAATTTTCGAAATTGTACGAACAGTACAAAGAGGAGCAGATGTTTATAGAATTTCAAATAAATGAACTGATGGAAAATCAAGAAACACAAATGCCAATAAAAATTCCTCTAGAAGAGCCAATGAGTTCTATGTTCTGTCCACATTGCGGTATAAAAATCCCTCTCGATTCTTTGTGGTGCCCTAACTGTGGAAACAAAATTGAACACACTAAATAAAACTCTAAAAAAATGCAAAAATACAGGTTTTAGAATTCAAACAAGAAATAAAGGGAGTTAATCGATCCATTTTGCGTATATGAAAATGTAGAGCCATGAAAATAAAAAAAAAGAAATAATTTGTTAAATAATTCCTATTTAGGTTCTTCTGTTGCGCCGATTTCCTTTAATTCTTTTACAAGAATATCCACAGCTTCGTGTATTTGTTCCTCGCTTTTGGCACCTTTCTGCTTTAGGAGCCAATGGCTACTAAATGTACAGACGAGTTTTCCTGATCCAAAAATGAGGATAACAACCTTTGGCACGGCCATCCTGTAAATAAGTCCTGGGAACTGCTCTGGCTCATTTGTCCTCTTAAGATAGAGAATAGTATCTTCTTAAGATATAGACTGTTCTCCAGAGTCAGTGCTATGGTTTCTAAATTTATGCTGAAATCAAGGGTCACAGATGCAACCATATTCTGGATTTTTACCTTCGGAGGGCTATTTACGTTAATATCAATACTTCTCAGTTGTTTTACAAGCGTTTCTATTGCCGCATAAACGTCTTCCTTACTTTTACCTCCATTCTGCTTTAAGAACTGATAGCTCCTAAATGTGCAGACGAGCTTGCCTGTGCTAAAAAGCAGAAAGACCGCCTTGGGATCTGAAACTCTTAGAACTAATCCTGGGAATGATTCGGGATTGTATTCGGCACGGTCTAAAGATGCAGCTATATGCAGTAAGTCTATCTTTTGATCGAATTCTCCTGACGCCACGACGTTCTGAACTTCGATAATTGGTACTGTAATAATAATCACCCACCCATATTTTCAATTTTTTTAGATTTATAAATAACTAAATGTCAACAAACTGTTGATTCTTTGCTAAGAATCCCCCCCTTGATTTTAAGTTTCAGGAGAAAAAACTTAGTATAGATCGCTGGAGTAATGGTATATAAAGTCCTTTATAAGTTATATATATAACCAACAGTTATAGAAAAAGTCCGTTATTCTGAATTTATGATTTTTTCAAAATGGCGCCTTGATGAAAGAATAAACTAGAAAAACCGAATAGTAGGGCGTGTGGATCGTCGTTGGAAGGGAAAATTCCCAGAAAAAACTGGGTTATGATACCGTATTCTAAAGTTTATATTGACTATAAACGATGGAAAGATATTGCAACCCGGAGGATGATAAGCGTTACAAAATACTCAGAAGATCTTTCTAGAGCTCTTATTGAAAGCGAAACCAGTTTAGGGTACCTCGTATGGGTTGCAAAGGAACAATACAAAGGAACATTATATTTGCGCTATGCTTGTGAGTGCTCACATTTTAAGATGACTATCCTACCTGCTGCACGCAATAAATTCGCTACAATAAAAATTAATGGTGATTATGCTATTTTAGTTGATGAATGGCATAACTTGGATAAACATGCGTATGTTGCCTTGAGCAAGCTCTTGGATTTTAAAATACCTGTTGCGTTACCTTTAGAACAACTAATAGACTTTAGCCTTATAGAAGCAGGAAGATACAATAGTCGTTTTCAAAAACTGGGCATCACTACGCTACTGGAACTTGCAAATCAGCAAGAAACACCTGAATTGGATGATAAAGTAAAAGAGTTTAAAAGTTCGGCAAAAAGACTTCTTGAAAGCATAGATTTAATCGAACTTCAAAAGGATGTCTTTGTTGCTTTTGATAATGAACTGAAATTACAGTAAGTATATAACCGTGAACTACCCCACCCTTACGGAAGGGGACTTCCCGCCGATTAAGTTAAAATTTGTGTATCTCAAAGATACATTGTTTTACGGGAAGGGTATTTCTTATTAACCAGTTCTTCAAGTTCCTTAGTTAATTTAGAATCCACTTTATTTTGTGTATTATCACATTCTTTTTTTAACCGATTTGTTGCTGCTGTTGAAAACCTTTCAACACCTCTCACGAAAATGGCACTGTTATCCTTAGGTTGTGGGAATAATGCTTGAAAATTAATAGGTGTGCCTAATTCCATTACAGCACGCTGAATCTCCTCATCTATATTACGTGTGGGCCCAATACCTAGACCAATGGCTTGAAATGGATTGATAGGTTCGGATTTTATCTGCCAAAGGCGAGGAGGTTGTGCAATAAACGTATCATAATGGCCATTTGAGTCTTTGCCACCAAGTATGCTCCAATCGTCTTTATCCTCATCGTAGCGTTTCTTAATATCTTTGATTATCTCACCTGCATCTTTCATTTTTCTATCACTTTTTTCGTCCTTATACCTGTC
>Ga0180438_10008117_pt1 | contig 13432 bp, 10 predicted proteins | sample SS_ome_12_FD_132455 | JGI IMG/M metagenome (GOLD analysis project Ga0180438, IMG submission 132455) | Hypersaline lake sediment archaeal communities from the Salton Sea, California, USA - SS_3_D_2 metaG | ecosystem: Environmental > Aquatic > Non-marine Saline and Alkaline > Hypersaline >... | reverse complement strand
TAGACATTGAACTTCTTCATCCTTATCATTCATTGCCTTGATTAATGGTTTAACTGTTTTCTTTGAATCTGTGTCAATTTGGCCCAATGCTAAAACTACACTTGCCCGAAGAAAGGGATTAGGGCTCTCTAATATTGGTATCAATGAATCAACTGCCTTCGGGTCACCGATCTCACCTAAGGCTTCAATAGTTGCTTTTATAATTTTTTCATCATTTAATTTAGCGATAAGTGGCGCTACAGCGCGTTTGTCTTTAAGTTTCTTGAGAACTTCCACCGCACTGTATCTAACGTCCAAATCTTCATCTGAAAGACTACATATAGCCCATTTGTAGGCTTCTTCAGTGTCAACTTTTTGGAGCGACACAAGGGCACTGGCTCTAAGAGCTGCAGTCTCCTCCTTTTCTATAACAGAAACTAACAACGATATAGTACGTGGGTCTCGCAGTTCACCAATTGCGTCTATCAGCCTTTTACGTAAATTAGGATCTTTTTGCTTATTGAAGATGTCTGCAAATGTTGCGATATTTATCTTCTCTTTAATCTTTTCAAGAAGCGTTACAGCAATTCGTCTAATATTAGTTTCTTCATTGTAAATAGCATATATTAGAGGATTAATCGATTTAAGAAGAGCATTATCATCACCGATCTTTATTAGGGCCTCAATAGCCTCCATGTGTATCCCCCAGTCGGATTCACTTAACAATGAGAGGAGAGGGCTAATTGATTGCTTATCTTTAATTTGTCCTAACGCCCAGATGGCAGCCAGCCTGATTTTTTTTTCCTCAGTGTGCATATTGTCAATTAGTTTAGGTACAGCCTTTGCGTCACTAATTGCGCCCAATGATCTTATTGCTGCCATACGTGTGATTATATCATCTTCTTGTAACAGTTCGATTAATGGCTCAACGCTATCCGAACCAAGCACCACAATTGCTCTTGCAGCTTCTAGTCGAATTGGTTTGCGCTCCTTTTCATCTCTTATGATTTGAATTAAAGGGTCAATTGCATTATGGCCCATTTCCTTTAATTCTTGTGTTGCTTCTTTTTGTTCTTCCAAATCACCTTCCAGAAAAACATGGATTATCCCTCTAATAATAGCGCTATCTTTTGACAATTCCATTGTGTGACCCCTTATTGTATCAAATTTGATGAAAACAAGTGATTTATTTGAAAGGCTATTTCAATTACATTTCTAATAATGTTTTGGATGGCCTGTTTGCTAACTTTAAATTTCGTGAACTACCTCACGCTAAAGCAGTGAGGCTTCCTGCTTCAACGATCGAACTTGCTGTGACATAGGGAATACTGTTTAAGTATTCCAGCGATGCCACAGTAGAGGATTCAGTCTCCACAGGCTTAACATCCCTACGTCCCGTAGGTACTAGTTTTAACCCTTCGTTTTCTAGGTTATGACTTGAATTGAAATCTCTATCTATCATTAAACCACAGACTGGACAGATAGAGACTCGTCCATCCAATCCTATGTCGCGAATAGTACCACAGCGCGAACAGGTTTTGGTGGAAGGAAACCACCTATCCACTTTAATTGGAGTATGCACCTTGTCTGCAAGTGTGCGTAGTATCCCTCCGAATGCAGCTGATAACATGGTCTTATCTGTGATGCTACCAAGAGTCATAGTTTTGTATCTAGCCCTGCCTTCCTCGCAATATTCATCACAGTATGAGAGGGGCACCATTATTAAAGTGTAAGGGAGACTCTATGATGAAAGTGAACACAAACTACCGCAATCCATCACCACGCTGAAGCTGTGGTGCTTTCTTGCTTAGTTGTCTGTAAAAAACTTCTTTCATTTACGAAATGAGAATTAGATTTTTAGCAGGGCTTTAAACGTTTTATAAACATGATAATAGAAGGTAAAAAAAAAGCACTTTAAAACATCTTATCTGAATGGTTTTTCAATATCAAGCAAATAGTGCTGGTTTTTCAAAGAGTTCCTTAAGTTTTACCCTATGAAACTGCAAACCTAATTCCTCAGCAGATATATCCATTGCAAGTCCGAGGAGTTGCGAATAGGAGAAGACAGGTATACTGAACATCTCTTCTTCTAAAAGTCGGATTATTTCTTTTTGAGTAAGATCATATTGCATAAAACATCCAGGACATAGAAGAACTATACAGTCAGCTTGGGCCTGTTTAATGTGTTTCATTTTTTCTGCTGAAAGTTTTAAAGAGATATCTTTATCGACTACGCGAATGCAGTAATTACAGCAGTTCATTTTTCGCATGTATTTGACACTCTCAGCTCCAGTCAATTTAACTAGGCGATCAAGTGATTCTGGGCGGAGCGGGTCGTCAACATTAAGGACATTTGACGGGCGCAATACATGGCAACCATAATGAACTGAAACCTTTAAGTCTTTGAATGGGGTCTTTATTTCATCTTTAATCCTTTCTAGTCCTATGTCTTTGTACATTACCTCTAACAAGTGTCTAATATTTATTGTGCCCTTAAATTCTTTTCCAACGTGTGCAAGAATTTCATTGACTTGATTTTTGAGGCGAGGTTTATTCTTCAGAGTTTCATTTGACAATTTCAAAGAATGAAAACAGCCATTGCACAAATTAAGAATATCTAACTCCATTTCCTCTGCAATACAAATATTATTAGCCGCTACAGCTAAAGCGGTCTTGTAATCAAGTGCTGGAGTTGCGGCAGGATCACTACAGCAGCCTGCGCCTTGCATTTCATGCAAATTCACATCAAGTTTTTGTAAGGTTTTTCGCGCAGCTGCTTCCAGTTGAGGAAGTCTATATGGAATAATACAGCCTAAAAATAACGCATAATCCATCATTTTTCTTTTCCTCCTTTCTTGGAAAGTAATGACGCGACTCCTGTTACTTCAGCTATCTTTTGAAATGTTTCTGCATCAGGAGGAGTTAAGTCAGGCAATCCTAATTTTTTCCTTCTCTTAATTATTCCAGATGAAATAGGAATAGCTAGCCCTGTAGTTAATATGATTTCGCCTTCTTCCCGGATACCTTCAGGGAGATTATTTGCTCTAGCAGCTAAGTTTTTAAGGACAGATTGAAGATAGAAAGATCGAACACCTCTTGGACAATGCTCGGCACAGGCTAAACAGGCTGCACAAAGCCATATTGTTTTACTTTGCAGTAATTTTCCCTTCAAACCTAGCAAAGTCATGCCTATTATCTGATGTGGCTTGATGTCTACATCATCTGCCACAGGACATGATGAAGTACACGTACCGCATTGGAAACAATGAAGAAGTGCTTTTTCTCCGAGAATATTTGCTAATTCATATTTGAAATTGGGATCAATATCAGAATCATCTATAGTTTGTTTAACTGCCGTCATGTTTTCGCCTCCCGAGAAGAGAAAATGGAACTTGATTTGAGTGGAGTTGCTCCAAGCTCTTTAAGATCGTTCACAAACTCAGTTATAACTTGAGAAAATTTCTTTCCTTCGCTAGCAGAGACCCATTCTAAGCGAAGGCGTTCTGGTTCAAGCCCTATTGCTTCTAACCAAGTTTTTACATCGTTTATCCTTTTTTCAGCAAAAACATTCCCCTTAATGTAATGGCAATCACCCAGATGACAGCCACCGACAAGGACACCGTCTGCACCTAAGGAAAAAGCCATAAGAATGTAGAGTGGGTCAACTCTTCCTGAACACATTACCCTTATAGCACGAACATTTGGGGGATACTGGTATCGACTGACGCCCGCCATATCAGCTCCTGCATAACTACACCAATTACACAAGAATGAAAGAATCGTCGGCTCAGAATTGTCTGCTACTTCAGCTAAAGCTGCTTGGATCATAGCGAATACCTGCTCATTGGTATAGTGTTGCATAGTAATAGCATTAGCAGGGCAAGTAACGGCACAGACTCCACAACCTTTGCAGAGTAGTGGGTTAACTTCTGAAATAAATTTATTTTCGCCTATTGAAGCGCCTACAGCTCTATAAGCACAAACAAAGTCACAATTGGCGCAGCCAATACATAAGTCTGAATCGACTACTGCAACAATTCCTTCGCTTTCGATTTCTCCTTTCATTAATGGAATGAGCGCCCTTGATGCTGCGCCAAGTGCTTGACTGATAGATTCAGAGATACTCTTTGGACCATGAGCAGTTCCAGCAAGATATATACCATCAGTTGCGAAGTCAACTGGTCTTAGTTTAGGGTGAGCCTCAAAAAAGAAGCCATTTGTTATATCTAATGGAATTTTTAGCATTTCAGATAGTTCTTTATTCCCATCACGCGGTATAAGGGGTGTACTGAGAATAACTTTATTAGCTGTAATATCAAATCCAAGTTGATTGATCATATCGAAAAATTCAACAGCAAGTGTGCCGTCTGGATTTGTCCTGACTTTTGGTGGTCTTTCATGATCATAACGGATAAAGTTAATGCCTTTTTCTTGTGCTTTCCAATAATATTCTTCTTCTTCGCCATGTAATCTAATGTCACGGTAAACTATGTATACTTTGGCGCTTGGATATTTTTCTTTAATCATCAATGCATTCATAATAGCTTTAGCACAACATATTATAGAACAATAAGTACGGCCTTCCTTTTCACGCGTTCCAATACACTGTAACATTACAATTGAATCAGTATCTTTTATTTTACCTTCTTGTATTAAACGAGTCAATTCAAGTTGAGTATGGACATTCGAAGATATCGGATTACCAAAAAATTCTTTGGGGGTATATTCTTCAGCTCCAGTTGCGATGATGATACTACCCACTTTAAATTGTTGCTTTTCATTACCAGCTTGGACTACAGTAATATCAAAGTTTCCAATTGATCCTTCTACGTTTTTCAGTTTAGAATCAGTCATTAAATGGATCCTTTCGTTTTCTGTGACGAATTTTTCCAATGACGTCAAAATGTCTTCGGCCATCGCTTTTTCAAAGTTCACCCAATCCAATTTTCGCAATAGGCCTCCAACAGCCTTCTCTTTCTCAATTAAATAGACATCAAAGCCTTTTTGGGATATTGCTGCAGCGGCTGTCATTCCTGAAACTCCTGCACCAATTACAAGTGCTGCTGGTGTGACATTAGAGGAAATAGTGCCTAATGGAGTTAAGAATTCTGCTCGGTTGACAGCCATCCTCATTAAATCTTTTGCTTTTTCAGTGGCTTTTTCGGGTTCGTGCATATGAACCCATGAATCGTGTTCTCTTATGCTAGCCATCTCAAATAGATATGGGTTTAGTCCAGCGTCACGGCAGGTTTCTCTAAAAAGAGACTCATGTGTTCTAGGAGTACATGCTGCAACAATTACTCGATTTAGGTCATGCTCTTTTATTTTTTCTTTTATCAACTCTTGTGTGTCGGAAGAACAGGTGTATAAATTATCAGTTGCATAAACTACATTCGGCAGAGTTTTCACGTATTCCACAACTTCAGGAACATTAACAACGCCCCCGATATTGATTCCACAATGACAAACAAACGCCCCAATCCTTGGCGTATCGAATGGGTTGACTGAAAATTCAGAAACTGGTTTTTCTATTCTTTCTGCTCGAGTTATGCTCGTCCTTGCTGCTGCCCTTGCTGCCGCTCCACTTCCTTCCGCGACTGATGTTGATATGTCTTCAGGGCCATGACATGAACCGCATAGATAAATTCCAGGTACAGTTGAATCAATGAGGTGAACTGAGTCAATAGATTTGAAAAAACCATGCTCATCTGTTTCAATACCTAATATGTCTTTTAGAGACTCTGAATCCTTTTTGGGAATAACTGCAGGAGATAAAACTACTATATCTGCACGAAGTTCGTGTTTTTTCCCAGTGAGCATATCTATGTAATCGATCACAATTTCTTGTGTATGTGGGTCTTCTTCTAGCACTGGTAGTCCTTTTATGTATACTATCCCGAATTCGTCCTGGGCTCTTTGGATAAATTCTTCGTGACCTTTTCCAATTGGTCTCGTATCATGATAAAAGACAAATGTTTCGACATCAGGGTGATGTTCTTTGGTTATTATAGCTGCTTTTGCCGAGTACATACAACAAAATTTAGAACAGTAGGGTTTTACATCAACATTTCTTGAACCTACACATAATACAAATGCTATACGTTTCGGATGGTTTCTAGCAGATGGTGTAAAAAGTTCTCCTTTCGTGGGACCAGTAGCACAAAGAAGACGCTCGTATTCTAAAGATGTCAGAACATTAGGATACACATCATATCCATATTCAGCCAGAGTTTTTGGATTAAGAAGATCATAGCCAGTAGCCACTATAATGGACGCTACATCAATGGAAAATTCGTGAGGTTGTTGATCATAGTCAATTGCTTGTGGTGGACAAATGTCTTCACATGTTTGACATATTCCATACTTAAAATTAAGACAGTGTTCTGGATCAATTGTATAGACAAGTGGTACTGCTTGAGGAAACAAGGTATAGATTGCACTTCTATCATCAAGATCGGTATTGAATTCATTAGGCGTCTTTATCGGGCAATACTGAGCACACAGACCACACCCAGTACATTTTTCTTCATCAACATACCTAGGGTGTGCTATCATCTTGACACGAAAACCAGAGTCACCCTTTTTTTCTACCTCTTTGAGTTCAGAATAGGTCAATAGGTTAATATTAGGATGACGGGCGACTTCAACCATTTTAGGTGCAAGAATACAAATTGAGCAGTCAAGGGTTGGGAATGTCTTATCCAGTTGTGCCATTTTTCCTCCAATAGAAGGTAATTTCTCAACAAGATAGACAGTATGACCTTGTTCTGCCAAATCTAACGCTGCTGCGATTCCTGCAACACCTCCGCCCAAAACAAGAATTTGATCCATTTTATTTTCTTCGCTCAATTTTAAATCACCGCAAAGTAAAATTCTAATATGTTAAAGGGATCTGTCGAAGTGAATGAATTTGTACTCTAAAAAAATCGAGTTAAAGATTACGAGGTGAAAGGGAAACTCGCCAATCCCTTGGCAATCGTGGTTTTGTGAAGAGATCAAGTCTATCCAGTCTTTTGAGTTTTTCATAGATTTGACACCATGCACAGTCATGCGTATAATCATCGACCTCACATTTGCCATCTGCATAGCCCCCACATGGACCATTTAATAGAGATTTAGCACACATAGTAATTGGACAAATACCACCTGTTTCATCTAATATACAATCACCGCATGCCTTACATTTTTCATGTAACTCTCCTAGTTCGCGTTCCTGCATGCCAATGAACATTGTGTTATGTGCGGGGAGTACAAAACGATCTTCAATTGTTTCTGCTATAGTTTGGACTCCAGCACCGCATCCCATTGATAAAATAACTTCATCTCCTTCTATTACAGGTTTAATAGCTGTGGCTACGATTTGACGATCACATTGTCGTAATACTGTGACATTTCTTGTCTTCATGTTGTTACCTTTCAGCTTATGGGCCATCTCTAGAAGCATTCCCATAACTTCTACTTGCTTTTCTCCGCCCGCCTGATAGATGCCTGCACATCCATTACATCCAACAATCAAAACTTCGTGAGTTTTGTGTCCTTCAAGCATTTCCAAAATTTCGTCAAATGGCTTTTGTTCTACAATAATCAAATTTAATCCACCTTTTGAGTTTAATGTGTCTGTAAAAAGTCAAATCGAAATGCTAATCGGTTACGGTGTTGAGTTCTCCAGAAATAAGTTTGACTCCGTTGTACATACATTTCTTATGAATGATGTGTTCTATCGCCTTGTCACATTCTTTTACATCATCTTCAGTCGGACTTTCAATACGAACTCGTACTAAATGCGAAACGAATGGATCCCAGTTTAATATTATCGCCGTTTCTCCTGGATTTGAGGGTGCCAACTGCATTTTAACTTCCCAAAGACCCTCTTTTATCGACTCCACTAACTCTTCTTTTGCTTCTGTAAACAAAAACCATCTAAACCCGGAAACTATTTTGTCGGTTTTAATATAGGGCACCTCCATACCTTCTCATCAGAAATGGTGATCCCAGTTCATCATTTGTGGATATGTCATGATTGTTAATGATATATCTTATATTACATTTATTTGCTTTGCGTCCAAAAAGCGGTTATTTTATGACCGAAAACGGCAAAAAATCTCCTAAATGTGATGCATTTAGTAATTTCATAAGGGCAGTTGCTAGTTTTGCTCTTCACCTTAGATAGAATTAGATTATCTAGATATTGTTATCAATATATTTGTGTTATTATTTATTAAATTACAAGTGCTTATTGCAAATAGGCAGACTGAATTCATTTCAGGGATTCACTAAATTAATGCTAACGTTTTTTCCTTTTTTATTATTTATAGAAAGACGTTAAATGCCTCTAAATATCTGATTTTTAAGTAACACCCACTTTAAAAATAAGAAACTGCAATAATAAAGTATCATTTTCGGTTAAAATGCATGAAAAAAGGCGAAAAAAGGATCTTAATTTCCCATTTCAGTCAAAGTGAAATTCTATTTTTGAAGAATATAATGTCCGGTATTGAAATTATTATATACTGAATGTTACCATATTATTCTGACAAAACATCATCTATAATTATAACTGAGGAGTTATATCAATTCACCATGACAACAAAGTTTTTAGTTATTTAGGTGAAGTTGTCGGGCTTTTTTTCACCATTAATGTGACTACACGAAGATATGGTAAGGTGCCGTGACCAAGCAATGAGCCCAAAAGTTGACGCAATCAATTGGCGAATATTAGCTAAGTTGTTAGAAGATGGAAGACAACCATATAGGCAAATTGCGGAAGAACTGAATATCTCAGAGTCCACAGTAAGGAAACGCGTCCAAAAACTGATTGATGAAAATGTGATACGAAGATTCACAGTAGAATTAAATCCGTATTTCGCACGTCCTACTATTGTTGCTTTTATCAAAGTCACCTCACCCTCCATGAGGGATATTGAAGTTATAAAAGACTTCGGCATCCAGAATCCTGAAGTGAAGGAAGTGTATGAGTTAACTGGGCAATGTGGCGTTTTATTTAAAGTAATTGTAGAGACTGTAGAGGAACTTAACGATTTTAAGGTAAAACTGCTTGATATATCCGGGGTCGATGGACTAGAACACTGTGTACTACTCAAGCAAATAAAATATGAAAATCGAGCCATAAAAATTGAAGTATAAACTTCTCCCAGCAGTTAGATTTTTTAAGAAGGAGTTACCTAACCTTCTATTTTGGTGAAAATGTCCCAGACGTGCGTGATTTATCACCCGAAGTTTGTTACGCATGGAAATCTTGTTTTACGGCAAAGAATAGCACCAGCATACAATTTTTTAATGGATTTTCTTACGGAAAACGACCGAGACAACAGAGTAGTTATAGAAATACCTGAGATTATAGAAGAAGAATTAATTCTCCAAATACATTCTGAGCAACATCTTGCAAGAGTAAAAGAAGACGATTGTTATGAGGCAGCACTCCTGTCAGCAGGCGGTGCGGTATTGGCGGGAGAAACTGTCTGGCTAGGAAAGGTGAAAAACTCATTCGTTTTCACAGGAACTGCAGGTCATCATGCAGGTCGTAATTCATATTGGGGTTTTTGCTACATTAACAATTCTGCGTTACTTATTCAACATCTCAGAAATACATCCAACGTCAAGAGGTTCATGATAGTCGACACAGATCCTCATCCAGGAGATGGTACGCGAGATATTTTTGAGAAAGACGAATCTGTTGTACACCTAAATTTTTACTCTAATGGTTACTCTCCCAGTAAAGATGCAATTAAATATAATAAGTTTGACATCCCCTTACATTCTAATATAACAGATAAAGGTTTTTTGAAGGTTCTAAAGGAGTTAACTCCATTTTTTGCTGAGAAATTTGAATCTGAAATGATTTTGTGGAATTTTGGGCATGATGCGCATCACGCAGACTATGGTGGTTTCAATTTAACGATTTTTTCCTTTTATGACATGGCAAGAATATTTAAACAAGTCGCAAGAGAAATCTGTAATGACAAGCTTGTGGTTTTATTAAGTGGGGGTTCCAATCTTTGGGTCGCAAAACAAAGTATAGCAAGCATCGTAGCAGTACTCGCAGATTTAACACCACCGGAATTAGGGCCAGACAAGTTTGATGAAAATCCAGAAGATATTCGAATAGCCGATAACATAATAAACAAGTTGTTAAAAGATGTGACTTAATCTCAAAAATTGTTAGGGGACATTGTATCAATTGAATAGCGATGTTAACGAATTAGTAATTGGACTTTCAGATGATGATGTAGGAACCCGAAGAATTTCTGCCCAAACTATTGGAAGCATAGGAAAAGAGAATCCTCTTAAAATTAAGGACATTATACCAGAAATTGTAAAAACTCTGAATAGTGATAACGATAGTTATGTAAGAGCTACAATCGCAAAAGTTCTTGGAGATATTGGCTTAAAAGAGCCAGATCTGGTTAAAATAGCGATCCCTGAACTAATAATTGGCTTAAACGATAAATACGTAGAAATCCAAGAAAATGCACGTTATGCGCTTGTAACTATTGGATCTCAAAGCCCTTATCTTCCACATCATGCCGTAGATCCTTTCCTTGACCTTATAAGGACACAATATAGTCTTAAAGAAGAGGAAGATATCACGGATTTTCAACTTCTAGTTAAATGCATGGAAAACGAAAACATATGGATACGCTATTTTACAATTGGAGCAATTGTGGATTATCTACTGCATAATGAAGAACGATTAAATGATGTCCCCCAATTACTTGGAAAGTCAATAGAATCTAGTGATTTTTGGATGAAAAAAGCAGGACTTTGGGCATTATGTCACTTATGGTCAAGCGATGTTTTAAAAGAAGATACTCTCCCCATAGTAAAGAGAGCATTAAATGAAGAATCGCCTGAAGTAAGATTGTCTGCTGTCAACTGTCTTAATATAATCCTTCAGAAACAAAGTGAAAGGGTGAATGAACTAATCCCTCTTATTTTTGATATATTTAAGGATGAAGAAGAAAGACTTAGAGAACTTGCATATATGTTGATCATTGATATTGTTGAGAGCTACCCCATCACAGAAAAGGACATTATTTTACAACTTATTAAGCTAAAACAACAAACTAAGAAAAAGGAAACCAGAAGTCTCATAACACGTACATTAGAACATATTGCAAAGCCAAAAATTAAGGAACAACTGCTTAAAAAGAAGGGACGATACCTACTCTCCAAAATAGCAAGGAAAAATAGTGTTTCATCAAGTTTTGTGGTAAAATTTGTTCAGCAGTTATCCCGTGAAGGCTTCAATGTAGAAGTAGTTAACGAAAGGGAGTTACTAGAAGTTTTTCTACATTCCTTTAATTCTGATGAAGAAAGAATCTTGAGAGATTTTCTTAAGCAGTTAGTAAAAGAACAAGAACAACAGATCGATTTTAACGAAATTAGTTCTCATGTTTTCAGCGAGGAACAATTAAAAAGAGTAATCAATAAAATGCTCGCTAGCCATTGGATTAAAGGAGAAATAATAGAAGAGAAAAAATTCGTTCGAAAATACGTGTTCTTCGTGGGTTCTGTTGCTAAACCAAGAGACCTGATCATTACAAAAAATTGAGGGCTGTAGAAGCCTATCGAATTTTCTAACTGCTTCAAAGTTTGTCTTGCAGATAGGCACCCTTATCAGCAGAGTTGGCGAGTAATGCGTATCGAGCTAGATAACCCTTTCTAATCTTTTTCGTGGGAGGTTTCCATCTACTAAGGCGTTCCTGAAGATCATCATTGGAGATAAGAAGTTCTAACTTTCGATTAGGAATGTCTATAGCAATAAGGTCATCATCTTCGACTATTGCGATAGGTCCACCTTCTGCAGCCTCTGGCGATAGATGCCCTAACGCAGGACCCTTTGTTCCTCCAGAAAATCGTCCATCTGTGATAAGTGCGACTTTATCTAAACCCATGCTTACTATCGCGGAGGTAGGAGCTAACATTTCCCGCATTCCAGGACCACCCTTTGGTCCCTCGTAACGAATACACACAACTGATCCGTTGGGAATGTTTTCACCTAAAATTGCCGCAAGAGCATCTTCTTCTGAGTCAAAAACTCTTGCAGGTCCTTTATGAACCATCATGTCTGATTTAACGGCGCTTTGTTTGACAACTGCCACTCCCAAGTTTCCTCTCAAAATTGCGTAGCCACCCTCCTTATGCACAGGATCTTCCAGAGATCTAATTACGTCAGATCTCAATACTTTGGCATCTTCAATGTTCTCTCCGATGGTTTTACCAGTCACAGTAATGGAATCAAGATGAAGTTTATTTTCAAGTACTTTTAGTATAGCAGGAACGCCTCCCGCTTCGTCAATATCTTTAAGTGTATAAGGTCCACCAGGAACGGTATCAATAATGTGAGGCGTATCTTTGCTGAGTTCATCAAAAACCTCTAATTTTAACTCATATCCAACTTCCTTAGCTATTGCAGGAAGATGAAGTATAATATTGGAAGAGCCACCTACAGCTAAAGCTAAACGAATTGCATTTTCAAACGCGTCCATCGTCATAATCTCATGTGCTGTAATATTGCCTGCTATTAGTTTCATGATCTGGCGACCACTTTGAAGAGCAGTTCGCTCTTTTCTTACATCTATTGCATGCTCAGTGGCACTTCCTGGTAAGCTGAGACCAAGAGCTTCTGTCATCAATGACATGGTATTCGCAGTATACATACCTGCACAGGAGCCAGGACCCGGACACGCTGCTTTTTCTAAGGCATCAGCCTCTTCCAAAGTCATTTTCCCAGATTTAACCCAGCCAGTTGCTAAGAAGGCGTCAGTTATTACTACAGGCTTACCTTTGAATCTGCCTGGAAGCATAGGCCCTCCTGTAACCATGATAGAAGGTATATTAAGACGTGCAATTGCCATCAACATGCCAGGAACAATTTTATCACAACTAGCTAGGCACACTAGACCGTCAAATCCATGTGCAGAAACCATCAGTTCAACAGAGTCTGCTATAAGATCACGACTAGGCAACGAAGATGACATACCAACGTGGCCCATGGCAATTCCATCGCAAATAGCAATCGTATTAAATTCAAAAGGAACTCCACCAGCCTCACGAATTCCGTCTTTAACTTTAGCTGCAAGTTGCCGCAGATGCAGGTGTCCCGGCACAATCTCGTTCCAACTATTTGCAACTGCTACGAACGGTTTTTTGAAATCCTCGTCGGTGAGTCCCGTAGCACGGTAAAGCGCGCGTTGGTGGATTTCCAGCGGTTTTTCACGGTTTGACATCCCAGTCACCAAATTAGACTACTATTATCGGTTTTTTCATAAGAATCGCAAGGATATTTAAATGCTTCATTAAGAATTTTTAACCAGAATTAGGGGGTCAAGAATACGTACTATTCAGAAGCGGTCTTGTTATAACAAAAAAATAAAGCAAGTAATTGCTAGCAATCGTTACGGGATTACTTTCCACTGGTTTATTCATTGTT
>Ga0180438_10008116_pt1 | contig 13432 bp, 17 predicted proteins | sample SS_ome_12_FD_132455 | JGI IMG/M metagenome (GOLD analysis project Ga0180438, IMG submission 132455) | Hypersaline lake sediment archaeal communities from the Salton Sea, California, USA - SS_3_D_2 metaG | ecosystem: Environmental > Aquatic > Non-marine Saline and Alkaline > Hypersaline >... | reverse complement strand
CCACCAGATTTTCCTTGGTTACCTTTGGATGAGTTATATCGGATGAATTCATAAATGTATTTTATCATATTCAATGCCCAAATGTAACATTATTTAATGCGTTTACATTAGTCAGCGGAGGAGGCGTCGAAGAAATAGACATTGAATAAGCGGGATTGGGCTATGATATACTCAAGGCCGGGGATTTTTTTCGGAGATCGTATGGAATGGGACGGCAAATGGAGTATAGGAGGAAGAAATGAACGGCAGACAGACAACCATCTCCAGCTATGATGAGCTGATAACCTGGCTGTTCGCCTATTCTTTTATCTATGCTTTCTTTCATATCCTTCCTCCCTTTTTAAATTTTGAAATCAAAAACCTGATGATGATTGCCGACGTATTCGATATATTAACGCCCTATGCCATGGTCTTTACGATCTATAGAATTTACTTAATGCTGTTACCCCATGTCAGGATCGATTCTAGCTTTCCTGTCAAATCAGTCGCTGTGATCATTCTCATTTTCGGGGCCGTCTCCTTCGTGGAAGGCCATGGGATGCATCTTTCCGCAAACGCCATTGCACGCCACCTGACGCCTATGAAGGATTCATCGCTCTTTGCTTTGGATTACTCCTTTGACGAGATTATGGGTCATATTTTTTGGGACACTGGTATCGTAATGCTTTCTCTCGGGATTATCCTGGTGGGATTCAATATTGACCCCAAAAAACTATCCGGGCCAAAAAATGCGTTGATCATATTGGCTTCGCTTATTTACGGCTTCACCTATTTCGTCAATGCGGTGGAGGGACAGTCAGTATTCTGCACTTTGCCGCTGGCTGTCATCATTCCGCTGGCAATCTGGGGGACTGCTCACCGAAAGAGAATTCGGATCTCAAGGAATCCGGTACTGTCCCTTTTTCTTCTGAGCTATATAGCCGCGCTGGTTTTCTTTCTCATTTGGGGAATATGGCAGAAGGGATTTCCTGAATTCAGTGCATTGGGTTGGATCTGAGAATTCAGTCAGATCGCGTTATCGATCAGGATTGAAGTCATCAAAAGATCATCTGTATCGAAGCACAGAAAATTAATCAGTCTTTAATATGGATAGAAGTGGCAAGGTTAGGGGGAGTTGAGTGAGAGAGGGAACATTGTTATAATCCTGTTTGTTGAATATCTATAGCACACAAATATTGATTTTATGCTGAGCAATCTTAAGCAATCTAGGCTTGATTTGATGCCGCTCAGACAAGCTTCTGCAATAACCGAACTAGCGCAGATGGAATTGAAGGGGTCTATCCTGGATTAAGTTCCATAACGAGCTTCAGATGGACAAGATCTTTGATACTCCATAAAAAGCATTGAAAATCCGCACCTTGATCCTTCTCTCTTCAGTCGTCTTAGTGGCGCTTATTCTCTGGGCTGGACAAACTCTGATAAACCAGCTCTCCAGCAACCAGAAAGAAATCCAGAAGGAGATTTTGCAGAGAGAAGATGCCCTTCTCCAAAAAATCCAGATCAAGATCTTGGAAACCGGGTACCTGCAAGGCGGTTCTGGCATTCAAGAGTTCTATTCTCCCGTGCTGGTTATGGAGGTCTCTAACCTTTTCTGGGAAACCTTGCCAGATATTAGGCTTGTCGCCTATATAAAAAAAAATGGAAGTGTGATCGGCAGTGGAGTCTATGACATTGGAGAGATGCAATCCGGAGAAATAAAGGCGGCTTCCATTACCTGTTCACAGTTGTCCGGGCCAGATTCCTCTCTTCGACAATTGAAGCTGACTCAGATGGGAGGTTCGATATCCTTTGAGCTCTGGTTGGAAGCGGCCGACATTTCCATGGTCATTGAAAATGGGGAAATTGAGTGCAAGATCATCTAATCGCCTTCCCTACAAATCGTCCACGGCCCTGTTCATTGAAACCGATGACCTTGGCAAAAGAGGATTCAAAAAATAAGATGGGGTGAGTGAGGGGTCTCGAACCCCCAACCTCTGGATCCACAGTCCAGTGCGTCACTTTTTTCCTTCATCTCTAATTGACTGAAAATAAATGGGTTTTAATCTTTACCGGTAGGTCCTCGATCCGCCGTGTCACCAATTTGTCACCGGAGTACCCCTTTTTCGGCTCTATGAGCTTCACGGCTTCCCGTTTAGCTTGATTGCTGGAATGGACATAGCGGGTCGTCACCTGAAGGCTGAAATGGCCCAGGAGACTTTGCAGGGTCCCTAGATCCACTCCCGCCCTTATACATCGAGTGGCGAAGGTATGCCTCAAGTCGTGAAATCGAAACCCACCTATTCCGGCCCTTCGGCATGCCGCCTTGAAGGCTGTCTTCACTGAGCTAATAGGCCCTTCCGTTTTTGGGTTTAAAAAGACATAAGTGTTGCGCCCTGACCTTGCCTTCAATCTCAGGAGTTCGTTTCTCACAGCCTCATTCATAGGGACATGCCGAACCTTCTTGGACTTGGTTCGCTCAACGACAAGACTATCCATTTGAAAATCAACATTCCTCCACTTGAGATTGAGGATCTCTCCACGCCGCATGCCAGTGTTCAAGGCTAAGATCAAGATTGACCGGAGATGAGGCGCACTCGCAGCTAACAGCCGGATTTCCTCTTCCTTGGTCAGTATCCGTTCCCTTATCGTGTTTTGTTCTGAAAAGAGCTTTACCCTCCGGGCCGGATTTGTCTCAAGATATCCTTCCTCGATTGCAAGATTCAAAACTTTTTTCAGCAAGGCCAGGTATCTATTGCACGTGCTTTCAGAGTTGCCCCTGAGCCTACGAGCCTTGACCATTTGCCGGACCATGGCGGGTGTGATTTCCCTGAGTTCCGTGTCTCCGAAATGGTCCACAAGAGCCTTCATCCTCACCTCATCGGTTTTCCAGCTTCGCTTCTCAATCCTTGCATAGCCTTCAAGATAGATCTTGCTGATATCTTTGAACCTGATCTTCTTGACCGCATGATTGCATCGAGTTTCTTGAAGGGCTGTAAGGACTGCGGATTCAAGGGCATCGTATGCCTCTTGCTGGTTGCGGCAACCCCTATCCACCTTTTGGATCCGCTTTCCTGTCTTTGGGTGACGATAGTCAAGCGTCCAGTTTCCCCCTGGCTTTCGTTGGTAAACGCTTCCATAGTCAAAACGTAGGCGAGATTTAGATTTGCCTTTCGGCATCTCGCTACCTCCCAGAGTCTTTTTACTCCTAGAGGTTGATAAAGTCAAAATACATTCGAGTATCTTTTCAGCCCTGGAAGCCCTACGGAAGCTCTGTATGGATCTATGGATCTCACTTTGCTTAAATCTGACTCCAAAAGGTGTTTGGTAATAATCGAGAATCCCATTCTTGTATTTCCTGTAAACGGTCGACGTTGAAACCTTCAGGATTGCAGCAACCTCCTTTATCTTGAGGTATTCGTCCGTTTCGTGGAGTAGGGGATTCATAAACTCATATCAGTCTATTATTTTTTTTTAAATATCTCCCCAAGAAACCTAGCCTTGTCTTTATCCATGTTCTGCATCACTTCCCCCACCTGCTGGGGGCCGCCGCGATTCTTAAACTTTGCCTCCTCCTCGAACCATTTTTTTAGCTTTCCACGGGGATCCGATTTTTCCTCTAATGCCCAAGTGTTTTTCTCCCACCACTTAATTTTTTTCCCGGTCTGTTCCAAGATATTGATGTTTGGATATTGAGTAAACGTGATGTCAAATAGGAGAGAATCTTCCACCTCATTATAGGGATAGTCCTTGCAGGCTTTCAACATCGCAAGAAATTCTTCCTTTTTAGTAGGTGATGTTTTTGGAGATGGAAGGGAAGGGAGGGGAGAATTGGAGGAAGGATTACCTGGAGAAGTCGCTTCGTTTTCATCTCCTTTATTTTCCTTTTCTTTATTTTCCTTTCCTTTCCTTATGTCACCGTCATGCGCATCGTTTTTTGTGTTTTTTGCGCTGCGCTTTTTTCCACCCATTCTCCCGGGGTTAGACCATAAATAAGACGGCTGAAACTGTTCCCATTTTGTGAAGTAAAAAATCTCCTTTTTTTCTCTTTTTTTGTATTCTCTTTTGATTTTTCCAGTCTTGAGGCTGTTATCAATGAATCGATTCAGAAGCTCCAACTCGCAATTGAGCTGCCTTGCGGTTTGCTCCCGGCAGTAAACTTCGATTATCCCGCCGTTCATTGCTGCGATACAGAGGAAATCTGTGAATATGGCTCGCTCATCATGATCCAACTCGGAGCGGGTCGATCCGAATATCCACTTCTCCGCATACAAGGCAAGCCGGGTCTCAGGCCGGCGCCTCCCATCGTCTTCTGCCTTCTGCATCAGAGTTTCCCCTCATCAAAAAGGCGAATATATATTTGAATCGCCTCTAGGAAGATATGTCGTTTGCGCTTCCCTCGCTTATAGCTAATTTCACGGATCTTCTCTGCCATCCAAGGGTAAAGGTAAATCGAAATTCGCCTAGGTCTATCCTCTTCCGGCTTTGTATTCAATCGGTTCATTTTATCCCCCAGCTATATTGGGGGCGCGACGGGGCCAGGAAAAAGGGGGACCACAAAACCTGAATCATCCCGTCGCCCCCATTTTGTTTTCCAACTTTTTATCTAGGCAAAAGTCGCAGACATTTCTTAGCCTGTGACCTTTCGTTTCTTCAACTGAAACCTCATGCTCCTCGCGCATTTCTCCACAACAATCACATCTCAGAGTCGGTATTTTTTCCTGTAAAATCGGCCTCATCATTGGCTTTTCCTGAAAAAGGCCTGAGACCCCTGTTTTTGCCCCTCGGAACTTGTTTGTTTTCAGTGCTTTTTTGCTTACCTTTTTGCGAAACGAATACCTAGAGGTGGATAAAATCTCTTTATTTTGAGAAATGAACTCAATTACCCCTGGAGAAAGTGCTTTTCGGCCAGTTTCAATGTTACCTATAAACGAACGATCTACGCCTAACTGATGTGCCAGCCGTGTTTGTGACCATCCCTTGCCCTTGCGTACCAGCTTTAAATCCTTGCCCATAAAGCATTGCCTCTCATGCGTCCTGGCCCATGAATATTCTAGGGCATTTCTAATCGGCATCTTGTGTTCCCGCTCTAGGCGTTCAACATATAAAACCTTACGCTGTACGCATAGACCGCATATCACACCGCCCCTTCCTGGCTGGACATTGCCCTTGACCGGTTGGCCACATATACCGCACAAAACCTTCATCTATCTGTGATTTGAGGTGTCCTGTTGCTCTCAATGTAAGCATCCAGATCTGCTTGCCTGACCCGCAATTGGCCGCCAACTTTCACGAAACGTAGATTTGTTCCTGCCCGGTTCCAGCGATAGAGGGTCAACGTGCTGACTCCAAGGATGTTGGCTACCTCGGCCAGTGTCAAAAGTTTGCTTGTTGAACTCATTTTTTTCTCCTATGCATTAGGTCACAATAAAAGTGTCCCACGATATTTAGCGATTGATAAATAAAATCTTTGCTTACTAATGATAATTACTGTCATAACCGCAATTTCTGCCTTTTTTTTTCATTGTAAATAGATATCAAAAAATCAGTAGCGGAATCACAAGAAAGGTAATGATTTTCATGTTTTTCGCCTAGATATCTTCTTGAACATAAGCCCGTTTTTTGAAAAAGGTCTGTAAAATGTGAGGGAGGATATATACACCCCCCAGGGGGGGGTAGGGGACTGGCCTAGGGGGGAGTGTTGTTTTTATAGAATCAGCACGGATGATCTTGGCCCCGGATCTTTCAAATCCAAGCAGGAAGGGGCGGGTAAGCGTCAGGCTTGCGGAAAAGGTGGGGGTGGATTCATGTTCAACCTGCGATTTTCCAGGGAGATCCGGGCCCTGATTTCCATTGCCGTTATTGATCGTTACCGGAAATGCACTTGTGAATGATTACCGTTTTTGACAGGTATTTTCTGGTTTTTCAGCAGCAGGTGTGATTAGGGTGTTATGTTTCCTTACCCTGTAATGATAGAAATTCTTACATGGTAATCTTATCTATACTTACCTGTATCCTTACCTGTATAGTTCTAAGTAAGTAGGTTCTAATCTTATCTTATAACCTATTCAATCTATCTATACTCTAATTACTATATATATTCTAGTTACTATAGTATATATATATCTTTTAGGGGGGTTATAGGGGGGAGTGGGATCAGGATCGGATCGGATGATTCTATCCCCTCTATGCGGCCTAAGCCGGTCTGTTTGAGAAAACTATGCCAAGCCTATACCTAAGTATTGATCGAAGACATCAACGCTTGAAATACCGGGAAAAATCGCCGCTTAAATCGGCTCTCAAGGCCTTGAGGAGCTTTCTCTGATTTGAAACCTAGACCGGGTTTGACATACAGCATCAAGTGATGTCTAATATTCTCAGCAAGACAGGGAGGGATAATTATGAAAAAGCTATTTCTTTTGCCATTTGCTATTCTGCTTTGCTTTACTTTTAACTGCCAGCCGATTGAAGAGGGAATCTCTGACGAAGAAGCAAAGGCCCTTTTGAATACTGCCTTGGAAATATGGAATGAAGGGAACCTGGCTTTAATCGAGGAAGTTTTTGCTCCTGAGATAGTGGCACAAACTAGCACCTTTCCAGAAGATATTGTCGGGTATGAAGGCATTGAGAATTGGGTAACATTTGCTCGCACCGCTTTTCCCGATATGAACATGACATTTGATGAGATTATTGTTAAGGGCGATAAGATCGCCGCAACCTTCACGGTCACCGGAACTAACACAGGACCCCTGATTCTCCCCGAAGGTGAATTGCTTCCGACAGGCAAAAAGGTTCGCTTTCGTGGAATAGGAATCGACTACGTCGCAAATGGAAAGATCGTAAAAGAAGTCGTTGCTTACAATGTTCTAGAAATGATGATGCAGCTTGGATTTACACTTACTCCGCCACAGCCTCCGGAAGAGAAGAGGTAACAGCTTTCATATCAAAAGTTAATAAATCGTTCGGCTGCGTTCTCGATCCGGTCAAGGTTGTGGAGATATCGCTGCGTCACCGTTAGGCTGCTGTGTCGCATGGCGGCCTGGACCTGTTGAAGCTCGGCCCCTCCCCTCAGACTTTCAGTAGCGAAGAAATGCCGCAGCGAGTGGCTTGAGAGTTTAGGACCGTCAATGTCTGCTGCCCTCATCCTGGTTTTCACAATATGCCGGATTGATTTTGTGGTTAGGCGGCTGCCCTTGTTACGGTCAGATAGGCTCGCAAACAAAGGATCTGTAGGCTTTGTCCGGCCCCTGTGTCGGAGATAGGCCCGGATAGGCTTCAAGGCTGGTTCGATCAAGACGACAAAATCATCTTTACTCGACCTGGCTTTGCCCTGGACATGCAAGACCGCTTCCCCGCTTTCCTGTTTAAGATCCTCCACGTTGGCCCTAACTACCTCAATAGTACGCAGTCCGGTCCTAGCCAGGAGATTGATAATCGCAAAGTCCCGCTTGCCCTGGAGTGTTGTGCAATCAATCCGGTCAAGGATCTCCCGGATCTGCTCAGCCGAGAAAGCCTCTCTCAAGTGGCCCCTGGCCTGTTTCATGCCCTTGATGTCTTTGGCAATGTTTGGGTAGATTTTGGAGGATTCCAAAAATGAGAAAAAAGTCTTTACAGAAGTGAGGTAACTGTTAATCGAATTTGCAGCCAGTCCAGATCCGATTAAGTAGTTTTTGAACCACAAGATCTCTGTTCTTCCAGGCCGGTCAATCCCGTTGTCAATCATCCAGCCTAAGAATTTCCGTGCGCCCTTCCCGTAAAGCGTCTTGCTCGTCTCTGAAACGTCCTGGGCGGCCAGGAATGAGCTAACAAGGCCCCGAATATCCATGGCCCCCTCAACGCCCCCTCCGGCTTGCAAGGACAGCATTTCGGTTTGACTTTGGGTTTCCATTGTCCTCCCCTTTATTATGCTATTATTATGGCGGTCCGGGGATCTTGCAGCGGTTGCCTAGATTCCCGGACCGGGTCAGATCATTCCCCGAAATACTGTTCTAGGGCTTCGTCGGCTGGCTGCGTGAATTGGGCGTCTCCATTTTTCACGCGAAATTCATCGTAATAGAATACGACCTCTTGTCCAACTTCGAGTGCATATGCAATTGCGACCTGTAGCTTTCGTGCGTCCTCTTCTGGCAAATAAAAATTCAATTGTACCCCCGGAGCTTGAATGGAAAGGTGCAGGGAATCACATCCTCTTTCTGCATTGATAACTGCAACGGAACCTTTTTCGAAGGAAAATCCCACTTCTGAGAATGCACAGACAGAGAAAGCCTCTTCATCCTGAGCATTGACAACCTGGGCCGGTGTGTTTAAAGTGGATTCGGGTCTTTTGGCCTTGCCGTCAGTAATGACGGCATCCCGGGCAGCCGAGGCACCGGCTGCCCCCTTTTCTTTAATGATACTCTTCAATGACTCCTCCATTGATTCACCGTATTCTTTGTCCGCACCGATCGCAGAAGTACAGATCGTCTTCTTCTTCAATCTTGCTCAAAAGAAGTACATCATCTCTTTTGAGCGTGTTGGATTCCTCTGCGGCTAGACAGCCTGCGCAGACAAGTTCTTCGTCTACCCAAGCACCTAAAAAATCTTCTCTCTTTACTAACATAGGACCTCCTTTCTTAGTATTTATTCGCTGCCCTCATTGGGCTTAACGACTCGCTTTCCCTCTAGCCATTCCAACAGATCTTTGCGCAAGAAAAGAATCCTGCCCTTTAGCTTGATGTATGGAACCCCTTTTTCGGCCACAAGTTTGTTTAAAAATGATTCTGATACGCTTAAAAATTTAGCAGCATCTTTCTTATTTAAAACCTCTCTAAAATCCATTATCATTTCTCCTTTTTGCTAGCATTTTTGTAATGATTTCTATAGCACTTTTAGTGCTTTTGTTCATTGATTGTAGTGATATGTAATGCGTATTTGAGCAATTTCTATGTTTTTTGTATTGTTTTGTATTGCTTTGTAATGTCATCTCTATTTTTGTAATATTTACATACAAAATATAGGATTCAAAGTCCAATATGTCAACCTTTTTCCAACTTCACGTTGAAATGTTTGGATTAGAATTGAAAGATAGACATCTCCCTCAGAATGAAAGAGATGTCAGGGGGAATAATGGAGGGTTATGAACCGTGGAAGTAATCTTCCAGGGATTTCTCACTTATAAAATATTTCCTGCCCATTCGCTTCGCCTTGAGTGTTCCGTCTCTGATGAGGCCGGTGATTGTCACCGGATGAACCCCGAACCGATCCGCAAGCTCCTGGATATCAAAAAGGGATAGGCTTCCGATCCTTACCTGGCCGGACATTCCCGGATTGCTTCGCCGGAAAATCCTGGGCAATTTATTTAGCAATCCAAACAAAGGCCATGGCCGCCTTGCTTTTTCCGGGATCTGTACTGCTTCCGGTTCCGGCTGTAATTTCCAGATCTTTTTTTGTTTGCAGTTATAACAAATCACAAAGCTCTTCTCCAACTCTTCCAGGATCTTCTCCATACTGTAATTGCCGTTAACGGAATTAAGCCACATTTTCTTGATCCCCGGTTCCGGGTAGCGAAACACTAGGCTGTCTGGATTATCTTCGCCGCAATATGTGCAGCCTAGCTGCGCTTTTACGGCCAATAGGAAACAACGCTGATTATCATACATTTTTCTCCTCGATTGCTGCCCTTTTTCCGATTGTCTAAATCTCTTGTGGCGCGCCTTGCCCTGCTCGGATTTGTTATATTCTCGCTGGTACGCTCGCCGCTTTTCAAGTTTTTCCTGTGTAAGATCAGACATCATGCTTTTGTTAATAGGCCATGGGCGGGGGGTACTGCTTGCGTTTATAATCAGCATACCAGCCGCCATCTGGTCCGGGCTTCATATTTATGGGCTGCCTGGGCCTTGCGGGTGGTAAAGCTGGACCCGTTGAAGCCTGGGGCATTTGAGGCATGGCCGCGTTGAAAAAGCCCGTCAGATTGCCCTGGCCGCCCCTCATATTCGGGGGCATCCCCCAGGTTGGAAACATATTGCTCATCCGGTACATAAGGGCCGCCGTGATAGCGTTATTCATGGCCGGGTTTTGATACTGAAAGGACTCCTTGGGAAGCTCTGGAAAAAGCTGTGCGGCCTTCTGCTGATAAGCCCTCTGCATCTGTTGTAGCTGCTGCTGCATCCTCTTGTCGCGTTTGCCTTTGGCGATCCCGCCGAAAATTCCGCCGAGGAGATTCAGCCCCATGCCGACGGCTAAACCTGTTGGGCTGGTGAAAAAGTTGTTGGCACCCGGACCGTACTGGGCTTCCCTCTCGCGTAAAACCTGGTTAAACCACCCAGGCCCCCAACCCGAGTTTGATTGACTTAGCAATGGCGCAGGACCATACATCGGCCCCGGAACATAAGACTTTGGATAACCATTCATAAAATCCCTCCTTGCTGCGCGCAATAACGCACAGCTTTAAAATCGGTGGCCCCGTTTTTGCTTAAAACTTCGGTTAAATAACCTAATAAAAATATACATCAAAAGTTTACATAAGTCAATGATTTGATGACACTTATGACAACAGAAATTTCAATTGTTGCAAGGTTTTTTCGTATCAAAAACCCCCTTTGGTCAGATGCATTATTGTTAGCTTTTACATTGACAGTTTTTCTATAGCGGAGTTATATTATCATCACTTAAGTACGCGAAATCGTACTAGAAATAAGTGCAAACGGGAGGAACAATGAAAAAAGTAATTTTGGGAGTATTGGTCTTTTCTTTACTCTGCATATTTGTTTTCCCGCAAGATAAGATCATAGACCAATACGTAAGACACGAAGCCCTGCCGGAAGATCCCGGCATGTCCACTCTGATCCTGAAGCAAGACAAGCCCATGTGTCAGGTGTTGGGTGTCTATCCCGTACCCGATGACATCAGGCCGGTTCACTGGATATGGGCTGCCGATTACTCCACGCTATTTTTCTATGTGGAATATACCGCAGTCTTCAAATCTAGGGTCAGGTTCCATTTCATTTGGACGGGTCCGGAGTTCTATGGATTCACAACAGAATGGGATATGGCAACCTATAATCGATTGAGTTATTTCTATGTCGTAAGCAATATGTCGGCATGGAAGAAGGGAACCTATCGCCTGACGGTGATTGCAGAGCAGGGGGGCGGTGGATCAGGAGCCGAAGCCGTAGGTTCTTGTGTGTTTAGAATATTCTAGTGGGCCTGACGCGTGGAATAATAACTATCAATATTTTGCATACAATCCCACCTTCGTCGGACTTGGCAAGGAAATGAAAAAAAGAGAATTAAAGAAACACATCGAAAGTGCCGAAATGCTCCCCCAGGCAGCCCACACATTGGCAATAGGCTCCTTTACCAAATTTATAGACAAGTTCCCTAGTGTGCAACAGATCAAACCAGAACGATGGGATTTTATTTTAACAATCGCCGGTATCTTTGTAGGTGTAACCAAATTATATCAAGATGCTCATATTCCCGAAAATGAAAAAACTATCATTATTGAAGCAGTAACGAAAGCAAGCATTCAAATATATCCAGATGCAGTAGAGGCCAGCGATGATTGCCGGACTTTTGTTGACCGAACATACGACGCTTTAGCGAAACTAGCGTCGTATCAAGACAATCCTCAATTCATTTTTTCAGATAGCCTAGGCACTTGGATCGTCTGGAATATTTTTGAAAGACAGACTGAAGAAGATGATGAAGAATCACGACAGTTGATGAGAGTCATTGGTGGATATATAGTACATTCATTTATCTCATGGTGGGAGCAATAGAATCTAATACTCAATCCACGAGAATCTGCACTGATACATTTGGAATTATTCACCAGGTTTGGTTTCGTTAAAGCCTGATTCCTTCTCATTTACATCCTCTTGAAATTAACTTAGAAAAAAAACTACATTGCCTTTAATTGCTCAACATCTACAATTCTCTCTCCTTCAACTTCTTTTGTATACGGAATCTTGCTTTCTTCTAATCCAAAGTACAGATATATTTTTCTCACAATTTTATAAGCTACACCCGGAACCTTGAAATCTGAAGTATTTATTTCAATATTCTCCTTCCAGTCATTCTTGGGTGCGGTCTTTCTATCATCGTCAAACATTTGCGCTATTGTATCTAATCCGTAAGGCACTAAGTAATTCCTGTTATTGTCCAAGTGAAAGTTATACAAATCGACCTGAAAATTAAAAGATCTCGGCTGCCTATCCATATCTTGTTTGACCTGTTCATAAAACAAGACGAAAGTGTAAATTGATTCTACCAGAGCAACAGGATTTATTTTCAATCCTTTCATTGCCCAGCACAAAAAATCCTCATCTGCTTTGAAACCTGCAATCAATACCCCATCCTCGTACAGATCGATCACTTTCCGATCCCCATTAGACACCCTACAAAACTTCCCTCTAATTATGCTTGCTCTTTCCAATGTCCTCAAATCAAAACCACTTCTCCTAATCGTAGGGGGATATTCGAGTTTGTGCTTAATGCTATGTTGATTTGAGGTAAAGATTGTTCTCAATTGCACAACAGAATCCGGATATGCACTCAAGATCATGGCTCTCTTTTGAATCAATCCGATATCATCTAATGCTAGCATTATTCTCCTATCAATCTCCTCCCTCTGCATTAACATTACTTCTTCCTTTTTCAGGGGTGCAACTATCTCCAATATTTTTTGTTGGCTAGCCTCGATTGCTTGGAATCTTGATTCTAAATTCTCGCTAAAGCTAATCCCATCTCTCAACAACAATTGCAGTTCTTCTACTCTTTTGGGATCATTTATGTCTTGCCTCCGTTCATAATACCCAAATAAAATTCCCCCGATGCCTCTTGATTTTTTGGGCTTATTTGTTATTAAAAAAGGCTTCTGGTCTTTCTTTTGCTGGGGTATTTTTATAATGAAAATACCTTTATCAGTTCTTTCATCTGTTTGATACCATTTTGCTTCAACGTTATTAAGCTTGGGGTATATCCAATGTTGAATCACATCTAAGTATTGAGATGGGTTACAGAATCTCTGTTCAAATGGGCGGATTTTTCTAATCTGGTCGCAATGATGCGTTTTGCTACGTTTGGTTTTCAATCCAATAATAATAAATCCACCATTCGTATTGGCAAATGAAGAGACGTCTTTCGCCAATTCATACTTTTGGTCGTATTCGGATAGAATGTATCTTCTGGCTTTGCAATCAAAAAAATGTGATTCACATTTGCCAATAAGCGCGTGAAATTCACAACTATCAATTATCAATTCCAACTTTTCAAAATCTAAATCCATTGCCAAATCCTTTTACAGAATCTAGTTGCAGAATCTAGTAAAAACTTAGTTCTTATAATGTCTATATAATTATTGACGCCTGCATAAATAATGTCCTATCTAAGGCGTAAAAAAAGAGGCGTATGTTTCACGAAAGAACGAAGAAGATTCTGCTTCTTTTGAAGAGAATGACCATGACGGCGTGCTTTT
>Ga0180438_10008114_pt1 | contig 13436 bp, 9 predicted proteins | sample SS_ome_12_FD_132455 | JGI IMG/M metagenome (GOLD analysis project Ga0180438, IMG submission 132455) | Hypersaline lake sediment archaeal communities from the Salton Sea, California, USA - SS_3_D_2 metaG | ecosystem: Environmental > Aquatic > Non-marine Saline and Alkaline > Hypersaline >... | reverse complement strand
GCCGCACAGGAGTGAGTGAATCCGGCTTTCGACGTGCCGAGGTGCGTCCGCTTTGCATGTCAAGGGGCGGGTGAAACCGGCCACCAAAGGGCGGGTTCCGCGCGAAGCTGGGGCTGCTCGAGCGTCTTGCCTCGCAGTTCAAGTGGAATCGTCTGAGGCGAGTTTGTGTTAGCGTTCCCTGTTTCCGGTCGGCGAAAGCCGCGGCAGCGGCGGCCGTTCTTAGCCCATGGCGATCCGCCGAAGGCGGGGAGCCGTGGGGAACCTGGGGACATGATTGGGGCATAAGAACTGCCAAACGGACTCATAGGGGGTATTGCCGGGAGTATGGCACGACGGGCAATGAGGCGGCGGGCTCTGTGTCGGTGGCCCTAATCCCCTGTGCGCCGGGCTTTGCTGCTGTATAATGGTCGGGTGCACGCGTGCAGTGGAGTTGCCTGTAGAATCATATGACCGAGCTTCAGCGAACCGAACTGGCCGTTCAGCAGGAACGGGCCCTGCTGGTGGCCGTGATCCTGCCTGATTCGAGCGTCGATCCCGCCGATCCTCTGGGTGAGCTGCGCAGCCTCGCGCGGACGGCCGGGGCGCAGGTCGTCGATGAGATGGTCGCCCGCCGCCAGCGTCCCCATCCGGGCCTGTACGTCGGCTCGGGCAAGGCCGAGCAGATCGCCGAGCGTGCCGAGCAGAACGGCGTGGACGTGATCCTCTTCGACAACGACCTGACGCCGGCGCAGATCCGCGACCTGGAGGAGATCACGAAGCGGAAGATCCTCGACCGCAGCGAGCTGATATTGGACATCTTCGCCGCCCACGCCCGGACGCGTCAGAGCCGGCTGCAGGTGGAGCTGGCGCAGTTGGAGTACACGTATCCGCGGCTGCGGCGGATGTGGACGCACCTGGACACGGTGGCGGGCGGCGCGACGACGGCTGCGGCGGCGGTGGGGGGGATCGGCACGCGGGGCCCGGGCGAGAAGCAGATCGAGATCGACCGCCGGCTGGTTCAGCGCCGCGTGACGTACCTGAGGAAGCAGTTGACGGAGATCGACCGGCGGAAGGTCCGGGAGGTCCGCTCGCGGGAGGACATCTACTGCGTCTGCCTGGTCGGCTACACCAACGCGGGCAAGAGCACGCTGATGAACCTGCTGACGGGCGCGGAGACGTACGTGGCCGACCAGCTCTTCGCGACGCTGGAGACGAAGACTCGCCGGTGGGATCTCGGCGGCGGGCAGACGGTGCTGCTGTCGGACACGGTCGGCTTCGTCCGCGACCTGCCTCACCACCTGGTCGCCAGCTTCCGCGCGACGCTGGAGGAGGCGATCGGCGCGGACCTGCTGATCCACGTGGCCGACGCGTCGCACGAGCGGGTCGCCCGGGAGATCGAGGCCGTCGAGAAGGTCCTCGACGAGCTGGGCTGCGACCGGACGCGGCTGCTCTTGGCGTTGAACAAGGTCGATCGGATCAACGACCCGGCCGTCTACACCGTGCTGTCGCGGCAATTCCCGAAGGCGTGCCTGATCTCCGCGGCGACGGGCCGGGGCGCGGGCGAGCTGGTCGAGCGCGTCGGCGAGCGGGCCGGCGGGGCGCCGCTGCGGGTGACGCTCCGGGCCGACTGCACCAACGGGCGGCTGATGCAGTACATCGCGCGGCACGCCCACGTGGAGGCCCAGACCTACGCGGGCGCGACGGCGTGCATCGAGGCGATGATGGCCCGCAACCACGTCGACGGCCTGCGCGTCTTCGGCGACGCGGTGAAGGTGGTCGGCCGGCCGGCGGGGTAGGCCGCGGCGCGGCCGATTGCCTGCCCCGAGCTTGTCGAAGGGCGGACCGCGGACCGTCCGCCGCATCCGCGCCGCATCCGCTTGTGTCTCGATCGCGCGATGCGGCTGATCGCGGCGGCCGGCGGACCCTTTCGGGGCGGCGGGCGTTGTGGTAGAAGATGGCCGGACCGTGCCGCCGGGCTGCGGGGCCCGCGGCGACGGGTCGATGACGACAGGGAGGTCGTCGATGGTCGATGACGTTCAGGCCGACTCCGGCGAGAGCCCGGCCGAGCCGGTCGCGCCCGACGGGTCGCCCGAGGCGGCTGCGGCGCGGCGCGAGACGCCGGCCGGCCCCCAGCGATGGTACGTCTCCTCGGGCCGGACCCCGGCGGCGGACTGGCTGGCCGAGGAGTTCCCCACCAACTTCGCGGCGGGGGCTTCCAGCCTGATGCGGACGGACGTGTGCGTCCGCCTGACGGCGGTGGCTGCCGCCCGCCGCGGCGAGCCGGCGGCGGCGATCGAGGAACCCACGTGCAGCTATGCGCTGCACGCCCCGGCCGGGCCGGACGCCCCGGAGCCGGACGCCGCGGGCGCGTCGGCCGTCGTGGAGTTCTCGGCCGGCCTTGCCGCGGCGATGATCGAATGTCTGCTGGGCGGCTCGCCGGGCGCCACGGTGTCTCCGGAGCGGGCGCTGACGCCGGCCGAGCGGCGGGCACTGTCGCGTCTGGCCGACGTGGCGGCCGCCAGCCTCTCCGCTTCGCGCCGGCCGACCGATCTGGCGCCGCTCTGCGCGCGGGTCGATGTCCCGCCGGTCCTGCCCGCCGACGACGGCCCGCTGGTCGCGGCCGTCTACGAGCTGTCGCTGGCCGGGCGGGTCGGCACGATGCGGATCTGGGGCGGCGAGGACGTGCTGGGCGCGGCCCCGGTCAGGCGGAAGCGAGCGCGGGGCGTGCGGCTGGAGCTGACGGGTGCGCTGGAGGGCGTTCAGGTCGATCAGGAGGAGCTGGCGGGTCTGGCGGAGGGCGACATCGTGGCCACCGAGGTCCCCGTCAGCGGCGAGGTGATCGTGCGGATCGGCGGGATCCCGAAATTCGCCGCGAGGCTTGGCACGTCGGGGGGGCGGAAGACGCTGACGATCACGCGGCGGCTGGGGCAGCGGGAAACGCGCTGAGCCGCCATGCCCCCGCGCGGTGTTGACCGCCCCGCGGCGGGGGCTATACCATGCCCGCTGAAGCGGCGATGGGATCGTGCGATACCTCGCCGATGCATCTCGGCTGCTCAGGAGAGCGACGATGACCGTCCTTCTGGTAATGCTGGTTTCCGTTGCGGTGTTGGTGATTGCGGGCCGGTTCTACTCCGCCTTCATCGCCCGCCGGCTCGGCGAGGACCCGGGCCGCCCCACCCCGGCGATGGTGAAGGCCGACGGACGCGACTACGTCCCGACGCCCACGCCGGTGGTCTTCGCGCATCACTTCGCCTCGATCGCCGGCGCCGGGCCGATCATCGGGCCCGTCCTGGCCGTCATCTACGGCTGGGGGCCGGCGCTGTTGTGGGTGCTGATCGGCGGGGTGCTGATCGGCGCGGTGCACGACTACCTCGCGACGTACATGGCCACGCGGGAGGGGGGCACGTCGATCGCGACGACGGTTCGCCGCCTCCTCGGCCGAGGGCCGTTCGTCGCCATCACGATCCTGCTCGTGGTGATGCTCGCGCTGGTGTGCGCCGCGTTTCTGAACCTGTCGGCCACGGCGCTGACGAGCATGCTGCCGTTTGACCGCCTGGACTTGCCGACCACGCAGACGCTGTTCCGGGTCGTCGAGCAGGGCGGCGCGCGGCAGGTGGTCATCGGGGGCATCGCGTCGATGAGCGTGATCTGCATCACCGCGGTGGCGCCGCTGGTGGGCTTCCTGTACCTGAAGAAGAAGGTCTCCGTCTGGTGGTGCAGCGCCCTGGCGGTGCTGATCTGCGCCGTGTCGGTGACGATCGGTGTGTTCCACCCGATCGCGCTGGACCCGATGGTCTGGAAGCTGATGCTCAGCGCCTACGTGCTGATCGCCGCCGGCGTGCCGGTGTGGGTCTTCCTCCAGAGCCGCGACTTCATCAACGTGCACATCCTCTACGTCGGGATGGTCGCCCTGCTGGTGACGCTCGTGGTCGCCGGGGCCCGCGGGGCCGGCGCCGCCGACCTGCGTCAGGGCGCCGAGACGATCCCGATGCTCAACATCGACCAGGGCGAGAAGGCGTTGGGCATCTTCTGGCCGACCCTGTTCATCGTCATCGCCTGCGGGGCCGTCAGCGGCTTCCACAGCCTGTGTGCCGGCGGGACCACGTGCAAGCAGCTCACCAACGAGCGGGCCGCCCGGCAGATCGGCTACTACGGGATGCTGCTGGAGAGCTTCCTGGCCGTCTGCGTCATCGGCGTGATGATGCTCGGGGCGATCAAGGCCGACTACATCTCCGACCTGTACTCGAAACAGTTGCTGGGCATCGAGGGGGCCGGGTCCAACAAGGTGCTCGGCTTCGCGATGGCGGTGGGCAACTCGGCGAAGCTCGCCTTCGGCGTGCCGATCGCCGTCGGGGCCCTCGCGGGCATGGTCCTGCTGGAGGGCTTCCTGGTCACGACGCTGGACACGGCGATCCGGCTGACGCGGTACCTGATCGAGGAGATCTGGCGGGCCCTGTTCGCCGGCTACGACGTCTTCGCTCAACCCGTGGGGGCACAGGACGCCGCCCGCCTCGGCGAGGGCGAGCAGCCCGTCGGGGCCGAGGGGCTCCCGCTGGCGCCCGACGTGGCCGATCAGCCGCCGGCGCCGGCGTTCCCGACGGCGACGGTCGGCCTGAAGCGGGCGGTCTTCCGGCTGATGAGGCAGTATTGGTTCAACTCCGGCATCGCCGTGGCCCTGATGCTCGCCTTCGCCCTGACCGGGGGGCAGACGGCCCTGTGGAAGATCTTCGCCACCAGCAACCAGCTGTTGGCCGCGATGGTGCTGTCGACCGCGTCGCTGTGGCTGCTGCGGCAGGGGCGGCGGGTCTGGTTCGCGATCATCCCGGCGGCGCTGATGATGGTCACCACGATCACGAACCTCGTGATCATGTTCGCCAAGTGGATGGGCGAGGCCGGCGAGAACGCCACGCTGCTGACCGCCGACGTGCTGATCCTGGCGATCACGCTCTACCTGCTGGTGATGGGGATCGCCGAGGCGGCGCGTCTGCTGTCGGGGAGGGGGCAGAAGCCCGAATGACGAAGTCCGAATGACGAGTCAACGTCGAGGCCCGAACGGCCAAAAGGCGATTCCGCCGCGAGGCCCGGGCATTGGGGGCGTTCGTCATTGGTGATTCGTCATTCCGCTAATGTGTTGTAGCAGAAGAACCTCTGCGACCTCCGCGCCCTGTTCGGCTGCTCCGGGCGCCTAAAGTTTCCGGCCGATCTGGCCGAAAGGAGTAATCCAAGCGGGTGCGGAAACGAGCACCAGGCGCTGCCGGTATCAGGCGGCGGACGACCCCGGCCGGGATGCGTTCGCCGCCGCCTTTTATGGGGCGTGCAAACGAGGGGACAAGCGGAAGCGCCGGGCCGGGCATCCTCCCTGCGACCTCGCGAAGCCGCAAGCGGCCGGACGTTCCCACGCGATCTCACTTCCCGACGGGAGAATCCGCAATCCGCAATCCGCGGTCCCCAATCCGCAATCAGGAGTCCCCGATCAGAAAACGGGGGCAGGCACCCGCGCTTCGCTTCGAAGCCAGTCCCCGTTCTCTCGCTCTGTGTTCTCTGTGCCTCTGTGGTCAGCTGCTCGCGCCTACCTCGCGTATTCGACACAGCGGACCTCGCGGATGACGGTCACCCGCACCTCGCCGGGGTACTCCATCTCGTCCTCGACCCGCCGGGCCACGTCGCGGGCGATCTTGCCCGACAGCCGATCGTCGACGTTGTCGGCGTCGACGATGACGCGGACCTCGCGTCCTGCCTGGATGGCGTAGGCCTGGCGGACGCCCTCGAAGCCGGAGGCGATCTCCTCGAGCTTCTGAAGGCGCTGGACGTATCGCTCGAGCGTCTCGCGGCGCGCGCCCGGGCGGGAGGCGCTGATCGCGTCGGCGGCGGCGATGATCGGCGTGTAGACGGTCTGCGCCCCGACGTCTCCGTGATGCCCGGCCACCGCGTTGATGACCTCGGGCTTCTCGTTGTACCGCTTGCACAGGTCGGCGCCGATCTGCGGATGGCCGCCCTCGACCTCGTGATCGATCGCCTTACCGATGTCGTGCAGCAGCCCGCACCGCCTGGCGAGCTGGCCGTTCAGACCCAGCTCGTCGGCGATCACCTGCGCCAGATACGCCACCTCCGTGGAGTGCTGGAGGACGTTCTGCCCGTAGCTCGTGCGGTACTGAAGCCGCCCCAGCAGGTCGATCAGCTTGTTGTGTAGCCCGCGGATGTTCGCGTCCACCATCGCCTGCTTGCCCCGCGCGTAAACCTGCTTGCCGACCTCCTTCTCCGTGGCGGCCACCACTTCCTCGATCCGTGTCGGGTGGATCCGCCCGTCCTGGATCAGCTTCTCCAACGCCCGCCTCGCCGTCTCCCGACGGACCGGGTCGAACGCCGAGACCACGACGACTCCCGGCGTGTCGTCGACGATCACGTCCACGCCGGTGGCCTTCTCGAAAGCGCGGATGTTCCGCCCCTCCCGGCCGATGACGCGCCCCTTCATGTCGTCGGAGGGAATGTCGACCGTCGAGACCGTCGCCTCGCACGTGTGCTCGGCCGCGTATCGCTGAATCGCCGTGATCACCACGTCGCGCGACTGCGAGTCAGCCGTCTCCTTGGCCTCCTCCAGCCGGCGGGTGATCAGTTGGGCGGTCTCCTTCTCCATCTCCTTCTCGACGTCGGCCATCAGCAGCGACCGGGCCTCGTCCATCGAGAGGTTGGCGACCTTCAGCAGTTGGCTCTTCTGGCGGCCGATCAGCTCGTTGAGCTGGCGGTCCTTGCCCGCGAGGGCCTTCTCCTTCTCGTGGATGGCGTTCTGGGCCGCCTCCAGCGTCCGCTCCTTGCTGTTGAGCGTCTCGAGCTTCTGGTCGATCAGGTCCTCGCGCTTGGAGAGGCGCTTCTCCTCGGACCGAAGCTCCTTCCGGGCGGCCTTGGTGTCCCCGTCAAACTGCTCCCGGCGGCGGATGAACTCGCTCTCGGCCTTGGCCTTGGCCTCCGCGATGATCGTGGCCGCCTCGGCCTCGGCGGCCTTGCGGTCGACCTCCAATTCCTTCGCGACCCGCTGGCGCCTGGCGCGCTCCAGCAGCTTCATGATCACGGCGGCGGCGACGACGCCGACGATCCCGCCGGCGAAGGCCAAGCTGACTTCCAGGCCGGTCAGGCCGGCCGCGAGGGGCAACAGCAAGCCCGTCATGGTCCACACTCCCTTCTATCCGTTAGGCGAACGGGGACAGACCACTGGGGGGCAAGCAGGCCGGCGGGCTGACATACGTGCCCGCGGTGTCGCTGAGGCCCGGATCATACAAGCCCGGCGCCAGGACGACCTTCCTAACTGATCCCCTGTCCGTCTGGGCGGTCGATGACCCGGCCCGGTGGGGCCGATCGGCCCACAGCGGGCCGACAGAAGCAGACAGCGGCAAGGCGTACACTGGGCGCACTAAGAGAGCAAAGCGGTATTCTATTATCCCCAAACTGCTTACCGCGTTGGCTCATGTGGGAACTCTATGACCCGAAGGCCTCGCCCGCCCCACCACCGGGGCGGTGCGAATCATCGATGCTCCGTGCCACGACGCCCTTTGTTTCCGTCAATCCTCCCGGCCAACAGGCCGGGCGGCGCCGCCGCCCGTGTCCCGATCAGGTTCATCGGGACACTGAGCATCGCTTCCTCGACGGCCTGCCTGCCAGCAGTCTTGGCCGTCGCAATCCAGAATTATCCGGTTTTCGCCGCGATCCGGCCCGTTCGACGCTGAGCGAACCGACCGCGACATGATCCTAATCGACCAGAACAGATGTTAACCTGAGCTTCGCGCGGAGGTCAAGCAAAATAGCGGCCGGTCACCGGCCTTTCAGGCCCCGAAGGACATGGATCACCGATTGCGTTCCGTCCAGCCCGTGGCCCTGGACCGACGCGGCGCGGAAGATCGCCTCGGCCAGGGCCGTCGTCGGCAGGGGCACGCCCAGCTCGTGGGCCGCGTCGGCCGCCAGACGGAGATCCTTCAACTGGTAGTCCACGAAGAAGCCCGGCTTATCGTCGCCGCGGACCATCTTGGGCGCCAGGTTCGTCAGCAGCCAACTGCCCGCCGCGCCGGACGAGACGGCCTGGAGCATCGCGTCGATGTCGATCCCGGCGGCCTCGGCGAGCGAAACGGCCTCCGCGGCGGCCAGCAGGTTCACCGCGCCGCAGATCTGGTTGCAGAGCTTGACGAGGTAGCCCGCCCCGGGGCCGCCGCAGTAGGTGACCGTCCTGCCCATCGCCTCGAGCACCGGCAGGGCCCGGTCGAAGTGGGCCCGATCCCCGCCGCACATGATGCTCAGCGTGCCCGCCTTCGCGCCGACGTCCCCGCCGGAGATCGGCGCGTCCACGAAGCCCGCCCCCTTCGCGCCCAGCCTCTCGTTGCACTCCACCGCCACCGCCGGAGAGACCGTCGAGCAGTCGACCACCGTCGCTGCCTCGCCGATCCCCGCGATCAGCCCCCGCTCGGCGTCGAGGACCACCTCCCGCACGTCCGCGTCGGCCGTCACGCACGTGACGATCACGTCAGAGGCCGACGCGACCTGAGCCGGCGAGCTGGCCACCGCCGCCCCCGCCTCGCCCAGCGGCTCGGCCTTCGAGGCCGTCCGGTTATGCACCGTCAGGCCGAACCCCGCCTTCAGAACGTTGCGGGCCATCGGCTCGCCCATGATTCCCAGCCCGACGAACCCCACGCGAAGTCTGCTCTCATTCATTGCCGCCCGTCCTTTCATCCAGAAGTGAATCGTCCGGAGCTTACCGCCTTGAATGATGAGTCAATGACGAATGACGAAGCCCGAATGACGAAACAATGACGAAGCCAGAATGACGAATCAATGACGAAGTCCGAATGACGAATGCCGAGCATCGAACGAGCAGAATCGGTCAGGTCACGCAGGCCGAGCGAGCAGGGCGTTCGTCATTTGTCATTGATTCGTCATTCTGGTTTCGCTATTCGTCATTCCGGCCCGCCGCAGGGCGGGCCGGACCGCCGATACAGAATCCAACAGCAGACGCACAACCGCACCGACCGCCCCGGAGTACGGCCATGATCGTCCAGTCCATCCTCGCAGGCTTGCTCGCCCAGACGACCGCCCCGGCCACCCAACCGGCAAAGCAGGCCGATCTGTTCACCATCGTCGACGGCAAGTTCCTGGGCAACACGGTGTGGCAGTGGCTGGCGCTGCTGGGGCTGCTGCTGGCCGGCTTCGTCGTCGGGCGCGTCATCGCCTTCATCCTCCGCCGCCAGGCCGACCGGTTCGACCAGGCCGGCCGGCTACAGGTGCTCGGCATGCTCCTGCGCTGCATGGCCGGGCCGGAGAAGCTCCTCGCCCTCGCCGGCGCGTTCTACGCCGCCAGCGCCTTCCTGACCTTTCCCCCCGACAAGGGCCTCGAGGGCTTCTGGCTGTCGGTCTGCCACACCGTCGCCGTCCTGTCGGCAGGGTGGCTGATCTACCGGCTCGTCGACCTCATCGAGTTCTTCCTGCTCCGGTGGACCAGCCGAACCGAGACGCTGCTCGACGACCAGCTCGTCCCGATGGTCCGCAAGACGCTCCGTGTCTTCGTCGTGATCATCGCCGTCCTGTTCATCGCGCAGAACGTCTTCGAGTGGGACATCGGCGCGCTGGTGGCGGGGCTGGGCATCGGCGGGCTGGCCTTCGCGCTGGCGGCCAAGGACACGCTGGCGAACCTCTTCGGGTCCGTGACGATCTTCGCCGACCGGCCGTTCCAGCTGGGCGATCGCATCCGCATCGGCGGCCACGACGGCGAGGTCGAGGAGGTCGGCTTCCGCTCGACGCGGATCCGGACGCTGACGGGCCACCTCGTCACCGTGCCCAACTCCGTCGTGGCCACCGAGGCGATCGAGAACGTCTCCGCCCGCCCGTATCTGAAGCGGTCGCTGAGCGTGACCGTCACGTACGACACGCCGCCGGACAAGCTCCGCCGCGCCGTGCAGATCCTCCGCGAGATGCTCGACGCGCGGGGCGAGAACATGCTGCCCGGCAAGACGCCGCGGGTGTTCTTCGCCGACTTCAACCCCGACAGCCTCGGCATCGACGTGACGTACTGGTACGTCCCGGTCGACTGGGAGGCCTTCCTCGCGTTCAACCACGACTTCAACATCGAGCTGCTCGAGCGTTTCAACGCCGAAGGCATCGAGTTCGCCTTCCCCACGCAGACGCTGCACGTCAGGCAGGGCTGATCACCCACCCGTCCTTCATGTCCGCCAGCGCCGGAAACTCCCGCCGGTACGCCCGAAGCGCCCCGACGTCCAGCTCCGCCGCGATCGTGCACTCGGCCGCGCCTGCCTCCGCCACGAGATCGCCGCGCGGATCGACCACCATGCTCCCGCCGGCGTAGCCGACGTTCGGGTCGGCCCCCACTCGGTTCACGCCGACCACCCACGCCTGGTTCTCGATCGCCCTGGCCCGCAGCAGCGTCCGCCAATGCGCCGCCCGACGAGCCGGCCAGTTCGCGATCACCACCAGCAGCTCCGCCCCGCCGGCGACGGCGCTGCGGAAGACCTCCGGGAACCGAAGGTCGTAGCAGACGAACGGCGAGAGCTTCGCCCCGCCAACCTCCACGACGATCGGCCGATCGCCCGACCCGTAGTGGTCCGCCTCGCCCGCGTAGGAGAACGGGTGCATCTTGGCGTACCGCGCGAGCTCCGCACCATCGGCGCCGAACAGCACGGCCTCGTTTCGGCCCCGGCCGTCGGGGCCGACCGTCACGACCCCGCCGAGCACCGACGCCCCATGCCGCTCGGCCAGCTCGGCCAGGAAACGCTCCCCCGGCGCCGCCTCGCCCTCGGCGACGGCCGCGACGTTCATGCTGAAGCCCGTCGCGAACATCTCCGGCAGGACGACGAGCGAGCCGCCCTCGACGCCCGCCGAGGCCGCCATCGCATCGACCTTCGCGAAGTTCGCCCCCTTGTCCTCCCAGGCGACGTCGAGTTGCACACAGACGACCTTCATCCGTGGCTCCTTCCGATGCCGTTGGTTCGCAGCCGCCGACGCAGTGTACACCAACAGAACAGGCCCGGGAACCGCCGTGTTTCGCCAGCTTGACGAGATCGGCCGGGACCGCTCGCCGCTCGCCGTGTCGGACCTTCCCTGGGGCACCCTCTTCTTCCTTGGTGAACGGGATGATGTTCGGCATGAGAGACCATCGCGTCTCCCCGGTCGGCCCACGGCCCGGTTCCGGGCGGAATCTGCCGGTGCAAGTATGCTACCCTGGGTCCGCGGCCCGGCCATGAGTTTGTGTGGACTGTGCCGGGGTCAATGAGACGAAGCCTTGCGCGGTCTGCGGAGAGGCGATTCAGGATGCCGCGCGGAGGCACGATCAGCTCTTCGCCACGATGACAAGGCCTACTGTGATGAGATCACTCGCCGATGCTGCCGTGTGGCTGTTCGCGGGCGTGCTGCTGTTGTCTACTGCCGCCATGGCCGGGGAAACGACTGAGAGCAAGTGGGAAGTCGACGCTCCCGTTCTGTCGCGGGGAGCTGAAGGCTCCTTCGATGAAGTCGCGGTGAAGGACCCGTCTATTGTCTTCCATGGCGGGACGTGGCATCTGTTCTACACGGCCAGGAGTAGGGGCGAGTACACGATGGGTTACGTATCCGCGGAGAAGCTGACCGGCCTGCGTGCGGCGCCGAGGCACGAGCTGAAAATGATCCGGGGGAAGGGCAGGTATGGCTGCGCGCCGCAGGTCTTCTACTACCGGCCGCAGCGTCAGTGGTATCTGGTCTTCCAGAACCGCGACTCGAACTACCAGCCTGCGTTCTCGACGACAACGACAATCGCCAAGCCGGCCACGTGGGCCGCCCCGAAGCCGCTGGTCCGCAAGGACAGCAAGGCGAAGTGGATTGACTTCTGGGTGATCTGTGACGAAGGGAGGGCGTATCTGTTCTACACGCAGGGGCACAGGACCGTCATCGTCCGGTCCACGAGCGTCGAGGAGTTCCCGAGCGGCTGGGGGGAGGGCAAGGAGGTCTTGCGGGACATCCACGAGGCGGTTCACGTCTACAAGGTGAAGGGCCGCCGCGAGTTCCACATGGTCTACGAGCTGAATCGAGGGGGCGTGCGGTCGTTCGGGCTCGCGACAGCCGGGGGCCTCGAGGGTCCCTGGAAGAGGGTGACGGACAGGTACGCAACAGGCGACCAACTCAGGGCAGCCGGCGGCGTCAGGACGTGGACGGAGATGGTCTCGCACGGCGAGGTGCTCCGATCCGGCCACGACGCGCGGATGGAATACGAGCCAGCCGGGTGCCGGTGGCTCATCCAGGGCCTCCTGAAGAAAGACTCGAAGGTCCCGTACCCGTCATTGCCCTGGCGGCTCGGCATCATAGAGAAGGTTGAGGATGATTAGACCCAGGAAGCTCAACGCCGTGGGAATTGTCGTTCGGGACCTCCAGCGCAGTGTCGAGTGGTACAAGCAGAAGTTCGGTTTCGAGCGCCTGTTCGATGTTCCCAACGGCGTGGTCATCGGGGCAGGAGGCGTCGAGCTGTGGGTTGCCCAGGCCAAGCACCCCGCCGCCGCCCGGCAGGCCCACACGGACCGGGATATCTGTATCCGACTGATCGGCTTCGAGGTATCGCGGAGCGACCTGGCCGGGGCCAGGGCAGAGTTCCCCGAGGACGAGGACTTCGTCGAGATCGACCATCCCCGGTACAGGAGCTGCATCATTGAAGACCCGGACGGCCACGCCATCGAGCTCTTCGTGAACAGATGACGATGCGCAACGGGGCTGCTGCTTCGCGTCCTGCGTCCGCCGGAAGGGCGCCCTTCCTGATCGGACGGATGCCTACTTCACCAGGTACGTGGTGTTGCGGAACTTCACCAGCAGTTGTTCGCCTTCCTTCTGGCTGGCGAGCACCTCGTTCTGCACACGGTCGTTGGCTCGGACCAGGTCGAAGTACTCCTTGCTGAACCGCTGGATGACCTTGACCTTCGCCGCGTCGGCGGCCGGGTCGATCTCGGCGAGCTTCGGCATCACCCAGACCTTGCCGCGGCGGTACAGCACGTAATAGTTGCCGAACTTCCGGACGTTCGTCAGCGCCGCCAGCTTCACGCCCGACTCGTGAGACGCCTTGTCCGCGTAGCCGATCAGCGCCGTCCCCAGCGCCATTGCGTCGCCCGGCGCGGCGGTCGCCGCCGGGCCCGCCCGGCCCGCGCCCGAGCCGCGTCCGGGCCGCCCGGCCGGCTTCGCCGACGGACGAGGCGCGTACGCCATGCCGCCGGCATCGGCCTTTTTCGCCTCGTTGAGCATCTTGCGGTTCCGGGCCGCACGGTGACCGGCCTCGCCGTCGATCGCCTCCAGCGCCCGAAGCGCCACACCCCCCTGACGCCGCAGTCCCGTCACGCTGCTCAGCCGCGTCGTCTCATCCGCCAGGAAGCTCGTGTACGGCGTCATGATGCCGTAGTCGCGGCTTAACCGCACCAGCTCGTCGACGATCTCCTTGCTCTTGCCGTGAAGCT
>Ga0180438_10008113_pt1 | contig 13437 bp, 17 predicted proteins | sample SS_ome_12_FD_132455 | JGI IMG/M metagenome (GOLD analysis project Ga0180438, IMG submission 132455) | Hypersaline lake sediment archaeal communities from the Salton Sea, California, USA - SS_3_D_2 metaG | ecosystem: Environmental > Aquatic > Non-marine Saline and Alkaline > Hypersaline >... | reverse complement strand
TTGAGAAAGCCGTATGTGGATCTATTAATCATATTCGGTCACAAAAACTGTTGTTACGTTCGTTCTTCAAAAAGGCTGGACTGAAAATATGATGCGTTCCGTTAGTTATTCAAAGGTCAATAAATATGCAGAAACTTTTTTCCGGTTTTTCCGTCGGGCAGAGCAGCCAAGGAAGCGATTCCTGCCCAACAGGGACGTGTCCAACCGGAACGTGTGGATTCTGATAGAAAGGATTGTTTATGAAAATTGCAGTCACGTCAACAGGGCCTGCGCTTGATGATAATGTGGAGGCTCGGTTTGGTCGATGCGCTTATTTTCTGATTATTGACACTGACACAATGCAGTTAGAGGCGATTGAAAATCCCAATATTGCTCTCGGCGGTGGTGCAGGGATTCAGTCCGCCCAGTTAATGTCGGAAAAAAGTGTAACAACTGTACTGACCGGCAACTGTGGCCCCAACGCATTTAATGTCTTCGGGCGGGCGGGTATACAGGTTATAGTCGGTGTCGGCGGATCTGTCCGTAATGCTGTTGAGCAATTCAAAGCTGGAGCTTTTTCTTCTGCTTCGGGGCCAAATGTAGCTAGCCACTTTGGTATGGGTACCGCGCCTACAGGCCCTACAGCATCTGACCAACCAGGACCTAATCCGATGGGTCAAGGCATAGTAGGAACCGGTTTTGGTATGGGCGGCGGTCGAGGTATGGGTCGCGGCGGTGGGATGGGACGCGGTATGGGCAGAGGCATGGGTAGAGGCGGCGGTATGGGCCGTGGTATGGGTATGCCTTCAATCGGCCCGGCAGCAGGTTTCCCTGAGAATGCCGGACTGCAAAACCCTGATCAGGAATTGACTGCTCTAAAGCAGCAGGCAGAGATGCTTGAGCGACAGAAACAGCAGCTGAATCAAAGAATAACTCAGCTTGAAGGCGGCCGTAAGGCTGTTGCAGTTGTTGATTCTGAAAAATGTGCAGGTTGTGGTATCTGTGTAGATGTTTGTCCGGCAGGTGCTATCGAAGTCAACCAGCAAGCTGTTGTTAACGACGAAGCCTGTACCGGCTGCGCTGCCTGCGTTTCGGAATGTCCCAATGAGGCTATCGTGATTGCCCCGAAAAAGGTTGGTAAGTAAACTCCGTTAGAGCCTTAGCTTTTCACATAACAAGCTTAAGGTGCGGATCCTCAGTGATACGCGTATAATCAAAAAATTTCGGCGTGCAAAAGTACCGCTATATCTAAACTGTCTATTGCAGAAAGACCTAACAGATGCAGCGTTTTATGCTGAAATCAAAAATTCATAGGGCAACATTAACCGGAACAAATTTGGATTACGAAGGAAGTATAACCATTGACCAAAACCTTCTTGAGAAAGCTGATATATTACCTGGTGAGAAGGTTCATGTCCTTAATATTAATAATGGCCAGCGTTTTGTAAATTATGCTATTGCAGCACCGCGGGATTCAGGGACCGTGTTATTAAATGGGCCGGCGGCAAGATTAGGTGCCGCCGGCGATAAAGTCATAATCATATCTTACTGTCAGGTTCCTGCTGAAAAGGCAAAAGAGTTACAGGTGAAAATAGTAATAGTAGATGATACAAACAAACCAAAGGAGTAGGAAAACGGATCCGGTACTTGATGCCAGGAATGTTGTTGTAGGATTCCATCCAGCCGGTTACAGGATAGATAAAACAGCTTTGCCAATGAACAGGTACACAAAATGGGGCATCTTACCAGGTAATCACTGGGGTAATCCGAAGCCTGTCTGTTTTGATTCTTTGCCACAGCAAGGCTGGATTGCGAAAGACAAATTTGATTGGGACAAAGTTAATACAGTTGTGGAGCCAATGTGATATGAAAATAGCTGTTGCGAGCGGCAAAGGCGGAACGGGAAAAACAACAATAGCGACGAATCTGGCCTGTTCAATTGCTGAGATAGGCAAGCAGGTACAATATCTCGATTGCGATGTTGAAGAACCAAATGGTCATATATTTTTAAAACCTGATATAGACCAAACACAAACTGTTACAATCGGTGTACCGGAAGTTGATAACGAACTATGCAACGGCTGCGGCAAATGCGGCCAGCTTTGTCAATACAGTGCTATAATCTGCCTTAAAGATAAGCCGCTTGTATTTGACCAGTTATGCCATTCGTGCGGTGGATGCATGCTGGTCTGTCCCACCGGCGCCATTAAGGAAAAGCCAAAAGAAGTTGGTTTTACTGATTTTGGCTCGGCGAATGGCGTCAAATTCGGTCAGGGTCGGCTCAAAATTGGTGATATTCATTCACCGTCACTTATAAAGAAAGTTAAAGCAAGCGCACTTGCTGAAGGCATTGTCATCATAGATGCACCTCCCGGGACATCGTGCCCGGTAATCGAAGCAGTAAAGGGAAGTGATTTTGTTTTACTTGTAACCGAACCCACGCCCTTTGGATTGAACGATTTGAAATTAGCTGTTGGAATGGTCAGAGAACTAAAGATACCGTTTGCGGTTGTGGTAAATCGCAGTGAACCGGATGAGCAAATGATAAATCAATACTGCAGGGATGAAAACATAGATATTATTTTTGAAGTGCCTGATGACCGCCGAATCGCTGAGGCTTACTCAGTTGGCGAGATGATAGTTGACGTTTTACCTGATTACAAAAAGGAATTTACGGGTTTATACGAAAGCGTCTCAAAAAGGCTTAAAGGCTGAGAAAAAATGAGAAGAGATGATTGGGGTTTTATGGAAAGGATAAGCCTTGATCTGGAGACTCGGCGTATGGCGTGTAGAGTTCTTGATCTCGATGAAATGGCAAACAAGAGGCAGCTTAAGAAAGCTTACCGGCGAGTTGCAATGAAGTTTCACCCCGATAAAAACTCAAACGATCCTGATGCAAATAAAAAATTTACACTGGTCAAATGTGCGTATGAGCTTTTAGCAGAAGATAAACCCTGTCCTGAGTTGTTAAAGGAGATTAACTCCTGGCCCGGCGTTCCTGAGGATAACAAATATAGACTTGATAATGCCTGGGGTCACTTTCTGTGGTGGCGTGAAAAGTTTTTTGGTTCTGAAGAGGAGAAAAAGTCAGAAAGCAGACGTTCTTCTTGTGTTTAATTCATTTTAGGTGCTGCCAATGAGTCCTGCGAAGTTGTCTGACAACTTTTACGACAAGGTCAAATCACGTTTGTATCAACGTGCGGGCAGGGAGCTGCGCTTAGCTTATCGTGTGCTCGATTTGGGCTGCGGAGCGTGTGAACTTGCTCGTTACTTATCCGAGACTTATGGTCAAAAAGTCACAGGAGTGGATATTTCTGGTGATGGTTTTCCTAATAGGCGAAATGTCACTAAAAATACCAGGCATATTCGCTGTATACGTAAAAATGCGGCTCAGCTTACTTTTATTCGAGATGAAACGATAGACGCTGCGATAATATTTTGGGCTTTGCATGAGATGAAAAATTCTCAGGCGATTTTACAGGAGGCCCATCGCGTTTTGCGACCAGGCGGGGAAATACTTGTTGTTGAATTCCCTCGCAACTCGTTGGCCCAAAAGTTATGGAACGAGAACTACTATACCATCAAAGAATTAACAGGTTCTCTCCGCAAGGCCGGCTTCAAAAATGTTCGGGCTAAACGAACTGAACGTAAACAGATCCTTTGGGTAACCGGTTTCCGTAGTAAGAATTGATCTAAAAAATAAAGGAACTACAGGATTTAAAGCTTATGAGGAGTTAGAAGAGTTATGTATTTAAGAATACGGTATTAAAAGAAGGCGATAAATTGGCAAAAACTACTTTCAGCGGTCTCGCAGATGTAGAAGTTGGACCGGCTCCTGAATTCCAAGAAAGGCTGGAGACGTTAAACCCGGTAGAAATGTTTGTTGCGGCAATCTATAACTGCCTGATGACAACATTTTTTTATTTCTGCGAAAGTCAAATATTGAGGTTTTATCGTGCTTTTCGGAGGCACATGGACGGCTTGAAAAGCAGAAAGACGGGCTTCGATTTACTCACGTGGATGTTCAGGCAGAAGTTACATTGGCCCAACAACATTTGGCTGAGAAAGTTCGCCAGATTGGAGATTTAGCTGAAAAATATTGCCTTATTTCACGTTCGGTAGCTTGCGCTCTTCATTACAAATTGCAGGCTAAAACAACAGGAAACTGACTGGAAGGAAAGGCAAATTTATGAAGGAATTGGTAGTTATAAGTGGCAAAGGTGGAACGGGTAAGACAAGTATTGTAGCGGCATTTGCGAACCTTGCAAAAAATGCCGTATTTGCTGATTGCGATGTTGACGCAGCGGATTTGCACCTTGTATTGGAACCGGATATAAAACAGACTTGGGATTTTTCCGGCGGCAAACAAGCCACAATCATTACCAAAAAATGTATCGGCTGCGGCAAATGCAAGGATTTATGCAGGTTTGACGCTATAAATTTTAATGGCCGGGGTAATGATGTAGTTGGCAGAACCTTTACTGTTGACCCTGTCTCGTGTGAAGGCTGTAAGGTATGTGTTGAATTCTGTCCGGCTAATGCTATTGAATTCAAAGATGCAATTAACGGCCAGTGGTTTATATCAGATACGCGGTTCGGAACGATGGTTCATGCCAGGTTAGGTATCGCTGAGGAAAACAGCGGCAAACTGGTTTCTCTCATACGCAAAGAAACCAAAAGAATCGCTGAAGAACAGAAGAAAAACTTAATTATCGTCGACGGTTCGCCGGGAATTGGTTGTCCTGTGATTGCTTCAATTGCCGGAGCGGATTTGGTGTTGATAATTACAGAGCCAACGCTTTCAGGAAAGCATGATTTGGAGCGGGTTGCGGAATTGGCCGCCGGTTTTAAGATTCCTACATTGGTTGCGATTAATAAATTCGACTTGAATTCTGACATGGCAGATCAAATTGAAGAAGATGCGCATAAGCAAAATATGAAAGTCGTTGGAAGAATACGTTACGACAAGGCTTTTACCAAAGCACAGATTATGAAAACATCGGTGATTGAATATACCGGCGGTGCCGTATCAGAAGATGTTAAGACCTTGTGGAGAAATGTTACATATGCCCTTGGCTAATGCAGACATAGAAGGTACAGCAGATACATTATTACGGTTTGATTTTGATGTCGTGGCCGATAAATACGATAAGTGGTACGAAACAGCTGAAGGAACAATGTATGATCACCTGGAGAAAAAGGTTATTTCCAGGTTTCTTAGGCAAAATATTCAGGGCAGAAAATTGCTCGAGGTTGGATGCGGGACAGGGCATTGGAGTAAGTTTTTCAGCGATTGTGGTTTTGAGGTTACAGGTGTTGATATTTCAGAGCCTATGATAAAGACAGCAAAAAGCAAAGATATTCCAGACGCATTATTTCAAGTAGCAGATGGTCATTCTTTGCCGTTTGCCGACAGCAGCTTTGATATAACAGCAGCTATTACGACATTGGAATTTGTACATGATGCTGAGTTGGTATTGCGGGAGATGGTACGCTGCACTCGCAAGCCTTCGGGACAGTTACTTATAGGTGTACTGAATGCAGCGGCACGATTAAATCGCATCAGGCAGCAAAATCCTGAATCGCTATATGCAAAAGCCCGGCTGTTTTCTGGAGGACAGATAAAAAAGCTTTTAGAACCGTATGGTCAAACACATGTGATTAAAGTTGGGTTTATTCCACACTGGAAGTGGCTTTTACCATTATCCCCGCTTGCTAACGCAGTGGGCCGTTTACTTTACTTACCATACGGAGTTTTTATTGCAGGCCGGGTGAGATTATGAAAGTACAGGCAGAGATAAGTTTATATCCGCTGCGTCAAAAAGATTTGACTGAACCTATTCAGCAATTTATTGAAAGTCTCAAGAGTAACAACCTTGATGTTGAAAGCGGAACAATGAGTAGCGTTATATCGGGAGATAGTAAAATAGTTTTCCAGAGCCTACAAAAAGCATTTGAGCAGGCAGCTCAAAAATATGAACTGATACTGACGGCAAAAATATCTAATGCCTGTCCAGTGATTGAATAAGGGTAAATAGGTTTGTACGGAGACGGAAGTATAATATGTCAAAGGAAATGAATACATCTCAAATTAGTGAAGATCAGAAACTGCAGATGCAGGCTGAGCAGGAACAGATTCGGCAGAGAGTAAAACAGATAAAGCACCAGATACTTGTGCTCAGCGGCAAGGGAGGTGTTGGCAAAAGCACGGTGGCAGTAAATCTTGCAGTGTCACTGGCACTTGCCGGCAGGAAAGTGGGACTTCTTGACATCGACATACATGGTCCGAGTGTCCCGAAGATTCTAAACCTTGAAGGAAAGACTATCCAGGCGGCAAGAGATGTGATTTTACCGGTTAAAACAGTGGAAAACCTAAAGGTTATGTCTATAGGTTTTCTGCTGCGAGGCAGCAGCGATGCCGTTATATGGAGAGGCCCAATGAAATACCAGATGATAAAGCAGTTCTTAAAAGATGTAGATTGGGGCAACTTGGATTTTCTGATTGTCGATTCGCCTCCTGGAACGGGTGATGAGCCGCTTTCAATCGTCCAGCTTCTGGAAAATGCCGATGGTGCAATTATAGTTACTACACCTCAGGAAGTGGCACTTTCAGACGTTCGCAAGTGCATTACCTTTTGTGCACAATTAAATCTGCCTATTCTCGGAGTACTGGAAAATATGAGCGGTTTCATCTGCCCGAAGTGCGGCGAGAATATCGATATATTCAAATCCGGCGGGGGGCAGAAAATGGCTAAACAAATGAATGTACCTTTCTTAGGACGAATACCAATAGATCCGCAAATCGTACAGGCCTGTGATTCCGGCAGACCGTTTGTGTATCACTACAACCGGACTGAGACGGCAAAGGCTTTCGAAAAAATATTGAATCCAATTCTCGAGCTTGACAGGCAGCCTAAAGAAGTGCTCGAAAAAAAAACTTTACAAACAGGAGACAAGAAAATGCGTATTGCAATTCCATTAGCACAGGGCGAATTAAGCCTTCACTTCGGTCATTGTGACCAATTCGCAATCTTTGATATCGATGACAACATCAAAAAAGTTATAAACAGGAAAGATGCAACCCCTCCTGCCCATGAACCTGGAGTATTGCCGCGGTGGTTACATGAAAATAACGTAACTATTATTATAGCGGGAGGCATGGGGCAACGAGCCCAACAATTGTTTGCACAGAATGACATTAGAGTCGTAACAGGTGCATCTGCCCAATCACCTGAAGAACTTGTGGCTGCTTTTCTGCAAGACACACTTGAAACAGGAGATAATATCTGTGACCACTGAAACAATGCATAATGCCGTTGCTAATATACGCGACCTGGTCCACCACAGATGTGTTGGGTGTAGTTTTGGAAATGAAAATGGTCTGCATTTGGAGTCTGATGCCGCTGATGACGGGGGCGTTACAGCCACGTTTCAATGTAACCAAGCTTTTGAAGGGTATTCAGGCATACTGCATGGCAAGGTGATTTCTTCGATTTTAGATGGTGCAGGGGTAACTGCATGTTTACGCACGGTCGAGCAACCGTAACCGTCGAGATGACCGCAAAATTTCGACAGCCTTTTGTGACGTAACAACAGGCAACGGTTTCTGCAAGAATTACACGTGTTTCTCAGCCCATATATGCCTTGGACGCCGAGATTATTCAAGGGGAAAAGTTAAAGCGGCAGCAAAAGGCAAATATTATGATCAACCAAAACTGATTGACCCGGATTAAGTGGTTTTCCTATGCATTACACGGATAAGGTGATGGAGCATTTTATGAACCCTCGTAACATCGGAGAAATTCCCGATGCGGACGGCGTAGGAACAATCGGCTCTGAAGAATGCGGAGACATGATTCGGGTCTGGATAAAAGTTAATGATGAGCATCTTGAAGATATTAAATATAAGGTATTTGGTTGCCCGGCAGCAATAGCTTGCTGCAGCATGATGACAGAACTTGCAGTTGGAAAACATGTTGACGATGCCTGGAATTTGACGGACGATCAGGTTGCTGAAACCCTCGGCGGTCTTCCTGCCCATAAGTACCACTGTTCTAACCTTGCCGCTTCGGCACTTCACAATGCAATTATGAACTATGTTTTTAAAAGCCCGGGAAAAATGAGTACCACCACCATTACAACTCTTATAGATAACAATGCCTCCGGCAATCTTCAATCAGAGCATGGATTGTCCTTCTGGCTTGAATATCAAGACAAACGGGTTCTCTTCGATACAGGACAAACATATCTGATTTTGAAAAACGCCGAAACGCTGGGTGCCAATTTGGCTGACACCGATGCGATTGTGCTAAGTCATGGCCATTACGACCATACCGGTGGTCTCAAAGCTGTGCTAAATATTGCCTCAAGAGCAAATCTGTATCTCCATCCAGAAACATTGAAAGCAAAATTTTCTCGCAAAAACAATGAAACCAAAATGATTGGCATACCTGATTCTGCAAAAGAAATGATCCATGCCTTAGCGGATAAGAAAAAAGTTATTTGGACAGAAATGCCAACAGAAGTCTTTCCCCGGCTTTTTATTACCAGCCGAATACCACGAATAACAGATTACGAAGATGTTGGTGGAGATTTTTTTCTTGATAGCAATTGTAACAAACCGGATACGCTGCCGGATGACCAGGCCATGTTTTACGATTCGCCAAAAGGGCTAATAGTCCTCCTTGGTTGTGCTCATGCCGGTGTGGTCAACACATTGGATTATATTACAAAGTTAAGCGGAGAAAAACATGTTTATGCAGTAATAGGCGGGATGCACCTGTTAAATGCTTCTGTTGAACGGTTAGAGCATACCATTGAAGCATTTAAGCAATATGATGTTCAAAAAATTCATATGGCCCATTGTACCGGCGGTAAAACTGTTGAAAAATTCAAAAGTGTTTTTCCAAGTCAGTGTTTTGTGTGTTCAGCTGGTGAACGGATTGAACTATGAAGATTAACCAAACCAAAATGAAGCTTCTCGCCACAATTTGTAAGCTGCGCCCTTTTTGTATAGCTGCAAGAAAATAGCCAAACTCGGTTTATGAGAAAGCTAAAAAAATCGAGAAATTTTGCGCCCTCTGCAGCGGCTATCTAAAGCTGAAACAGAAGAGTAAAGAATGAAAAGGATATTGTTTACGAAAAGAGTGGTAATAAAAATGGCAGCAAAAATAGATGAAGAAAAATGTACTGGTTGTGAAAGCTGTACAGAAAAGTGTCCTGTTGAGACGATAAGTATGGGGTAAAAATTGGCTTTGTTTCCGGGCCTAAATCTAATTGTTGCCGGATTGTCAAAGTTCCAGTTATTAATTAACAAAATAGTGTTTACGGGAGTAAATATATATGAGCAGCGATCCATTAACCCCATATGGTAACAAACCAATGGTTACACCTATTGTCAATGCAGTCAATTATGAATACAGTTCTTTCGAGGTACTGCGACAAATCACGGACGGCGAAATCGACGGCTATACTTATCATAGAGATGATAATCCGACGGTTCGGGCAGTAGAGAAGAAAATAGCTGCACTGGAGGAGGCTGAAGATTGTATTATTTGCACTTCGGGAATGGCTGCCTGCACAATGGTGTATCTAACGTATCTTAGTGCAGGTGACCATCTGATAATATTTCATGATGTGTACGGTGCTCATTATAAGGTTTCGCTTATCTTGGAACGGCTGGGTATAGATATAACCTGGCTTGATGCCTGCAACGGACATAAAATCGCAGAATATGTCAAACCAAATACGAAAATGATATTTTGCGAAAGCCCCAGTAATCCTTTATGTAAGGTTCTGGATATAGCCCAGCTGCGTAAGGTTGCCAGTAAAATAAACACTCTTTTGGTAGTAGATAATACTTTTGCTACTCCCTACCATCAAAAACCTCTTCTGCTTGGAGCTGATATTGTGGTTCACAGCGCCACGAAGGGATTGGGCGGACATAACGACCTTATGGCGGGTGCAATAGCTGGCTCGAAAAAGCATTATGACAATCTATGGTTTACCCGCCAGGCTATAGGGACAACTTTGGACGCTTATTCGGGGTCACTGTTGGAGCGAGGTCTTAAAACATTCGAGCTCCGCGCTGAAAAGATGGCAGTAAACGCTATGGCTATAGCAGAGTACATAGCGGACAATCCAAAGATTTCACGAGTGCGGTATCCAGGACTAAAAACTGATCCGGGTTATTTGATTGCGGCTAATCAGATGCAAAATGGATTTAGTGGAGTTTTGGCTTTTGACGTCGGCAGAACCCAGGAAGATGCTAAAAAGTTTATAAGCGAATTGAAAGTAATATGTCATGCCGTCAGCTTGGGAGCAACTGAATCATTGATTTGTATACCATATCTTACAACGTTGCTCTATATGCCTCCGGAACGCAGAACAGTTTTTGGAGTACGGCCTAATACCGTACGTCTATCCGCAGGAATTGAGAAAACCGAGACTCTTCTTGAAGATTTGGAACAGGCATTGAACAAATTAGAAATCAGACCTGAGCCAAAGACCAGGATCGATATCGTACAAAAGCCTTTAAACAAGAAAGGAAGCGACTATGCCGACGTACGAATATAAATGCGGGGATTGCGGTCATACATTCGAAAAGCTTCAAAGTATGAAAGATAAACCTTTGGATAAGTGCCCGGAATGCAATGGGAAACTGCAGCGTCTCATTGGCGCTGGAGCAGGGGTAATTTTCAAGGGTTTAGGTTTTTATGCGAATGATTACGCCAAGAGCAATTCTCCGGCTTGTGGCCGAGGCAGGCCCTGCTGCGGCCGAGATGTCCCCTGCGATAAAAAGCCCTGCGAATAGCAAAAAGCAATTCATAATCATAAACACCCATGCAGCGGAAGTTGAATATGAACATCTCCGCAAATTATGTAAAATACAGACGGGAAATTCCGGATCACATAACCATAATCGTCTCCTGTAAGGCAAAAGCAACAGAAGAAATAGAACAGATAATAGATGCCGGCGCTACAGATATTGGCCAGAATTACGTTCAGGAAGCAGGGCAAATCTACACTGCTTTAAGGAAAAAGGCAGCCAAAGTCAGATGGCATATGATAGGCCATCTGCAGACCAATAAAATAAACAAGGCTTTAAGTATCTTTGATGTTATTCAAACTGTAGATTCATTAGAAAAAGCAGCGGCTATTAACAAGAGGGTTGAAAGGGCAAGAAGGCACGTAATGCCGATTTTCATAGAAATTAACATCGGCAGCGAAGATTCCAAGGCCGGCATAAAAGCTGATGAACATGAGCCTTTTGAAAGCTACATGGAGGATTTGGTTGGAGATATGTCCCGGTTTGAACATCTGCGGGTTGAGGGTTTGATGACTATGGGCCCTCGCTTTGGAAATCCTGAAAACGTCAGACCGTATTTTAGAAGGACAAGAATGATATTTGAAAAAATCAAAACCCTTGACCTTGCAAACGTTGATATGAAGTATCTGTCTATGGGTATGACAAATTCATATAAGGTTGCTATAGAAGAAGGTTCTAATATGATCAGAATAGGGACGGCAATATTTGGAGAAAGAAATAGCAGATAACATTGACAAAATTGCACGGACCCTTCAGGAGACGATATTCAAACTTTATTCGGACACATTCAAACCGGAGTTTTCGAATCCCAAAAATGTCGCAAAGATAGAAAAGGCAGACAGCCAGGTTAGTATAACGGGCGTTTGCGGGGACACAATCGGAATGTATTTGACAATTAAAGATAAGAGGATAGAGGATATTAAACGTTCTGCAGGAGATTGTATTGATGAGTGAACCTCAAAAAATAGTTGTAATAGGATGTTCTGGAGCGGGAGCTTTGGCGGCGAGAATGCTTAAAAAGCTGAGTCCTTCACTGGATGTAACAATAATTAGAGAGCAGGAAGAAAAGGGATTGTTGACCAGATGTGCAACGCCATATATTGCTACAGGAAACGTGACGGTAGATGCATCTTACAAGGATGATAAAATTTTTACCGATCAGCAAATCAACCTTGTAAATGTCAAGGCTGTTGGCATAGACAAAAGATCAAAAAAAGTTACAACAGCTGATGGAATGAGCTATTCCTATGACAAGCTTGTTTTGGCTACAGGGGCAACTCCGGTGATGTTCCCTATTCCAGGGGCAGATCTAAGTGGGATATTTACGCTCAGGACAAGCGGTGATGCAGTTAATATTTTCAATTGGATAAATTCCAGGCGAGTTAAAAATACGGTATTGATCGGTGCCGGGGCTATCGGGCTGGAAATTGCGTATTTAACCGCACAGCATGGATTGAAAGTTACTATTGTCGAAAAAATGGAAAATGTCATGTCCGGTATACTTGACGTGGATATGAGCGAAGATTTGGAAAAATATATTGTTGAAAAAGGTGTGAATTTAAAATGCGGCCAACTGGTTAAATCCATTAAAGGTGAAACACAAGTCCAAAACGTCGAACTGTCGTCTGGGGAGACTATCAAAGCAGAGATGATAATTGTTTCCGGGGGCGTAAGACCTAATACTGATTTAGCCAAAAACGCCGGGTTGGAAATTGGTGAATTTGGTCTTAAGGTAGACGAGTATCTCCAGACATCTGATCCGGATATTTATGCTGCCGGAGATTTAATTGAATATAAGAATTTTGTAACAAGCAACCCGTCAGCTGGACGATTGAGGCCAAATGCAGTGATTGGAGGCAGACTTATAGCAAAGAATATCCTGGGCTACAAATTAAAATATCCAGCTTTTATTAACAGTTGTGCGACACAGTTTTTTGATAAATCAATAGCCGCAGCCGGCATTACAGAATCCCATGCAGCAGAAAACGGAGTAGAAACAATTGCTGCCCGACAGAATTCGATAAGTAAGCATTCTATGATGAAAGGGAGAAAGCTATACACAGTTAAGCTGATATTTGACAAGGAAACCAAAAAAGTTATTGGCGGCCAGATTGTTAGTGATGATCCTTCTCCTATTAAGCATATCGATGTGATAGCACTTGCTATCAGGAATGAAATGACAGCTTTAGATCTAACAACTATCCGCTGTGCGGGCCAGCCGGAACTGTCTCCTGACCCGGGTATTGAACCAATTTCCTTGGCAGCTGAAAACATATTTACGACACTGTATACATAGATATGCGGACACTCGTCAGAAAAAGCCCGCATATTCGGATTTCCTTTGACAGCCGGTCTCAAGCAAAATTCGCGAGTGCGACGTTTTTTCTCGACTGCAAATAAAACAAGCCGTTTGAACAATTAATCTTTGGAATTGAAGCTTCGGTTGCTGTTGTACTTTGGATAGAATCTGGAGAATAGACTAGTCCCAAAACAAGCGAGTTTTTTTGGGGTTCCATACTTCCCGGTTGCCAAATTCATTCGGGCACATCCATTTCGTTCCAGCCGACCGGCTGGTTGAGTCCGTTGCTTCAAGTTGTTGTTGTTCCATATCTTCTCGTTTCTGAAATTGT